>WPCI01312458.1_pt1 | contig 11679 bp, 8 predicted proteins | sample 5399871 | NCBI WGS metagenome assembly WPCI01 (sample SAMN12869469, study PRJNA574797) | sludge metagenome | isolation source: wastewater treatment of pH7 | place: China:Beijing | collected 2019-05-20
CCCCGCTGCGGCGGCTTCAGCGCGTCCGCCCACACCCCCGACGGCGCTGACCGCCCGCGCGAAGCCCGCCGGGCGCCCCCCGAGCACGCCCTCGAAGGCACCGAACCGCCCTCCCCACCCCCAGCCGCCCACAGCGCCCCGTTTCCGGGGGGTCATGTCGGTTGGGGCCGGGGGGACGTGTCGGTAGCCCACAGTGGGCCCGGCAGGAATCGAACCTGCAACCGAGCGATTATGAGTCGCCTGCTCTGACCATTGAGCTACGGGCCCCACGTTTTCGCAGGTCAGAGCCAGGCTTCTTCCAACGCCCGGATGGCACGTTGCTCGAACAGTGGGCTATTCGTGACCTGATGAACGCCCCGGCACCGGCTTTCACCGGCTGGGGCACGGACGACGGAGAGGTTCCCCCGAAGGCCAGCGCCGAGGCTAGTGGAGGTTGCCCGCTCGCCGAGTTTCCGGCTGGTCACTTGGCGCCCGCGGACGGGCGCAAGTTCGTCGCCCGCGGTGGCACTGCGTTCTACGGTGGGATCCTTGCCGGTGACCGGAGATGCTGTGGCTCGGGTTCGTGGAGCGCTGGACCGGCTCGACCTGGTGGCCGCCCGGACCAACTGCATCGCCGACCGAAACGACCCTGCTGTCCTTGCTGCTGCTGGTGAGACTCGGTCGGGGGTGCTCCAGGGTGAGGTCATCGGACCGCTCGCCAGCTCCGTCGATCTGGCCTGGACTGCGGTCACCCTCATGGCGGGGGCCGATGGCGCCGACGGCGGCGTTTCGCCTGTGGTGCTCGGCGACCCCCAACAGGTCGATCTCTCCTCCCCACGCTTCGCGGCAGGCTCACCCGGTGGAACGGAGGTGAGCCCGCCATGACCGATGCCCTCGAACAGAGCGCCGGCGATCTCGATGCCTGTGGGCGAGGGGGCGGTCCAGATCATCGCTCACCGGTGGGCTGACCATGTGGCGGTCGCTGCCGCTCGATCGATCGCGGACACGGGCGGCTGAACGCGCTCGATCCGCTCTGGGGCAGGTTCGGCCCAGTCCGTCCTCCAGGAGCTCCGACGTGCGGGGCCGCTCCCCGCCCTGACCGCGGCCATCGCCTTCGGGTCACGACCGACGAGTCGATCGGTGGGCACCACCACCTGCCGCCCCCGCACGTCGGCGGATCGTCTCGAAACCTGGCTCCGGGGGTGGGGCTCGAACCCACGACAAACGGATTAACAATCCGTCGCTCTGCCTACTGAGCTACCCCGGAAGGGCTTCTGACGATAGCAGTGCCGACACCAGTCCCATGACCTTTCGGTGGGTGCGTGTGCAGCCGTAGCTGATGCTGGCGCAGCCGAGCGGGTGCTTGCTCCGACGGATGGACGGGTCGGCCACCGCGCGGTACGGCTTGTGGAACTGATCGGGCGGCACCCGGCACAGATCGGACCAGAAGCGGGTGGCAGCATCGAGGTCGAGGCCCTCGTGCAGGTACAGGCGCATGCGGACCCGAGCCTCGTCGACCTCGAAGAAGCGCCGGAACCAGACGCAGAAGAACTCCATCATCCTCGGATCGGTGTTCGTGAAGCGCACCTCACCGTCGGTCTTCGCTCCCTCACCGGCGTACAGGGCCGCGCCAGCGGCGAGGAAGGCCTCCTCGCACATGATCCCGATGCGCCGCCGCCCCTCCTCGTGCAACTCCGCGATCTCCGCCTCCTTGCGGGCAATCCAAGGGTGCGGCTTGCGGTGTGCCCCTGGTTGGCGGGGTCGAGGGACGAACTCGACGTCGCGGACCCACAGGCTCACCGAGCTCTTGGCCACGCCGAGCTCGTCGGCGATCTCCTGGAGGGTCCACGACTGCGCCCGCAGCGTGCGGGCCCGCTCGTGCTCGTCGGTCTTGCCCCGGTAGCCCATGGGTCCAGGCTGCCCAAGGGGTGTGACAGGCACCGACGGGGTAGAACGAGTCCATGAGATTCCGAACCGGTCTGATCGTCGGCGGCGCCGTGGGGTACTACCTGGGCGCCAAGGCCGGTCGGCGGCGCTACGAGCAGCTCAACCACCTGCTCCACAAGGTGACCGACTCGCCACCCGTCCACTCGGCGGCTACGCGGATGAAGGCCACGATCGGCCGAAACGTCGAGCCCGACCATCCCACCGTCGACGACACCATCGACCTGATCCAACCGGAGTGGTCGGCCTGACCTACTCGCCGTCGAGGTAGTCCCGCAGCTTCTGGCTGCGGTGGGGGTGGCGCAGCTTCGCCAGCGTCTTCGACTCGATCTGACGGATGCGCTCGCGGGTGACGCCGAACTCGCGGCCCACCTCCTCGAGGGTGCGGGCCTGGCCGTCGTCCAGACCGAAGCGGAGCCGCACCACCTGCTTCTCGCGGTCGTTCAGCTCGTCGAGGGCCTCGATCACCGCGTCGCCCAGCATCTTCCGGGCCGCCGCCTCGGCAGGCGCCTCGGCCTGCTGGTCCTCGATGAAATCGCCGAGGTTGGAGTCGTCCTCCTCCCCCACCGGCGAGTCGAGCGACAGCGGGTCCTGCGAGATGCGCTGGATGTCGCGCACCCGCTGGGGGGTCATGTCGACCTTCTCGGCCAGTTCCTCGATGGTCGGCTCGCGCTCGAGCTCCTGCATCATCTGGCGCTGGACCCGGTACACCTTGTTGATCGATTCGACCATGTGCACCGGGATGCGGATGGTGCGGGCCTGGTCGGCGATGGCGCGGGTGATGGCCTGACGGATCCACCACGTGGCGTAGGTCGAGAACTTGAAGCCCTTGGTGTAGTCGAACTTCTCCACCGCCCGCATCAACCCGAGGTTGCCCTCCTGGATGAGGTCGAGGAGCAGCATCCCCCGACCCACGTAGCGCTTGGCGATGGACACGACGAGGCGGAGGTTGGCTTGGGTGAGCGCCTGCTTGGCCATCTCACCGTCGCGGGCCGAGCGTTGCAGGCGCAGCTTGACGTTCCGGTCGAGCACCTCGGCCGCCGCTGCGGCATCGGCCAGACGCTCGGATGCCTTGGTGCCGACCTCGATGCGCTTGGCGAGCTCGACCTCCTGCTCACCGTTGAGCAGGGAGACCCGACCGATCTCCTTCAGGTACATGCGGACCGGGTCGGCGGTCGCACCCTGGGAGTCACCGCCACTGCCACCGGTGTCGGGCGCCTTGGTGGTCCTGGGCTTCGGCCCGCCGGAAGGCAGCGCCGCCGAATCGAGGGTCTCATCGAGGGCGATGCCCTGGCTGTGCAGCAGCGTGCGCACCCCGAGGATGACGTCGGTCGAAACCTCGACGTCCTTCATGACCTCGAGCACCTCGTCGAGGGTCAGCTCGCCCTTCGCTCGGCCGCGGGCGAGCAGCGCCTGCATCTCCGGCTCCGGGACGCCCGCCCACGGCGGCAGCGGGGTCGTGGCGCCGGCCGTCAACGCAGACCCTGGACAGGAGCAGGTGTGTGGGTCGGATCGGCGTGAACACCCACGCCGACCTGCCTCTGCAGGCTGACCCCCCCGAGCCGCTGTGCCCCGTCAGTCATCATTCTCCTCGGCCCTGGTGGCCTCTTCTGCGAGCCAGGCTAACAACTGTGCGCGCACCCCCTCGTCGGGGTCGTCAGGGTCGACCTGTTCGATGGCCATCTTCAGCCACGCGATCTGCCGGGAGCGCTCGGCGTCGAACGACCGTCGGTTGGCGGCATCCAAGCGATGCAGCGCCCGACGGGCCGCTGCCGCGGTGAGCAGGCTGGCGACGTTCTCCGCATCGCCCTCGGCCTCTTCCACCACGAGGCGCTGCAGGAGGTCGGCGGCGGCGGGGTCGCAGCGTGCGAGGACGTCGTGCATCGTGCCACCCGGCGCCAGGGCCCGGAACACCGCGGCGTGGAGCTCGTCGGTGAAGAGCACCTCGTCGAGCAGATGGCCCACGGTCTCGGGATCGTGGACGGCGAGGCGCAGTGCCTCGACCTCCGCGCTGTCGCGGTGATCACGGACGTCGGCCCGTGGAGCGACGGGTGCCGGCTTGGCCGCCTCACCGCGGACCACCCCAGCGAGACGCCGGCGCAGCTGGTCGGGATCGAGCTGACAGCGGTCAGCGACCTCCATCACGTACTGGTCGCGCACCAGCCCGCTGGGGTGCTCGGCGATCACGGCGAGCGCGGCCTCTGCGGTGCGGGCCCGACCCTCCGGGGAAGCCACCGACCCCCCGGCCAGCGCCCGGCGCACACGGAAGCCCAGGAACGGTGTGGCGTGCTCCACGGCGGCCACGAGCGCCGCCGGATCGGTGCGGGCGAGGTCGGCAGGGTCGACCCCGGCCGGCAGCGCGGCGACGGCGACGTCGATCTCGTAGACCTTCTCCCACTCGTAGAAGCGCTCGGCCGCCGCTTGGCCCGCCGCGTCGGCATCGAAGGCGAGGACCACACGGCGGGCGTAGCGCTTGAGGGTTCGGAAGTGCTCCTCGGTGAGGGCGGTCCCACAGGTGGCCACGGCACGCGGCAAGCCCACATCCGCGAAGCCGATCACGTCCGTGTAGCCCTCGCAGACGATGGCCTCGTCGGCCTCGACGATCCCGGCCTTCATCCAGTTCAGCCCGTAGAGGACCTTGCTCTTGGCGTACAGGGCCGACTCGGAGGAGTTCTTGTACTTCGGGCCCTCGTGGCCTGGCAGGACGCGGCCGCCGAAAGCGACGGGCTCGTCCTGCACGTCGAAGATCGGGAAGAGGACCCTGCCCCGAAAGGCGTCCTGTTGCCGGTTGCGCCGGTTGACGAAGCCGAGGCCGGTGTCGCGCAGCACGTCGTCGGGCACCTTGAGGTGGCGGGCCAGGGCGTCCCACTCGTCGGGTGCCCAGCCGAGGCGATAGCGGCGGACCTTCTCGCCGTCGAACCCGCGCGTGCGCAGGTAGCCCCGTGCCTCCTTGGCGTCGGGGGCGGTCAGGAGGCGTTCGTGGTACCACGCAACCGCCCGCTCCATTGCCTCGACGAGGCGCTTGCGGCGCTTGCGGCCTTCGTTCTCGCCGCTGTCGGTGTAGCGCACGGCGATGCCGGCCTTCGCGGCAAGCCACTCGACCGCGCCGGGGAAGTCCAGGTGCTCGATCTCCCGGACGAAGGTGATCGCATCGCCTTTGGCCTGGCAGCCGAAGCAGTAGTACAGGCCCTGCTCGGCATTGACGGAGAACGACGGCGACTTCTCCGCGTGGAACGGGCAGAGGCCCACCCACCGGGTGCCGACCCGCTTGAGCTGGAGGTGCTGCGACACCACCGCGACGATGTCGGTGGACTCGCGCACCCGCACGATGTCCTCGTCGACGATGCCCACGGGCCGGCGCTCCCCGGTGCTAGCCCCCGGAGGAGGCGGTGAGCACCGATCGGGCCGCCTCCAACCGGGCGATGGGCACGCGGAACGGCGAGCACGACACGTAGTCCAGGCCGAGGCGGTGGAACAGGGCGATCGACGCCGGGTCGCCACCGTGCTCACCGCAGACCCCCATCTTGAGGTCGGGCTTGACGGCGCGCGCGCGAGCGACCGCCATGCCGACGAGCGCCCCGACGCCGTCGGGATCGATGCTGTCGAAGGGATCGCCGGCCAGGAGGCCGTGCTCGAGGTAGGTCTCCATCAGACGACCTTCGACGTCGTCTCGGCTGAAGCCGAAGGTCATCTGGGTGAGGTCGTTGGTCCCGAAGGAGAAGAAGTCGGCCTGGCGGGCGATCTGATCGGCGCAGACCGCGGCTCGAGGGGTCTCGATCATCGTGCCGATGCGCACGTCGCCGGCGGCCAGGCCGGCGCCCGCGGGACCGGCCAACTCCTCCTCGACCCAGCTCCGGGCGAGGGCCAACTCGGCCTCCGACACCACGAGGGGGATCATGATCTCGACGATGGGACGCCCGCCCGCGGCCCGCCGGTTGGCCGCGGCCTCGAGCAGGGCGCGCACCTGCATCCGGTAGAGGCCGTCCTTCAGGACCCCGAGCCGGACGCCACGGGTTCCCAGCATCGGGTTGGCCTCCTGCCAGCTGCGGGCCGCCGCCAGCAGGTCCGTCTCCTCCTCGTCGAGGCCGCCCTCGCGTGCCTGCTTGACGACGAGGCTCTCCACGTCGGGGAGGAACTCGTGCAGGGGCGGGTCGAGCAGGCGCACCGTCACGGGCAGCCCGTCCATCGCCTCGAGGATCCCCTCGAAGTCCTCACGCTGCACTCGGCCCAGTTCGTCGAGCGCGGCGGCTTCGCCCTCCGGCGTGTTGGCGAGGATCATGCGCCGCACGACCGGCAGCCGGTCCCCGAGGAACATGTGCTCGGTGCGGCACAGGCCGATGCCCTCCGCGCCGTGCTCGCGGGCCCGGGCGGCGTCCTCCGCCGTGTCGGCGTTGGCGCGGACCCCGAGTGTGTGGCCCCGCACCTCATCGGCCCAGGCGAGGACGGTGTCGAACTCGGCCGGGGTCTCCCCCATGGTGAGGTGCATGGCGCCGAGGACGACCTCGCCGGTGGTGCCGTCGACGGAGATCACGTCGCCCTTGTTGACGATCGTGTCGCCCACCCGGAAGTGGTCGGCGCCCACGACGATGGCCTCGGCCCCGCACACCGCGGGCTTGCCCCACCCACGGGCGACCACGGCGGCGTGGCTGACCAGCCCGCCACGCGACGTGAGGATGCCCTGGGCCACCTCCATGCCGTGGACGTCCTCGGGCGAGGTCTCCTGGCGCACCAGGATCACCTCCTCACCGTTGTGGGCGGCGCTGACGGCCTCGTTGGCGTCGAAATAGGCCATGCCCACCGCGGCCCCGGGCGACGCCGCCAGGCCGGTGGTGAGGACCTTGTGCTCGACGTGCTCGAACTGGGGGTGGAGGACCTGGTCGAGGTGGTCGGCCGACACCCGCTGGATGGCCTCGGCGTGGGTGAGGCGGATGGCCGGGTCGTCGGCCATCGCGACGGCGAGGCGCAGGGCGGCCGTGCCGGTGCGCTTGCCCACCCGGGTCTGGAGCATCCAGAGCTTGCCCTGCTCGACGGTGAACTCGGTGTCGCACATGTCCCGGTAATGCTGCTCGAGGGTGGCGAAGATCTCCTGGAGCTGGCGGTACAACTCGGGCCACCGCTCGCCCATCTCGTGCAGCGGTTGTGTGGCGCGTATGCCCGCCACCACGTCCTCACCCTGGGCGTTGACGAGGAAGTCCCCGAAGCTGCCGGCCGCGCCGGTCGCCGGATCGCGGGTGAAGCCCACCCCCGTGCCCGACTCGTCGTCGCGGTTGCCGAACACCATGGCTTGGACGTTGACGGCGGTGCCGAGGTCGTTGGGCAGATGCTCGCGTCGGCGGTAGGTCACCGCCCGCGGTGACTGCCACGATGCGAACACGGCGTCGATGGCACCGTGCAACTGCGTGACCGGGTCCTGCGGGAAGGGGGCACCCGTGTGCTCGGCGACGAGGGCCTTGAAGCGGTCGATCACCAGGTGGAGGAGGTCGGCCGGGACCTCGTGGTCGGTCTCGACCCCCGCCAGGTCACGGGCACCTTCGAAGCGACGGTCGAACTCCTCGCCGGGCACACCCAGGACGACCTTGCCGTACATCTGGATGAAGCGGCGGTAGGAGTCGAGGGCGAAGCGGGGATCGTTCGTGGCGAGCGCCAACGCCTCGACCGATTCGTCGTTGAGGCCGAGGTTGAGGATCGTGTCCATCATCCCCGGCATCGAGTACTTCGCCCCCGAGCGGACGCTCACGAGCAGCGGGTCCTCGCCGACGCCGAGGTGACGGCCCATGTGCTGCTCGAGGCGAGCGACGTGGTCGGCCACCTGCGCCGCCAGGCCCTCGGGCCAGCCTCCTGCCAGGGCGGCTCGGCACGCCTCGGTCGTGATGGTGAAGCCGGGCGGGACCGGCAGGCCGAGCACGGACGTCATCTCGGCGAGGTTGGCCCCCTTGCCGCCCAGCAGGTCCTTGAGGGCCATGGGCGGTTCAGGGTGCTCGTGGTCGAACGCGTAGACAAGCGAATTGGACATGTCAGCCCACCTTTGTGGCTTTGAGGGTGTACATGAGCGGCAACAAGGGGCGGTCCTCGGGCATCCGGTAGGTGCCGTCGTCGTGGCGCTCGAGGAAGGGCCACCGCTGGTAGACGGTGAACGGCTGCTCGTGCAGCAGATCGAGGTGCAGACCCTGGGCCAACACGGCGGAGACCACCTCACTGACCGGGTGCTGCCACTCGAACGAGCGGTTGTGGACCGTGGGTGCGTCGGGGTCGGCGTAGGTGCCCGCGTCCTCCCACGTGAGGGGCTCGGCGTCAGCGAAGTAGTCGTACTCGACCGCGAGCTCCTCGTCGGCGAAGACATCGGCGAACGGGTGCGACTCGCGCAGGTAGAGACGGCCGCCGGGGCGCAAGAGCCCGGCCACGATCTCGGCCCAGCGCCAGACGTCCGGGAGCCAGTTCAGCGCGCCGACGTTCACGTACACGATGTCGTAGCGGTGGTCGAGGGCCTCGAGGGCGTCGTAGACGTTGGCCGCGACGAAGCGGGCGTCGATGCCGCACTCACGGGCGAGGCGCCGCGCCGCGTCGACCGCCGGCCCCGAGAAGTCGAGGCCGGTCACCCGGGCGCCGAGGCGCGCCCACGAGAGGGTGTCGAGGCCGAAGTGGCACTGGAGGTGGACGAGCTCGCGGTCGCGCACCGGGCCGAGCTCTTCCACCTCGAAGGGCTCCAGGGTCGAGCGTCCGGACTTGAAGTCCTCGACGCCGTAGAACTCGGAGTCGACGTGGATGGGGACGCGCTCGTCCCACATCTCGCGGTTGGCGGCGAACCAGTCCTCGGGGGTGGCCTCGGCCTCGGTGCTCACGCCAATCGCTCCTCGAGGTAGCCCAACAGGTCGCCGACCGGTACGCGGTCCTGGTCCATCGAGTCGCGCTCGCGCACCGTGACCGCCCGGTCCTCGAGGGAGTCGAAGTCAACGGTCACGCAGTACGGCGTGCCCAGTTCGTCCTGGCGCCGGTAGCGCCGGCCGATGGCCTGGGTCTCGTCGTAGTCGCACATGAGGTGGGGCTGGAGGAGACCGAGGACCTCGCGTGCCATCGGGGTGAGGGTGTCCTTCTTGGACAAGGGAAGCACCGCCACCTTGTAGGGCGCCAGACGGTGGTGCAGGCGCAGGACCGTGCGGGTCTCGCCCCTGACCTGCTCCTCGTCGTAGGCGTCGAGCAGGAAGGCCATCATCGTGCGGGTGGCCCCGGCCGCCGGCTCGATCACGTGGGGGACGTAGCGGGTGTTGCTCGCCTGGTCGAAGAAGTCGAGACGCTCGCCCGACGCCTCGCTGTGCTTGGTGAGGTCGAAGTCCCCTCGGTTGGCGACGCCCTCGAGCTCTCCCCAACCCCACGGGAACAGGTACTCCACGTCGGAGGTGCCCGCCGAGTAGTGGCTCAGCTCGTCCGCCTCGTGCGGGCGCAGGCGGAGGTGGGCGGGGTCGATGCCGAGATCGATGTACCACTGGCGCCGCTCGCCGCACCAGTAGTCGAACCACGTCGCCGCTTCGTCGGGCGGGACGAAGAACTCCATCTCCATCTGCTCGAACTCTCGGGTGCGGAAGATGAAGTTGCCCGGGGTGATCTCGTTGCGGAACGACTTGCCGATCTGGGCGATGCCGAAAGGAGGCTTCTTGCGGCTGGCCTGGAGGACGTTGGCGAAGTTCAAGAAGATGCCCTGCGCGGTCTCGGGGCGCAGGTAGGCGACGGCGGCGTCCTCCTCCACCGGACCGGCGTGGGTCTTGAACATGAGGTTGAACTGGCGGGCCTCGGTGAACGAGCCCTTGGTCCCACACGTGGGGCACACGTCGGGGTCGGGGATGTCGTCCGAGCGGTGGCGGGCCCCGCAGTGGCGGCAGTCGACGAGCGGGTCGGTGAAGTTGGCCAGGTGGCCCGACGCCTGCCAGACCGCGGGCGGCGAGAGGATCGCGGCGTCCAGGCCGACCACGTCGTCGCGCAGCTGGACCATCGAGCGCCACCAGGCGTCCTTGACGTTGCGCAGCAGCAGCACGCCGATGGGGCCGTAGTCGTAGGTCGATCGAAACCCGCCGTAGATCTCGGCCGAGGGGAACACGAAACCCCGGCGCTTGGCCAGGTTGACGATCTGCTCCATGCGATCGGGAGCGGACGGTTCGGACTCGTTGGCGTCGGCGGCGGCGGGCATCGTGGGGAGACTACCGCTCGCCTCTCCCCCACCCGACTGGGGGGCCGCCACGCGACGGGTGCCGCGGATGCGGTAGGAATAGGCCCCGTGACCGACGACGCGCGCCGCAACGACCCAACGCGCGTGCTGGCCCGGCGGACGTTGGCCTGGCTGCTCGACGTGGCGTTGTTCCAGGCCACCTTCCTGACCACCATCGTGGTGTTCGGGCAGCGCTTCACCGGAGCGGCCATCGCCGCCGAGCCGGCCGGCTTCCGCTTCGAGAGCGGAGACGCCACCCTGTGGTTCCCCAAGGGGGTCCCAGCGCTGGGCGATTCGGTGCTGGTGGTGCCGGGCGACAAGTTCTGGCTGGCCATCGGGCTGTTCTGGGCAGTCCTGGTGATCGACTGGGTCCTCGTGCAGGGCCTGACCGGCGCCACCTTCGGCAAGTGGATCTGCCGCCTGCGCTGCGTCACCCGCGAGCGGCCCAAGCCCGGCATCGGGCGAGCCTTCGTGCGCACGCTGCTGTGGGTCATCGACCTCATCGAGATCGTGCTGCCGATCGGGTTCATCCTCGCCACCTTCACGAAGGGCCACCGACGCGTCGGTGACTACGCCGGCGGCACGTTCGTCGTGGACCGCAGGTTCGCAGCCCGCCTCGGCGGTCGTCGCCGCCGACAGGACGAGCCCGAACGGGTGCCGGCCGACGAGGTCGCGATCACGGGCGTCGACGACCGACCAGAGGACCTCTACGCACCCGTCGGTGACAGCGCCGAACCGCCGTCGGTGTTCGAGCCAGGCGCGACTGCGGTTCCGGCCCCGGACGTGGTCGAGGAAGCGAGTCCTGGTCGCGAGACACCGCCCGCGGCCCGCGAACCCGAGCGGTCCATCGAGCCGGTGTGGAACGACGCCCTCGACACCTACGTGCGGTGGGAGCCCTCGGTGGAGCGCTGGATCGGCTGGGACGAGGAGGCGCAGAAGTGGCGCCTCGTCGATCCGTCCCGTCTGTAGCAGCCGGATGGGGTAGAAAAGGCGCCGTGAGCGCCTACCAACCCGCAGCAGACCCCACGGCCGTCGTCGGCAAGCGTGTCGTCGCCTTCATCATCGACTACATCATCCTCCAGGCGATCTGGTCGATCCTCTTCTTCGCCTTGGCGGATTCGGCCGACACCGACTTCGCCACGTGCACCGGCACGTGCCTCACCGCGGGCGACACGGTCTACGGCGTGGGGGGTGGCAAGGCCGCGTTGCTTTGGCTCGTCTACTGGGGCTACTCCATCGGCATCTTCGTGTTCCTCCAGGGCCTCAAGGGCTTCACCCCCGGCAAGGCCGTCATGGGCCTGCGGGTGGTCAACCCGGAGGGCGGCACGCCTGGTCCGGTCAAGGCGCTCATCCGCTGGCTGCTCCTCATCGTCGACCTGCTCCCGTACTGCATCCCCGGCCTCCTCGGGTTCATCCTCATCCTCACGGGCAAGGACCACACCCGACTCGGTGACCGAGCGGCCAAGACCTTCGTGGTCGGCAAGAACGACGTGGGCCGCCCCATCGGCACGCCGGCGATGGCCGCCGATCCGTACGGCACCCCGGTCGGGGCTGCCCCC
>WPCI01235813.1_pt1 | contig 11660 bp, 11 predicted proteins | sample 5399871 | NCBI WGS metagenome assembly WPCI01 (sample SAMN12869469, study PRJNA574797) | sludge metagenome | isolation source: wastewater treatment of pH7 | place: China:Beijing | collected 2019-05-20
TAGGGCATACAGCGGGTCTTGTCGGTGACCTTCGGATTCGGTCGAAGGTGCAGATCAAGCATGAAGATGAGTTCGAAGACCTCCTTTCCGGGTTTCAGCAGGGTCTCGCGGCCTCGAGCGGGGTAGAGCTTGAGGCCAAGATGCTCTCCCCCGAGGAGTGGATCGAGAGTCCCTACCACAGCGGCCCATTCTCCGGCTCCTTTCTATGGCCTGAGAAGAAGCGGGTCTTCTGCCAGGCAGCACGAGGCGACAACATCGTCTCGGTTCTGACTGGCGCCATTGGTACAGGCAAGTCTGCACTTCTGGTGCTCATCTCGATGTACGACCTCTATCGGATGAGCAACTTCGTTTCCCCCCACGCCTTCCTGGGGTTCCCCCCAACCTCGGACTTGGTGCAGGTCATGGTTCACCAGAACCAGACCAAGGCCAAGGACAAGCTGTTGGACCCGCTGAAGGCTGCGATTGACCTCACCCCGTACTTCAAACGGGAATGCCCGCGAGACAAGAAGCTCGACAGTTGCATCCACTTCCCCAAGAAGAACCTCCTCAATCGGGTGGGTGTGACTGGGGAGTCGGCCATTCACGGCGAGGACGTGGTTGGTCTGTTTCTCTCGGAATGCAACTTCTACTCGGTCGTCGCGGACTCTGTCCGCAAGCGCGGTGGTGAGATCCTCGACGTTGCTCAAGACCTCCACGACAGCATGATCGTCCGCTGGGAGTCTCGATTTCTCCGCGGCGGCATGCTGCAACTCTGTCGCATGGTGCTCGACTCCTCGCGGCAGTACCCCGATGACTTCGCTGAGCGGGTGGAGAAGCGCATTCTGGGTGGAGTCTACCCCTACCCAGCCAAGGTCTTCTCGCTGTCCCAATGGGAGGCCAAGCGTGGGGTGCGGGACAATCTCGGAAAACCCCTCTACTCCGGCGAGATGTTCCCTGTCGAGGTCGCCACAGGCAACCGCGTCTCCCGCATCATCGAGCGGGACGAGGTAGCCCACGCCGTAGGGCGTGTGGTCTGGTGCGCAACCGAGCACCGGAGCTCGTTCGAGACGGACATCGACAAGGCTCTACGAGATCTCGCGGGTGTGGCTGTTGAGGGTCTGCACCCGCTGATTCCGCAGCGCGAGTCCATCCTCGCTTGCGTCCGTACCCCAGAGACCCACGCCTCTCATCAGGTCATTCACCCATTCACAGCCACGACGACTACGCTGCGCGACAGTGTTGGTATGCTGATGGAGGTGCTGGTTGACCCGAGGTTGCGGAAGCCTCGAGTCAATCCGAACAAGTTGCGTACCGTCCACATCGACCCCGGGTTCACCAGCGACGCCTTCGGTTTCGCGATGGGTCACGTCGAGACTATGGTGGTGGTCAACCGGCTCACTGACGGGCGACTTGACGTACCCTGCATGGTCTGTTGCGTCGGACCAGATGCCACCCCAGGCCGAGTTCGCTGCCCGCGCTGTCTAGGCACAGGCTTCAAACGACACTTCGGGAAGCCCACGCGGTGCTCTGAGTGCTCAGGTGCCAAGACCTCGACGTGTCCAGCCTGCAGGGGCTCCAAACTGCATGGCACGCCCATGTCGCGGCCTCGGATCTACATGGACTTGTGCCTCAAGATTACGCCGCCCAAGTCTGGTCGAGTCCAGTTTGACGATGTAGAGGCCCTCATCGATCGGCTGCGATCCAACGGGTTCGCCATCGCGGTGGTTACCGCTGACGGCCACCAGTCCGAACAATTTCTGCAGCGTCAGTTGCAGCAGCGGGGGGTCTTCGTCGCGGAGAAGTCGTCCATCGACACATCGAAGGACCCCTACTACTCCCTGCGCGATGCTATCACCGACATCGCCTCGGACGGGCGCCGACGCTTCTCGTTCTACGACTATCCTCCCCTGTTCGATGAGTTGAGTCGGGTGGAGGATCGTCGAGAGAAGGTGGACCACCCACGCAATGGGTCAAAGGATGTGGCTGACGCCGTGGCCGGAGTGGCGTACAATTGCGAAGTCCATGAGTTCTTGCAGCATCCGATTGATTCGGGTGAGATGCGGGTCCTCGACTTCCAGGGGAACGTCAAGTGAAACTCTTCAACCCGCAAGCCCTCCAGACTCAGTCCTTTGTTGTGAAGGCGCTCGAGCGCCACAACCCGGGGCAGCACCGCGGGGAAGAGCCCGACATCCTGGCTCCGCTGTTCGGACGCTTCGTCCGCCCGAGGTTCGACCCGGCGGAGTGGCAGCAACACATGGAGCGGTCCACCCGCCTCAAGGCTGCTCTCGAGGAGATTGCCACGGCTTCAGTCGGTCTGGGCGTCTACGGTGTCCCCGACCCGATGGAACTCGAGGTGCTCGGTGACAAGCCTGCGAAGAATCGCCGCAAGGCGTTGCTGGATTCAGCGCGCGCCATCACCACCTTCTGCCAGTCTCCCAAGCGCGGCAGTTTCCTACCTCTGGCCTGGGAACTACAGAAGGCTGAGATCGACTTCCTGAGCAGCGGCAACGGCTACATCGAGGTCATCGAGGAGAACTACGAGGCCGGAAACAACGTCATCGGTTTGTCCCACATCCGCGCCCCCTACATGCGCGTGAACCCGACCCGGACTCAGTGGGTTCAGGGGGTCCAGTACTCCCTTTACGGGTCGGGGCGTGACACCTCTGACCTGCCGGTGGCTGTCCACAGCAACTATTATCGTGTCTACGGAGATACGGACCCATCGCGGCGGTTCATCAACCGCAAGACTGGTGAGTTCTTCGACTCCTGGCCGAGCGAGCTCGATGAGTCGCTGAAGGGGACGGCTGTTCTGCATGCAGCCTCGTACAACCCCCTCGACCCCTACTACGGGATGCCGGTGCAGGTCCCAGCCCTCTACGCGATCATGGAGAACGAGGCGATTGCCAAGTTCATGGTCGGCTTCATGGAGAGTGGAACCCAAGTGCCCCTCCTCATCATCGTAGAGGGGGGCAACCTGACCTCGGATTCGATGGAGAAGATCGAGGTCCTGTTCAACAGCGACACCAAGGGTCTCGACAGCAACGGGCGAGCCGCGGTCATCCAGCCCACCATCCACGGGCTGATCGGACAGCAAGCCAAGATTCGAGTGGAGCGCGTCGAGCTCGGGGTCAAGGACTTCGCCCCGCTGCTTGGACGCAAGAGTGTCAACGACGGGGAGATTCTCGAGAGCACCCGGATGTCCGGGGTCTTCATCGGCGGTGGTGAGGGTGCTCAATCAACGACACGAAATGCCGCAGTGCTCAAGCAGCTCTCGTTCGAGCACGCCATTGAGCCTCGAGCCGTCTTCTGGGAGGCGCTCCTGAACAACGGGATTGCGCCGAAGATCTCCGTGGGTGGACACTTCCACTGCCGGCGCCCAAAGAACCTGGACCCACTCCAGGTGGCTTCGTTGATGCAGAAGATGAAGGACGGTCTCACCATCAACGATATGCGCCAAGCCGTGAAGACCCTGGTGCAGGGCGTCGACATGCCCACCATCAACCTCGGGGAGTACGGTGACGTGCCCATGGGTATGTTGGCGGAGAAGCTCAAGGCAGACCTCTCAGAGGAGGTTTCTCCGCCTGAGAATGTGAGCACCGGAGCCAAGACAACACTACGCGTGGTATGACGTTCTGTTGACTTTTTTGAAGTCAGTCAGTTACTGTCCTGTGCGATGCAGAAATTTTCTCTCACCTGCCGCATTCTGAAGACCATTGACGATCAGCGCATCGCCAAGGGTCCTGTCCTGCGTCCCGAAGTGCGGGACCGACAGAAGTCTGTGGTTTCTGCCGAAGAGATTCAGCAGGCAGCCCATGAGTTCATGATTGGGCTGCGCAAGGGCGAGACCACATCCGGTTACATGCACCGGGACTTCCACAAGGCTGACGAGAGATTCCCGGTCGTGGAGTCGTATATCACCGAGGTCGACTTGGTGGTACCCCGCGAGAACCGGAAACTCGTGAGCGGTGAGTCTGGTGAGGGTGACATCATTGTCCCCGCGGGTTCATGGGTCATGGCCTTCAAGGTCCTCGATGACCAGGTGTGGGAGCAGATCGTCAGTGGCGTCACCAAGGGCTTCTCGATTGGCGGCACTGCCGAGATCGTACCGGAGGACTGAGGATGAACCTTCAGAGCAAATTCACGCGGATCGAGAAGTCCTACAAGGGCAACCACAGGCTCCGCAACCTCAAGGTGAATGAGGTGTCCCTCGTCACTGAGCCCGCCATCCTCTCTGATGAGGAAAGCAAGGCGGGCTCCGGCTGGTACGTGGTCAAGTCTGCCGGCGGCGATCAGATGATCCCCGAGGACATTGCAAAGATGTTCACGCTTCGCGAGGGTGAGGAGCTCCTCGCTGCGCGTGAGCGGCTTGCCAATGCCTGCCGGCTCAAGCTCGTGACCGAGACGAAGGACCAACAGACCTTCTGGATGGACCCGCTCATGGTCTATACGGACCATGTGGTCATGGGTTACTGGTGGTACCTGTCTCTCGAGGACATCCGCGCCCAGAAGCCGATGTACTTCAAGTGCTACTTCTCTCAGTCTGAGGATGGCGAGTTCACGATTGATCGTGTGGCACCCATCCAAGTCTCCATGTCCGAGGTCGCGGCTCCTGCGGATGACGACACGGAAGATGACCTCGTGGAGCGCATGGACGCTGCAGATGCCAAGACCGAGAAGTCGGTCGATCTGGCTCCGGCGGAAGCTGCTGCGAGCGAACCTGACCAGCCTGTGGTCGCCGAGGTCGAGCAGTCGGCCGAGGGGGCACCCGAGCCTGAGCCTGAGGTCGCCCCCGAAGCTGCACCCGAAGCTGCTCCCGAGGATGCCTCGGAGCCCAGTGTCGAAAGGTCTTCCGCACCGGAGATCCCCGAGTCTCAGCCGGAAGCTGCCCAGGCCCCTGAGGCCCCAATGGCGGCGGAGGATCCCAAGCCTTCTCAGGCCGAACTCATCAAGACGCTTCTCGCCTCCGGCGCTGCATTCAGCGTCGCGGCTGATGGAACCATCTCTGTTGGGCAGCCCACGCCCCCGCCTCCGCCCGCCCAGGCGGACGTGGCAAAGAACGTCGAAGAGGTTGAGGATCTGAAGCGTGACAACGCCAAGCTCCAGGACCAACTGCGAAAGATGAAAGCCCAGCCGGTGGCGGACCTCCCGCCCGTGAGCCCGGCGCCCATTGCGAAGTCGGCTGAACCGCCTTCGCACCTCGACCACATGCTTGCGCTGGCTCGCAGGCAGACGCACACTGCGTGAAACAAGGAGTTGTCATGGCCACTTTCTGGAAGAAGCACGGGCTCGATCGCGACACGGTCAACAAGATGTACGTCGCGGGCGGGGACATCAGCACCATCGCGGCTGGCGGTCGGCTCGACCCCCAGCAGCAGTTGGACAGCCTCAACGCGATCCGCGCCCTGAGCGGGCTGCTCGGCCCGGTCGTCGGGCAGGGCCCGCGTGCGGCCGGTGCGGGCTTCCTGGAGCCCACGGCGGCGCAGAACGCCATCGCCCCCATGCCGGCCCCCGGTTCGGCTCTGTACGCCCCGATGGGCGGCCCAGGCATCAAGTTCATCAACATCACCTCGGGGCACACCAGCGGTGTCATCGAGGGCTTCGTCGGCGGTGGCTACGTCGTCGAGGCGGCGAGCGAGGCGACGGCCGCGGTCGGCTCGGCCCCGAAGGTCCTGACCCCGCGCATCCGTGAGTGGGTGCTCCGCAAGGCCCATATGTGGCAGCAGTGGAGCCAGGAGTTCGTGTGGCAGTCGATCCTCGAAGACCGCATGAGCGAGTTCATGTTCGACAACTTCTTCCCGATCGTCGCGTCGAACCTGGAGGAACTCGCCCTCTACGGTGACATGGAGAACACCGAGGACAGCGGTCGTGGCAAGCTGCTCCGCACGGCAGACGGCTGGCTCAAGCAGCTCCGGGCGGACGCCAACAAGCTCAACGCTGGGGGCAACTTCATCAACGAAGAACTCTTCTTCGACATGAAGCGCGTCCACCAGCGGTACGTCCAGCTCTACCGCTCCGCGGTCAACTACCTGTTCTGCAACCCGGCCGTCATCCACGACTGGCTCCAGGTCCAGCGCGCCACGGGTCAGGGCTCTCTCGAGGCCCACCAGGCCCTGTTCGGCCAGGCCATCGGCCCTCTGGGCATGCAGTTCTGGCCGCTCCCGCTCCTCAAGATCGACGAGGAACTCGTCCAGGCCACGGCGGCGGTCGGCGCTCGCGTGATCGGCATCAACGGCAAGGCGGACCAGTTCGTGTTCCCCACCACGAACTACCAGCTCACGCTCAACGTCAACGCGACGCAGGACATCACGGTCAGCTTCCCTCACCAGGAGTCGACCACGCGCTCGAACCGCAGCCTGAGCATCGAGCAGGTCTGCAACCGCATCAACCAGGCCCTCGTCGCCGAGCTCGGTGACACCTACGCCAAGGTCGCGCGCCCGAACAACGGCCTGCTCGAGCTCGTCTCCCCGTCGACCGGCGCCGGCCAGTCGATTGAGATCATCGACGGTGGCCTCTCGGCCCACGCGATCTTCGGCTTCTCGACCGGCACGACCTCTGGCGTGGCGGCGAACGGTGGTGGCTCGACCTACAACGGCACCGAGATGTTCCTCGGTTCTCCGTCGGTTCTCGAGATGCGGGTCTCGACCGCGCCCGAGCCGGCGAACAACCGCGGGTACTACTCGGCGATGAAGTGGAACCAGGAGAACGACACGTTCCGGTTCGACGGGTACATGCACCTGTCCTTCCAGACGTCTGTTCCCCAGTCCGTCGTCTTCGTCGAGGACCTCAAGGTCGCTGGCCCCGGTGAGAGCCCGGTCGTCTGATAACGACCCCCCACCTCGCAACCACAACCTGAGAGGTTCCATGCTTCGTCTTCTCGCCTTCTTGTTCGTTGTCATCCCCATCGTCCCCGCTCTGGCGGCGGACGGTGGGGTGGCGCCTGCGTCTGCTGTCGTGGTGGCCTCGCAGCCCATCGTCCTCGTGGATGGTGGTGTCCCTGTGTCGGTCGAGCCCCCAGCCTCTGCGCCTGCCTCTGCCTCTGCGCCTGCCTCTGCCTCTGCACCCGCACCCGAGTCAGCCCCCGCCCCGTCGGTGGTCGAAATCGCGGTCGATGCCAAGGACGTCGTGGAGAAGGGCAAGGCGGCCATTGAAGGCCCCACGGTCATCTCCATCGCGGCGGCCCTTGCTGCGCTGTTCCTGCTCATTGCCAAGCTCGCTCGACGGGCTGGGAAGCTGTTGACGCAGGCACAGGTCAACAAAGTCGTGGCAGTCTGCTCCGCCCTGGCTCTTGGCACATCATCCATCACACCCGGGATGCCCTGGTGGGGCGCTCTCGTGGTCGGCGTTTCCCCCCTCCTCTTCACGTTTGGCTTCGGCGACGAGAAGTGACGTGGCGGCGATCCCCCGCAACCCCGTGCGCCTAGTCAGGCGGGTTGAAACCTTCCCTGACCCGACGGCGGGGCTCGTGGTTTACCACACCGGCTTCGATGAGTACTTCCTCAGCGATGGCAATGTGTGGGTGACTGCGGGCGGCGGGGGCATCGTTCTGCCATTTGGGAACGCGATCGGTGTCCGTACTCTCACAATGCTGGTCGATGGTGTCGTCGAGTTGTTCGACACCTCGGCCGGTGTTCGCCCCTTGGGGGTAGTCCAGACCATCTACGAGGACGAGGTCCTCGTTCGATGGATCGGACTCGTCCACGGTTTCTCCGATATGACTCCTGGAGCTACCCAGTACGCATCCACAGTCGACGGAATGATCGTGGAGGAGCCCGATCCGGCGGCCTCCCTTTTCCGGGTTGGTCAGGCCATCACAGCTAACATCTTGGCTGTCCAACTTGATCAGCCGGTCTTTTGATGTCCCAGCTCCGTACCACCGATGACCTCAGCCTCGCAGCACTCATGCTCGCGCTGGGGGGTACCATTGAGCTTGTCCGGGCTGAAGATGCCCGTGGCTGCGTGACGGTCGATGTCACCCGTGTGCGGGCCGCGAAGATCATTGAGGCGTGCGAGGTGCTGGTGGAGCAACTCCAGCGTCTACCGGATCAACCGAGCTTCGAGCAGTTGGAGCAGGTGGTCCACAACACCATCCTTGGTCAGACTTTTGACCATCGGGATACCCTCCGAACCCGAATCCTGAAGCTGAGGAAGAAATGAGCGCCGAGACAGAGTCCATCGTCGCCCGAATCCGGGATGTGAAGGCCGAGTACAAGAGCTTGACCGCTGCGGTCTCTGCAGCCGAGGCCAGCTACCAGAAGGAAGCCAGAGCTCTGACACAAGTCTGCGAGGCAACACTCGAGCGGCTGGACGTACCCGAGTGGCACGCCCTGAAGGAGCTCAACAAGGTACGCACTGAGAAGCTCAGGGCTGCGCAGGAGCGCGCCAAGGCTCTCCAAGGCGAGCTTGCGAAGCTGACAGAGTCGTTGTAGACTTCGGCCACCTAACCCGACCCAGACCCTGAAGCATTGACGTCAATTCGCACTTCAGGAGTCAATCATGGCCTTCGCAACTCGAACCAAGGGTATCCTCGCCCGCGTCGGTGGGGAGCACCTCAACCTCGGTCTCCGCAATCGCGCGAGTCTCGAGGACACCGCCGATGCGGCTGCTGGCTTCGGCCTCGCGCTCGAGCAGATGCTCGTCACGGAGATCCACCTCGGCAACACCCTGGCCGACGGTGCGATCCTGCGCTTCCTCGACAGCAGCGCCAGCGCCATCCTGACCCTCAAAGATAACGGCACCGCGATCTTCGCGGGTGATGTCGTTTTCGACGGCAACGTGACCTTCAACGGCGCCAACCACATCGTCGAGGGGACCACGGTCACCTACGAGGATTCGGTCCTGCTCCTCGCCAAGGACGTGACTGGCGCCCCGACACTCGACGCGGGCTTCATCGTCGAACGGGGCGACAGTGACAACGTCGCGATGTTCTGGGACGAGAGCGCGGACGAGTTCGTCCTCTCGACGACCAGTGACACGGGCGCGGACGGCTCGATCGCCATCACGGCCTACGCAGACCTGCACATCGCAGACCTCGTGGCGACATCGGCCCGGCTGTCCGGCTCGCTGCGCCTCGCGGAAATCGCGCTCGCCCCGTCCAACGTGGCGAACACCGGCTTCCTCTACACGAAGGATGTCGCCGGTGCTACGGAACTCTTCTTCGAGGATGCCACGGGCAACGAGGTTCAGATCACGGACCTTGGCAGCGTCAATGCCGCCGCTGCAGCAAGCAGCCTCGACGCGAGCTACGACGTCGGCAGCACGATTGCAGTCGATGCTGGCCCGATCCTCGCAAACCTCGCCTACCACGCCTCTGGCTTCACGGCCTTCAGCGTGGCTGTCGGCACGGGGGCGAACTCGCTCTCGAACTCCTGGCGCGGCTTCGCGTTCAGCCTCGGCAACGACACCTATACGGGCGGGGGCTCTGCCCTTCGTGTTGACCTCTCGGGGGCGGCAGGGCTGAACTCGGCTTCGGACTTCTACGGTCTCGACCTGACCGGCATCACGAACGCCGATGCCTCCGGGCTCTCGATCGGTGTGATGCTCGACGGCTGGGATGTCGGCCTGCTGGCAGGCGACAACGTGCCCCTGCACCTCGGTACGGGCAGCGACTTCTCGATGAAGTTCGACGGTTCGGACACGTTCTTCGAGGTCAACGCGGGCAGCCTGTACTTCGACTTGCCAGTCAGCGACACGTCCGAGTACTTCATCTTCCGCAACTCCTCGGACGATCAGCTCCTGGCCATCCGGGCCGACGGTCGAATCATCCCCAACGGTGAGGCGACCATCGCACCGTCTGGTGGCAATCTGACCATCCTCGGCGGCATGGGCGGTGGCGTCCTGGACCTCGGCGCGAACAACGCGGCGCAGGTTCGCGTCTCTGATGGCTCGGTCAACCCGTCGGCTGACGATGACATCGACCTCGGCTCGTCCTCGGTGCGCTACAAGTCGATCAGCGTCCGCAAGATCGTCAAGACGATCGTCAGCGGCAACAGCGCGACCAGCGCGCCCTCGAGCGCGGGGCAGCTCTGCTTCGTGGCGTCTGACGGTCTGCAGCTCGCCGATGCAGCGGCCTTCTCCACGAGCTCCATTGTGGATGGCCCCTACGCCGGTGCGGCAGGTCGGGTGTACGGTCTCGACAGCGAGCCCATCAGCCTGCCCAAGCGTGCCACGAATGCTGGCGGTACGACCTACGAGTCGATGGCGGTGGGCGACCTGGTCTACCTCGCCGCCGCGGTGGCCGACGAGTACGATGCGGGTGTGACTCCGGCGAAGGGTACCGTCTCCCTCGAGACGCCTGTCTCGGCTGGGACCGTCAACTACCTGGTCGGCCGCGTCGTCGCCGCGAGCAACGACAGCACTGCGTCCGTGACCGTCTCGCTGCGGATGCAGTACCTCGGCACCAACTAAGCAGCACCTCTAGGACCTGACCCAGGTCCCACGTTCAACTGCGCCTGAGCCCGCACAGTCAGGCACTGTGCGGGCTTTTGTTTTGTAGTGAGTGTTGGTCTGTGGCATCATTCGCATCGTGGAAAAGCCTGTCAAAGCCCCAGCCATGATGCCCCACCAACTTCAGATCGGCCTCGGTGAGGCCATCCGTCGGCTGGTGACGTTGGATGCAAGGTACCGACAGGGTCACATCTCCGATGTCGAGCGCGCTGAGCGTGAGCTCATCTTCGAGGGCATCAATGCCATCCAGATCCCACTGAAGGCATCCTGCCGAGAGGGCGAGGACCTGAACCTCAACGGTATCCCAGATACCGTGGAGTTCTTCAATCTGGTGGCGGTTTCGAACTGCTGTACACTGGACCACACACCTGACGTGCGGCCCGACCCGGGTACCAAGAAGAAGTCAAAGTCTGAGAGGCTCTGATGAACCCTGTAGACGCCATGCTTCTTCTCCTCGGGTGCGTTGGCTTCAGCTTCGCTGCAGTCAACAAACTCCCAGACCGCTTCTATGAAGGTGAGGGCTTCCTGGCCCGAATGCTCCAGTGCGCCTTCTGCGCTGGTACCGAGATTGGTTGGTGGCTCGGGTCTCTTACTGCTGCAGGCATTCTGTACGGATCGGAAGAGGTGGCCTGGGTCTGCAGGCTGGTCCTACTCGGACCCGCCGTTGGTGTACTAGCCACCTTCTTCCAGTCCGTCGGGACTGGGGTAGCTGCGTTGAAGCGCATTGCAGCCGTTGCAGAGGCTTTGACAGAAATCGACCTGAGCCGGAGGCGCTGATGAGCACCCCCACCAAGATCGATACCCTGACACGAAGCCACTTCGCTGCCTACGCACTGGATGGAGTCACGGCGCGCGAAGGGGCCGCCGGTGACTTCTCCACCATTCTGCTACGCAACGCCGCTCTAGCAGGCGAAGCTGTGGCGATCGCGGAGATTGGAGACGGGCAGTACGTTGCGTCATTCACACCCACCGCGCTCGGCACCTACACGCTTGTTCTCCATGATTCTCTGACCGAGACCGATTCTGTCGAAACATTCTCTGTCTCAGGGAACGACATTGACGATGTCGTGGCGGCGGTCAATGCAATCACTGCGCATGATGCCCTGGTCAGCGTGACCAATATCGAGTCGCTCAGGGCTGGCGCTGCTTGGGTCCCCAATCTGGTCTTCCTGCGGCGTTCAACAATGACGCCTGTCGACCCAGACTCCATCGGCGCCTTGATCATACTTGAGGGCGAC
>WPCI01108271.1_pt1 | contig 11634 bp, 9 predicted proteins | sample 5399871 | NCBI WGS metagenome assembly WPCI01 (sample SAMN12869469, study PRJNA574797) | sludge metagenome | isolation source: wastewater treatment of pH7 | place: China:Beijing | collected 2019-05-20
CGTTTGCACATGTTTGCCAGCAAAAACGGGAGTTGGGCACAGGACTCTTCGTCCCGCGACCAACTCCCGCAGTGAACCGCAAACTGCTTTGCTCTCTCGGTCGTCCGGAAGCGGCACCGCTCACCCGCGGGCCTCTCCGTCCGCCGCTAGCTCAACTCTTGAGCGGAAAACTCAATCGGGGTGAAGCGTTCAGGGACGTGGTTGTCCTTGTCCCCCACCGGGGTCCAGGCCCACCCAACATTGATCCCCAACTCTTCCAGCCGTTCGTACCTGGCGAACTGGAATGCCCACCGGTCACCGGGCGCTGGGGGCAAGGACCGACCGTTCGCTAGTAGTTCGAGGGAAGACCACGGGATCTTGATCATCGTGTCCCACCCCTCGTCCACGTCGCTGTCATCATTGATGGTTCCGTGCAGTTGAACCTGGGTTTCCAACCCGGGCAAATCCCAGTCTGTATAGGCCCAACGCACTCCCCGGGGGTGATCGCCCAGCCAGAAACGGTCACTTTCCCGGTCGTTGTTCCCCCCAAACGTGTAGGCCTTCCGCCTCATGGGATCCAACTCTGGGTACTCGTCGCCGTGAGAATCGAAGTAGTCCCTCCACGCGAACAGGACCTCGTACACCACGTTGTTGGCGCTGATTTCCAGCTCGTAGTAGAACGGGCCACCATCGATGAAAAGCTCGACATTGTTTTCGTTGAACAGCAACTGGTCGCGTTCCAGCATGGTTCCACTCAGATACGGTTCTTGAGCCCAATAGCGAACGAACAGGTACTCCTCGCTCCACAGGACTGCCACTTGGGTTTGATACAGCGCTCGTTTTCCGTTGACGATATTGACGAAACGAGGCGACTTCGCGGCTTGATCCCACAGCGGTGAGTCGACCTTCAAGTCACGCCCAACGGATGTTGGCACTTTCAAAGCCTGGTACATGTTGTTACTTTCCTTCCCAGAGGTCCTTTTTCGGAATCTCTGTGTTTTCGTAGTCAAGTTCGCGCAGGATTTGGAACGTCGCGCCGGGGGTCAGCGACATAAAATAGTCGGCCGCCACCGGGGTTAGCTTCGGAAAGAGGTACCCCTGCTTCAAGATGATCACGTCGTAATCGTCAATGTTCAGGTCTGCCGCGGCGAAGTGTGCCGGGGTGACGAATGAGCCCGAAATGTCGGTCAACACCACATCAACGTCGCCGACACTGATCGTCACTGCCCGTCCGACCGCGTCGCGTTCAGAGCTCATGTATCCACGTAGGTCACCCCGATGTGTCAGGGTGCCTTGGACCCGAACGGGCTGACTGTCGGCAGTGATGGCCATTCCAACCTGGAGGTCCACCTCGGCGCCAATTGGCACGCCCACCAGTTGGGACACCGCCGTCGAATCAAAGATGGTGGTCACCAGAATCCGTTTGCCGAAGTCCTCCCCCAGCAGCCGCTCGAGCAGAACGGTACTTGCACCGACCGCCCCACCCGTGGTGTTGTCCCCCGAGTCGGCAATGAACAGCGGGGCGTCCACTTTCCCGCGCAGAGTCTCCAGGGTCTGGTCGATATCCAACACTTTCATCTGGAACTCGAAATCCTGGGCCCGACCGAGGATGTACTCGGCCAACTCATCCGCTAGCTGCTGGGCCTTTTCTTCATATTCCTCAGTCTCGGGGACCACGAGCACGGAGGCAGAGTTCCAGGGCACGTCGGCCCAAGCAAAACCGACGAAGAACGAGGCGTCTAGAATTCCCGGCACCTGCTCCACCTGGTCCAAGCGCTCAATAATCTGATTGAGCGGGGCCCGAGCAGACAGGGCCATCTCCCCGCTCAGCGCGATTGGAACCTGGCGGTAGCCGATCCGGCCGGGATTTCCCCCAATCACCTTGACCAGTTCCTCGGCGGTTCGGGCTTCGATTTCTGGCTGGTCAATGTGAGGGATGGTCCGATAGGCGCGGATAATGGTCGCCAGCTCGGTCAACTCTCTGGTGATATTTCCGTGCGGATCCAGCGTGAGTGAAATTGGAAGGTTCGGCCCAACTTGGGCCCGCAGGGCACGCAGCAGGTCCGTCTCTGCCGCGCCAACCTCCTCGACAATCATGGCTCCGTGCAAGTGCAGCCAGATGCCGTCCAGATCCGGGTTCGCCTCCACGGATGCGAGCAGCTCCGCCTTGAACTGCTCGTAAACATCGCGCTTGACCACCCCGGAGGACAGCGCCATGGCGTAGATCGAGTCCACTACATCGATGCCGTGATTGCGGAACACCTGCGTGCTCGCTACCCGATCAAGGCTCTCCTGGCCGCGCAGAACCACGAACTGCTCCGCCCCGGTGGGCAACGGGTTGAAGGTGTTGGACTCGTGATAGATGAGGCCACTGACGATTTTCATTGTAAGTTTTACCCTTTCACTGCCCCGGCAAGAGCTCCGGAGACAAAGTACTTTTGGAAGAACGCGAAGATGACGATCATTGGCACCAGGCCGACCAGCGCCGCAGCCATTACCGCCCCGTACTGGGTGACGTAACCGGGCTGGACTAGAGTCGATAGCATCAACGGGACCGTGTACATATCACTCTTGGTCAGTACCACCAGGTGGTAAATGAAGTTGCCCCACTGCTGGGTGAAGGTAATGATCGCCACCGTCGCCGCGGCAGGTTTGATGTTGGGCAACACCATGGAGGTGAAGATCTTCAGCTCCGACGCTCCATCGATTCGAGCCGACTCCACCAGTTCCTTGGGAAAGGAAAGGAGCTGTTGTCGCATGAGGAAAACCCCGAATGGGGTCACCAGGAACGGCACAATCAAGGCCCAGTAGCTATCGGTCCAGGACAGCTTGTTCATGATGATGAAAAGCGGAACCAGCGACACCTGGATCGGCAGCATCATGGTCAGCAAGACCAGACCGAAGAGCACCTTTTTCCCACGGAACTCAAACTGGGTGAAGGCATATCCGGCCATAGCTCCAAAGAAGACCGTTCCCCCGGCGGTAGCCAGCGAAACCACCAGGCTATTGGCCAGAATCCGCCAGAATGGCATGGTGGCGGTCAACCACTCCATATTGGCCAGGAACGAGGTACCCGGCAGTTCCGAGGTGAAGATTTCGCTGTTAGGTCGGGTCGCGGCCGCAAACATCCAGTAAAGCGGATAGATCGACGCGATCAGCAGGATTCCCAGGAAGATGATCGTCAGCAGAACCCAAAACGGGTTGTTTTTCTTGTTGAACATGGCCTAGATTTCCCCTCCACGAGTGACCTTCACCTGGACGTAGGCCAAGATTCCAATCAGCGTGGTCACGATGTATGCGCCGGCTGAAGCCAACCCGAAGTTGAATGAGCCAAACCCCTTGTCGTAGAGGTAAAGCATGACCGTCGCGGTGGCGTGATTGGGTCCGCCCCCGGTCAGAATGTACGGTTCGGCGAACAACTGCAGGGTGCCAATGGTGGACAGCAGCGTGCAGAACAGCAGAATTGGCTTCAACATAGGAATTGTGATCCGCCGGAACTTTTGGACCGCGTTGGCTCCGTCAATGTCGGCCGCCTCATAGAGTTCACCCGGCACGCTCTGCAAACCGGCCAGCAGGATAATCGCGTTATAACCCAGCCAGCGCCAAGTAATCACGATGATGATCATGACTTTGGCCCAGGTGGGATCAGTTTTCCAAGCCACACCGTCGGCCCCAAACCAACCCAAGAATCCGTTGATGGCGCCATTCGCCTCGTTAAAGAGCATGGAGAAGATGATCGAGTAGGTAACCAGGTCCACCAGGGCGGGCAGGAAGAACAGCGTTCGGAGCGTCCCCTTGAACCTGGTGGTCTTTGCGTTCAGCACCGCGGCGATGACCGTGGCCAGAAACAGCATGATCGGAACCTGAATAATCAAGAACAGAGCTGTGTTGCCGAGCGACTTCCAAAACAGCTCATCCATGAACAATTGCTTGTAGTTGGTGAGCCCAATAAAGGTGGCCTTACCCGCGGTCCACTTGCTGAAGCTCAGGACCAGGGAATAGACGATTGGAAAGAGAAGGAAGCCACCGAAGATGATGAAGAAGGGCAGGATAAAGCCGTACGCTGCACGTTCGCGATAGGCATGTCGCCGACGGCCGGGCCGCCAGCGGGTGGGCTGATCGGCTGAGGGGGAAGACTCCGCTGCCGCGGCCCCCTCGGCCAAAGCCGATCTGGATACGGGAGACGTCGCACTCATTGGTCTCTAGCTTTCGTATTGGACCGCGATGATCACTGTTGCCCAGGGGGGCAATGCTCCAACTGAGCATTCGCCCCCCTGGATCAACTCATCGGGCGGTGATTTCCAGGCCGGTCGCGGTAGCCGCGCGCTTTTCAGCTTCCTGGAATGCCTTGTCCGCGGCCTCGTTGGCTGCCATCACCTTGCCGTAGGCGTTGGTGAGTTCAGCGTGGAAGTCCATGTAGTAGGGCCCAAACTCGAGCTCCGGGATCTCCTGCGCCAAGGATGCGAAAGTCTCCGGGATGTTCACCGCGAAGAATCCGGTGTCAGCGGCCTTGAACTCTTCGGTCTCGTAGAAGGGCTGCCAGGAGGGGAACAGGCCGTGGCTCAGCTGGATCTCTTGCCCCTCGTTGGTGAGCAGCGCAAACTCCACAAAGTCCTGAGCCAGTTGCTTGCACTTCGAGCCGCTGGAAATTGCCAGCACCCCGCCACCCAAGTTCGCATTGGTGTTGCCGCCCTGCTCGAAAGCCGGCAGCGGCATCACGGACCAAACACCCTTTTGGTCGGGAGCCTGATCTTCAATGGTCCCAGCGAACCAGACCGGGAGAATTACCGAAGCGGTTTGTCCGGAAGCAACGGTCTGCACCAGGGCTGACCAGTCGCCGGCGTCCTGCACGATCCCCTCTTCCACCAGACGCTTGACCATCTCCATCGCCTCAATGTTGGGCTCATTGGCAAAGTCGATCCGGCCTTCGCTGTCGGTGTAGCGGCCACCCAACTCACTCATCAGCAGCATCCAGGTGCTGGGGTTGGGATCCGAGCCGGTGGTGTCAAAAGCCACCATGTGCACGCCGTCCACCGCGTCCTGCAGCTGCTTGCCCGCCGCAATAAAGTCATCCCAGGTTTCAATCTTGCTGGCATCGATTCCAGCCTGCTGATAGAAATCAGTCCGGTACCAGACGGCTCCGGGGCCCAGGTCCCACGGCACCCCGTACATTTTTTCACCGTCTCCCCCGGCGGCCCAGGCCACCTCGGCAAACTCCCCCTGATGGGGCGCGAGGAACTCCGTCAGGTCTTCAAACTGGCCTTCGAACTGACGCTGGAAGGTCTGGAAGTCCCGCTGTTCCACATGCATGATGTCCGGCGCACCCGACCCAGCGGTCAGAGCCGGAATGATGTTTGCGTAATCATGTCCAACGCGTTGAATATTGACAGTCTTGCCTTCATTGTTCTCCATGAAGACTCCGGCCGCCTCTTCCAGCGCATCAGCAGCGGCTGCCCACGAGGCAACTGTGACCTCACTGCAGTCCCCACCTGCGGCTGGATCTCCACTCTGTTCTGACTTGCCCCCGCCTGAAGAGCAGGCAGCCACCCCAATCAGCGACCCAACCAGGACGGTCGAGAGCAGCATCTTGGTGCGCCGCCGATGGCGCGAAACTGGGTTGCTCAGACTATTACTCACCTTGTTCTCCTTTGAGCTTGGCGTTCATGTTTACGTTATCATGGTAGCAGCGTGTCGAGTTAGGAAACAGACCGTCTCGCATTACGATTAGGTAACAGGCGTCGGTGCTGACCCTGAAGGCCGAGGGCCAAATGCACCTCCGAAGGAAGGCGACCAAACAGGATGGCTGCAGGAAAGAAACGAGGGCCAAAGAAGCGTGGTCCCTCGATTGCCGATGTGGCAAAGTTGGCGGGTGTTTCCGCCCAGACTGTCTCCCGCGTCTCTACCGGTCACGAGCGGGTCCTCCCAGAGACCCGAAAAAAGGTCCTGGCCGCCATGCACGAAATCGGGTACAGCCCTAACTCAGCAGCCCGCGCTCTGCGAGTTGGCAAGTTTGGCACTATTGGTCTCATCGCGCAGCAGTTCGATCGAACGGGAGAAATCCTCACCACGGCTTCGGTGATCCGGGCGGCCGAGTCCCTCGGATACTCAATCTCGATTATCCAGGTGAGCAACCCAAATGTGGACGAGCTCCAACTCGCCTCCTCCCGTCTCTCCCAGCAGGCCATCGATGGTCTGATCGTGGTCCGAGCCGGCCTCGCCTCGGCGGCATCCCTGGCTCTGCCCGACCACCTGCCGGTGGTGGTGTCTGACTCTCACCTGTGGGAGGACTTCCCATCGGTCATTGTTGACCAGGCGAAGGGCACTCGAGATGCGGTGAACCACCTGCTCTCGCTCGGCCACAAGAACGTCTATCACGTAACTGGTGACCCGGATTCAGCTCCTGCACTCGACCGGCTGGAAGCCTGGCAGAACTGCCTGGTGGAGGCGGGGATTGTCCCCTTCGCTGCCTGGCGAGGCGACTGGACCGCCCGCTCGGGCTACGAGGCCGGCAAGTTCATCGCCAAACATCCAGAGATCACCGCCGTTTACTGCGCCAACGACGAGACGGCCTTCGGTCTACTTAGATCACTGCAAGAAGAAGGAGTGAAGGTTCCGCAGGACGTCTCGGTGGTGGGCTTCGACAGTATTGCCCTCAGCGAGTACTCCTTCCCTCCCCTGACTACCGTCAAACCCGATTACGATGCGATGGGTCGCCAACTCATGCAACGCCTCGTCCACGAAATCGAAAACGGGCGCCAGCACCAGATCGACCGAACTGTGGTGGCCACGGAGCTGGTCGTCAGGGGGTCGACCGCTCCCCCACCAAATGCGAGGCGCTAACATCTCGAAAACGCGAACCGGCCCGAGGACTGAGTCCCCGGGCCGGCCCACCTGCTGCTGAGGTTACTGCTTGCCGCGCTTGGAGCTGATTACGTCAGCCGCCACCGCAAACACCACCACTAGGCCCTTGATCGCCTGCTGCACGTTCGGGTTCACCCCCAGGATCGACAGGCCCATGTTCAGGACGCCCATGACCAGCGCACCGATGATGGCCCCGGAGATCTTGCCAACGCCGCCGGAGACGGCCGTTCCACCAATGAAGGAGGCCGCGATCGCGTCCAACTCGAACATGGTTCCCGCCGAGCCAACGGCTGAACCGGCTCGGGAAGTGACGATGATGCCCGCCAGCGCCGCCAGGAAGCCCATGTTAACGAACACCCAGAAGTCCACCCGGCGGGTGTTGATGCCCGAGAGTCGAGCCGCCTTCAAGTTGCCGCCCACCGCGTAGATGTGGCGCCCAAACCGGGTCCGACTCATGACGAAGCTGTAGACAACCACCAGGACCCCGACAATCACCAGGACCACCGGGGTTCCACCAGCCGACATGGCCAGCAGGTAGGTGACGAACCCAATGGCAAAGACAATCAGCACCAGGCGCAGGATAAAGGCAACGTAGCCTTCCACCGCGACACCCGCTCGAGCCGACCGCGCCCGGGCCCGGAACAGGGACCAGACGACGCCCACAATTGCCAGTGCGCCAATCAGGAGGGTGACCATGTCCATGTACCCCAGGTAGCCAAACACCGGAGGTAGTGACCCGCCCGCGATCGCCTTGAACGGCTTGGACGGGGTGGTGACAGTCTTCCCATTCAGGACAATCAAAGCCAATCCGCGGAAAAGCAGCATGCCACCGAGGGTGACGATGAAGGCTGGGATCCCCACGTAGGCCACCCAGAACCCCTGCCAGAAGCCGATCAGCACCCCGAGCAGGAGGCCGGCCGCCACCGCCACTATCCACGGTAATCCCGCATTGGACATGAGGACGGCGACCACCGCCCCGACGAAAGCCACCACGGAACCGACTGACAGGTCAATGTGACGAGCGATGATCACCATCGTCATCCCGATGGTTAGCACCATCACGTAGGCGTTTTGCTTGACCAGGTTGGCCACATTGTCGGGCTCCAGCAGGGCGCCCTTGGTGAGGATGGCAAAGACAATCACAATGGCAATCAGCGCCGCCAGGATTCCGTATTCCTTCAGGCTGATAACCCGTTGCTTTGGAGCTTTGATTTTTGGCTGGACGCTCATGCGGCACCCCTCGTCTTCTCTTCAGTCATGAGCCGCATCAGTGATTCCTGAGTGGCTTCGGCGGCGGGCACCTCTCCGGTGATGGTCCCCTGTGACATGGTGTAGATGCGGTCGCACACCCCGAGGATTTCGGGCAGTTCTGAGGAAATGAACAGGACCGCCTTCCCCTGATCGGCGAGCCGCTGAATGATTTGGTAGATCTCGTACTTCGCCCCCACGTCAATGCCGCGGGTGGGCTCATCCAGAATGAGGATTTCCGGATCCGTGAACATCCATTTGGCCAGGACGACCTTTTGCTGGTTGCCGCCAGACAGAGCCGAAACCAACAGTTCGACACTGGGCGTCTTGATCGCCAGCGCGCGGCGGTACTCCTCCGCGGTCGCCTTCTCTTTCCCGAAGTCAATCACGCGGTTGGTCAGCACCTTGTCCAAGCCGGCAATCGTGATGTTGTCTTCGATGCTGCGGATCAGGTTTAATCCGAGGTTCTTCCGATCTTCGGGCACATACGCCAAGCCGTGCTCGATGGCCTGCGGCACCGTCGCGGTGGAGATCTTCTGCCCGCGCTTTTGGACGGTGCCGGAGATGTTGACCCCGTACTGGCGGCCAAACAGGCTCATGGCCAGTTCGGTGCGTCCGGCCCCCATCAGGCCGGCAAGGCCGACAATTTCTCCGGCGCGCAGCACCAGGGAAGCTCCGTCGACCACTTTCCGCTCGGTGTCGATTGGATGGTAGACGGTCCAGTCCTTCACCTCGAGGATTTCCTCGCCGATAGTGGATTCGTGTTCGGGGAACCGGTTGTCGAGGGGGCGACCCACCATCAGGCGGATGATCTCCTCCTGGGTGACTCCGCCATCTCGGTGCATGTCGAACTCCCCGACGGATTCGCCGTCGCGGATCACCGTGGTGGTGTCGGCAATCTCCTCAATCTCACCCAGCTTGTGCGAGATGATGATCATGGTGACCCCCTCCTCGCGCAAGCTGCGCATGAGGTCGAGGAGGTGGGCTGAATCGTCGTCGTTGAGTGCGGCGGTCGGCTCGTCCAAAATCAGGAGCTTGACCTCTTTGGAGAGCGCTTTCGCGATTTCGACGAGTTGTTGCTGCCCGACTCCCAGGTCAGCGACCTTGGCCCGTGGGTCGACCGCCAGGCCAACCCTCTCGAGCAGGAGTCGGGCACGCTGGTTCGTAGCATGCCAATCGATGAATCCTCCCCGCAGGATCTCATTGCCCAAGAAAATGTTCTCGGCTACCGACAGGTAGGGTGAGAGCGCTAACTCTTGGTGAATGATCACGATCCCCAGTGACTCGGAATCTCTAATTGATCTGAACTTGCAGGCGTTTCCGTGCAGGAAAATCTCCCCCGAGTAACTGCCGTGGGGGTAGACCCCGGACAGCACGTTCATCAGTGTTGATTTGCCCGCTCCGTTCTCACCGCAGATGGCGTGGACCTCACCTCGTCGTACCTCGAGGTTCACGTCATTGAGAGCTTTCACCCCAAAGAACTCTTTGGTTATGTGCTCCATGCGCAAAATGACTTCATCGGTCAGCATGCTACGATCACCAGACTTTCCTAGCTGCTAGCGGAGGTTAGGAGACCTTCAGGTCCGGAAGGAACCCGGAGTCAACCAGCATTTCCTTCACGTTTTCCTTGGTCACCACCACCGGATCGAGCAGGTAGGAGGGGACAACCTTCACATCATTGTTGTAATCCTCAGTGTTGTTAACGGTCACTTCGGAGCAGGTCATGATCTCGTTGACCATGTTGGAGACCACCTTGCCAAGCTCGCGGGTGTCCTTCCACACGGTCATCGACTGGGCGCCGGCCAAGATGTTGTTAACGTTCGCTTCGTCCGCGTCCTGACCGGTCAGGATCGGGTAGTCGGCCGAGCCGGCTTCGTAGCCATTGGCCTGCAGCGCTTCGGCGATTCCCAGTGCCAGCGAATCGTTGGGCGAAAGGACAATGTTGACCTTCTTGTCGCGGTAGTAGCTGTTCAGGCGGTTCTCCATCTCGGACTGGGCGGCCGAGCCGTCCCAACCCTGGATCCCGATGCTCTGCCAGTCATCGACGCTCTTGGGCTGCTTGCCGGACTGGACCACCAGGGTGCCGTCCTCCAGGTAGGGCTGCAACACGTCGAAAGCACCCTTGAAGAAGAAGCGGGCGTTGTTGTCATCCGGGGAGCCGGCGAACATTTCGAAGTTGTACGGGCCCTCACCGGACTTGATGAAGTCCTCAATGTACTGGCCCTGCAGGGTGCCCACCTTCTCGTTGTCGAACGAGGCGTAGTAGTCAACCGCTTCGGTCCCCTTGATCAGGCGGTCGTAGGCAATGACGGGGATGCCCTTCTCCGCCGCGGTCTCGAGAACCGGGCCGAGAGCTTCACCGTCGATCGAGGCCACCACCAGCACCTCGGCGCCGGCGTTGATCATGTTCTCCAGTTGCGAGATCTGCATCTCCGGCTTGTTATCCGCGTACTGCAGGTCAACCTGGTACCCCATGTCTTCGAGCAGCTTCTGCAGGTCGGCACCGTCACGGTTCCAACGCTCCAGGGACTTCGTTGGCATGGCTACCCCGACAAGGCCGTCGGTGGTGAAGGCGCATTCGCCGCCCGCGGCTGCGTCGCCACCTGATTCGCCGCTGGCCGGGGTGTCGGTGCCGCCGCCGGATCCACCCCGGTCAGACGAGCAGCCACCCGCTCCAATGGCGAGGGCCCCGATGACCGCGATGGCAGCCAGCCGCTTTCCAATCGTTTTCACTATTCTGACTCCTTTGTTCGTTTTGTTGCGCTACTGAATCCGAGGCGAGCCTGTCGGACCCACCCGGAAACCCGATTGATGTCCCGGTGCCTGACGGGATGCCGGAGCGACCAGTTGGTAGCCACCCCACCGCGGGATTGCCGAGACCTGAGGGGATGAAGAGTCAGCCCGCCGGGCCGAAGAGCTCGTTTTGCGTCACAGTCACTCCTCATCGAGAACCATTATGTTTCATAGCAAAACTAAACCATCTCGAGTCATCCCGCCACACCTCCGGGCAACCGTTGCCATTTTGTAACACAACAGAACTATTTGCCTGACTGAGGACGCGATTCAAGCTGCTTGCCGCGGCTAGTCACGGGTCGCGGATGCAAGCACCCTGTAGATAAATGCAGTTGAGCGGACCTCCTGCCTCCCGACAGTCGTCAGGAAGACCGAGAGCTCGGCAATCGCCGAAAGTGGTCGGAACGCTGTCGATCTGACAGGAGACGATGCTTCCCAGTTGGAACCTGCACAGGTTCATCCCCGCACTCGATACGCACGTAGTGGGGACATCCAGCCCGGCCACAGCAAGTCCCTACCCCAGCCTGGAGACTGCAAGATCTCCCACCGCCAGTAGGAGCGAACAGTTTGCCAACACCAACCCCGTCACAGGTAATGTGAGCGCTCACAGTGCGGGTCGGCAACGGCTGCGGTGGACCGTTATCACTTCGTGTCCATCTTGTGACCTTTATGAACAGAACTTAACCGTCCGGTCGGATAGCGGCTCTTTTCCCGTCATTGCACTCTTTAATCGGTTTCCAGCCATCGCCGTGT
>WPCI01148125.1_pt1 | contig 11627 bp, 9 predicted proteins | sample 5399871 | NCBI WGS metagenome assembly WPCI01 (sample SAMN12869469, study PRJNA574797) | sludge metagenome | isolation source: wastewater treatment of pH7 | place: China:Beijing | collected 2019-05-20
ATGCAGCAGATAATAATCAACTGGCTCATCACCAATAAATTCCTTCAAACTTTTGGTCACATCATTTAAAGCAAAGTTCCAGATTCCACGACCATCCATTGCTAAAGCCGTACTAATTTCCGGCCCTTCATGGAAAATCGTATTGTTTGGTCGAAATCCTGCAGTCAATGCATTGGCCCGTTCGCCATCTGCTCGCAACATTTGCTTTATAATGGAAGGTTCGGCACTTTCAGCTAATAAAACTCCGGCTGCACCGTCTCCAAATAATACGGCTGAAGAGCGATCATGCCAATCTAATAGTTTCGATGTTTTTTCACCGCCGATGACGATTCCTCGCTTCATTCCGCCGCGAATAAAATTCTCAGCAGTTGCTAAGGCATAAACAAATCCCGCACAAGCGGCAGCTACATCAAAAGCCATCGCCTTTTTTGCTCCCAGCTGACCTTGGACCTGACAAGCTACAGATGGCGATGTATAATCCGGCGACATCGTAGCGACAATAACAAAATCCAAACTCATAGGATCAATGGCTGCTTTATCAACCAATTTCTTTGCAACTTGCAAACACATGTCCGAAGTATTCTCTGCTTCTGCGACATGGCGTTGCTTGATTCCTGTCCGTGATTGAATCCATTCATCGGATGTTTCCATCCACTCCGCTAAATCATCATTGGTCACGACTTTTTCAGGCAAGTAGCGAGCCGTTGCGATTATTTTTCCGAAGCCCATACTCATTTGATCTCCTCTAAGTAGCTATATAAATTTACGAGCGCTTTTAAGAAGACTTCTTGTTCTTCCGTATTCAGATCCTTAATCGCACTTTTCACCATTTCATGATGGAAATGTTGGTGAATGCGAAAGACCAGTCGACCTTTTTTTGTTAAGCCTAGCTTAACGACCCTGCGGTCATCTTCACTACGGATGCGTTCTACATAGCCCTTTTTCACTAAACGATTGATTGATGTCGTAAGCGTTCCGACTGTCACTAGTAATTCTCTAGCAACTTCCGTCGTCGTTTTTTTCTTATACATCCCGATCGCGTCAATGGTATGCATCTCCGTAATCGTCAAATCGCTAAATTGTGATTTTTTTAGTTCGTTTTCTTCAATCGACAATACATCGTTGAAAATTGAAACTAAATAGGTATTTAATTCTTCCCAGTTTCTTTCCATGTCCTCACCTAATTAGTTTGATTATCAAATCATTTGATGTTCAAACTATATCTTATTTTTTTTCTGAATGCAACAACATTTTTTCAATTAACCAAAAATTAATGATTGTAACAAAACGCCTTTTAATTTCTACTTCCAGTCTAAATACTTTGATGGCCAAACAAAGTTCTGACCTCACTGAGCTTGATCCCCTTCCTTTCTGAGACGTGTATTTCATTGCTGACTGTTAAAACAGCTAAATTTAAAAAAATAAACAAAAAAATAAGCGGGGCATCCGCTTATTAAATTTATCGATACAGCGAAATCGGCTTACGATCGGTAATAAATTAAACAAAATCCAGCATGTTTCACTTTAGCGATGAGTTGCTCAAACATTCTTAGCCAAAGTTTCAGAATCAATGGATACATTTCAACTTCAAAACTCCATGAACCGCAAGGCATGCTCCATCATAGGAGCGGTGAATTCCGGTACACATATATCTATCCAAAAAAAGAACAAAAAAAACGGGTTATCCCCGTTTTATTGAATCAAATCGTAAATTTCCATCGCAACGATGTCAATGTTATCAAATTGATACGATTGTTTGCTGTCACTTTCTGTCAGCTCAAACGTTTCAGTTGTATTATCATAAGTTACAGTACATTTTTCGACGCCTTCTTTTTCAAAACGACGCAATTGTACTTCATTATCCGTTGATTCAGTCATTGCTTCCAAGCGTTTAATAATGGCAACCAATTGTGAATGTTTCATCTAGGGGCCCCCCTTCTTCTCAATTCTGTCTTATTGTATCAAATCCCACCGTATCTTGCATTGATTTTCATCAATTAATTTATGATTTTTTTGCTAAATCTAACTTAAGTTTATGACCACCAGAGTTTAATCAAGGCTTGTGTCCCATCATTTTCATATCCTTTTTCAGCCAAACGCTCATAAAGCTCCGTGGCCAATTGCGTCGCTGGCAGCTCTAATTGCATTTTTTCCGCTTCGTCTAAAGCGATTTTCAAATCTTTGATGAAGTGCTTGACGAAGAATCCTGGTGAATAATCGGCCTTTAAAATCCGTGGAGCATAATTGGCCATCGACCAATTTTGGGCCGCACCGCCACCTAAAGTTGCTAATACTTTTTCAATATTCAAATTTGCGGCCTTGGCATAGACCAGCATCTCCGTCATCCCCGTCATCGTGCCAGCAATCATGATTTGATTGGCCATTTTCGTGTGTTGCCCTGCACCGGCAGACCCTTGAAGTGAATAGCTTTTACCCATGATTTCAAAAAGCGGAACGATTTGATCATAAATGGCCTGATCACCACCGACCATGATGGTCAATGTCGCATTCTGAGCGCCTAAATCACCGCCGGAAACGGGGGCATCTAACGCTGCGGCTCCTTTTTCTTTGGCAGTTTGATAGATTTTCTGCGCTAAAGTTGGTGTAGAAGTCGTTAGATCGACCAATGTTTTCCCAGTAACAGCTGTTGTGAAAATCCCATTTGTTCCGTAGTAAATTTCTTCCACATCACTTGGATAGCCGACCATTGAAAAAATGACTGTGCTAGCATTGGCTACCGCTGCAGGCGTCGCTTGCCAAACGGCCCCTGCAGTGATCAGTTCAGCTGTCTTGCTCTTTGTTCGATTATAGACAGCCACTTCATGTCCCGCTGCCAAAAAGTGTTTCACGATTGACTTGCCCATAACACCTGTTCCAATAAAACCTATTTTCATGACGTTAACCTCCCAAATAAAATAATCCATCTCTAGTATACAGGAAGAGATGGATTTCAGCTTTATTTATCTTCGCCATTTCTAAGCGAGTGAATTCGAATCCGCATTTTTTGAACAGTTCGGACGGTAGAACGAACTTCTTGATGACTCTCTTCGTAATACACCAGCATTTCTTGATAAAATTTGAAAACTTCACTCCCAAAGCGTTCCGCTGAGATCTCAACTAATTTATTTTGCAAAACCGTTGGATCTATCGGAACTTGTTGTTGAACGTAACGAACAAAGCTATCACTAAAATCATCATCCGATTCAAACGTAATACCTAAAGATTTATCATTCAACAACTGCTCCAAGTAGTCATTGCCTTCTACCACACATTGAGTCCCCGAAGCGAGCGCTTCAGCATAGGTTAATCCTTGGGTCTCCGAGGTGGACGCACTGACAAAATAGTCAGCAGCATGATAATAACAGGCCACTTCTTCGTGTGCTACTTCACCGGTAAAGCGAACATATTCCTCAATCCCTAATTCCCGAACTAAGGTTTCCAGCTCTTCCCGATAAGGCCCCTTACCGACAATCACTAAACGTGCATTGGGATAACTCATTAAAACCTCTGGAAACTGCCGAATAATGGCCTGAATATTTTTTTCATAAGAAAGACGGCTCAAAGAAAGTAGCATTAGCTCGCTTTTTTGAATCCCTAACTTCCCTCGTAAGGCCTCTGTATCTACTTCTGTGATATCTGGACGAATGTAGCGTTCAACCTCGATGCCTGTTGGAATAATCCGCATTGGAATCTCTACTTCATAACGCTCCAATGTATCTACGACCCGTTTACTAGGACAAATGACACCCGTCGAATGATTAACAAACATTTTGATGAAACTTTTGACATGAGCCGGTCTGACGACTTTTCCATTCGCGATATAATGGAGATAATCTTCATACATCGTGTGATACGTATGAATTACTGGAATCCGCAGACGATTGGCGACCATTTTCCCTAAAAAACCTGCTCCAAATTCAGTATGTGTATGAATAATTTCTAATTCTAATTCTTTAGCAATTTGATAGGCAAACCAAAGCCCTCGTACCACGATTCGCCGATCCTTAAAAGAGATAAACGGCACACTTGGCATACGAACGATATCTTTTTCCAGCTCATCAGCATCGGGATCGGTTGTCGTAAAAATATAAACCTCATGGTCCTGTTTCTCAAGCTGTTCTTTTAGTGTTCTAATTGAAGTTGCTACCCCACTGACTTGGGGAAAATACGTATCTGTAAAAAAACCAATCCGCACGACCATACCTCCAAACTATTGCGTGACTTTTTTGTAGATTTGATGATCATAAGGCTGATCTAAGACTGCTTGATAAACCGTCTTTAATTCTTCACCAATCTGATTAATACTCTTCTCTTGAGCTGTTTTAAAACCGGCCAAAGCCAAATTGGGTAAACGACGATTCACTAATTGCTGAATCAGCAGCTCAAATTCCTGATTATTTTTTCCCATATAACAATTTTCACAGTCCCGCAGCCAACCTTCATAGACAGGGATATCCCGCAACAAAACTTGCTGCTGGCTAGCTAATGCCTCTAACACAACGATTCCTTCTGTCTCTTCATAGGAAGGAAAAAAGAATAAATCTGCGCCTGAATAAGCCCCTTCAATCAAATCGCCGTTGATATAACCAGGAAAAATGACATTTTCAGGATGATCTTTTTTTACTACACGCCGAATATTGAGTGGAACTGACACTAACGGTACATCACCAAACCAAATAAAAGTATATTCCGGCATTTTTTTGGCAACCTCAACAAAATCAAGAATGCCTTTACGCTCAAAAAAGAGACCGACACAGATAACGACTTTCTGGTTCTCCGCTAACTTAAAATGCTTGCGAAAGGCCGCTTCCTTGCGTTCATCTGGATAATAGCGTTTTAAATCGATGCCATTTGAAATCGCTGCGATTGGCTGTTGCAAGCCATAATTACGCAATAATTTTTTTGAATAAGGTGTCGGAGTAATTAAATGATCAGCTTGCTGATAAAGACTTACTAACCATTTTTTTACTAAAGGCGCTAGTTGATTTGAACCAACAAATGAGTTGCGAAAATCCTCTTCTGTCGAATGGGCGTGATAAATCACTTTTTTCCCCATTTTTTTGGCCTTTCTGACTAAATGGAGACTCTTAGGTCCATAGGTATTCACATGCAATAAATCATAATCCGTTGACTTGGGATCAAGCGTGTACTCGATTCCAGCCGCCGCTAATGCCCTTTTTTGATGACCTAAAGCGCGCCCAATCCCTGACTTTCCGATAACATTCTGCCCTTCAAAGTACAGTAATACTTTCATAACTAGCCTCCTTGAAAACAAAGTAATTATATCATAAGCCTTTGTGCTTTTTCTCAACCCCAGGACTGATTTTATCGAATTTCCAGAAATGTATTCGCTTCATCCGATTTTCCCTATAAAAAAATAATTTTTAGCTACAAAAATTGTAGCTAACTCGCAAAAAAACCGTTGCCCTTTCAGACAACGGTTTGGTGTTGAAAACTATTTTACGTATTCTTCAACTAACGCTTGAACTTCTTCCATTGTATCGCATTCTTTCAACGCTTTTTCAGCCAATTCAGCCATCTTAGTCGTTGTCAGACGTTTCATCAAGCTACGAGTTCTAAGAACAGATGTCGCACTCATAGAGAACTCATCTAAGCCCATACCCATTAACAATGGAACAGCCGTTTGATCGCCGGCCATTTCGCCACACATACCAGCCCATTTACCTTCAGCGTGTGCTGCATCAATCACGTTTTTAATCAAACGTAAAATTGATGGGTTATAAGGTTGATACAAGTATGAAACTCGTTCGTTCATCCGGTCAGCTGCCATCGTATATTGAATCAAGTCATTTGTTCCGATACTGAAGAAGTCAACTTCCTTAGCAAACTTGTCAGCCAATACAGCTGCAGCAGGGATTTCAATCATGATTCCGACTTGGATCGTGTCAGAAACCTTCACGCCTTCTTTAACAAGTTTTTCTTTTTCTTCGTTGAATAATTTCTTCGCTGCACGGAATTCTTTTAATGTTGCTACCATTGGGAACATGATGCGTAAGTTACCGTAAACAGACGCACGTAATAGGGCGCGTAATTGCGTCCGGAACATATCGTCGCCTAGTTCGGATAAACTGATTCGCAATGCACGATAGCCCAAGAATGGATTCATTTCGTCAGGTAACGTTAAGTAAGGTAATTCTTTGTCTCCACCGATATCCATTGTACGAACAACGACTGGTTTGTCACCCATGCCTTCTAAAACGGCTTTGTAAGCTTCAAATTGATCGTCTTCTGTTGGAAAATCTGAAGAATCCATGTATAAGAATTCCGTACGATATAAACCGATTCCTTCAGCGCCATTGTTGTGAACACCTTCAAGATCTTTTGGTGTACCAATGTTGGCTGCTAATTCAAAATGCTTGCCATCAGCAGTGACTGTTTCAGCATCTTTCAGTTTTTCCCATTCTGCTTTTTGCGTTGCATATGCTTCGCCGGCTTTTTTGTATTCAGCCGCTTGTTCGTCAGTTGGGTTGACGATTGTTTCACCGATGATTCCGTTAACGGCTAAGACATCGCCTTCTTTAACTTTAGCAGTGATTTCTTTCGTCCCAACGATTGCAGGGATTTCTAATGAACGAGCCATGATCGCTGAGTGAGACGTACGTCCGCCGATGTCAGTAACAAAGGCTTTAACAAAGTTTTTATCTAATTGTGCAGTATCACTTGGCGTTAAGTCATGAGCTACTACGATAACTTCTTCGTCAATCATTGATGGATCTGGTAATGAAACTCCTAGTAAATGAGCCATGATCCGTTTCGTAACGTCACGAATATCTGCTGCACGTTCTTGCATATAAGCGTTGTCATCCATCGCCTCGAACATGCCAATATACATATCAGTTACTTCTTTAAGTGAACTTTCAGCGTTCACTTTATTATCTTGTATATGTTGTTTAATTTGACCAATCATTTCTGGATCTGAAAGAACCATCAAATGAGCATCAAAAACTTGCGCTTCTTCTTCACCTAAGCTTTTTGCTGCTTTATCCCGAATTTTTTCTAATTCAGCAGAAGAAGCTGCCAAAGCGTCGTCTAAACGCTTTTCTTCGGCAGCAGTGTCTTCTACATTATTTTGTTTGAAAGATAAATCCGGTTGTACTAGCAGATAAGCTTTCGCAACGGCAACTCCGTCACTTGCGGCAATACCTTTTAGTAATTCAACCATTATTCAGATAATCCTTCCTTTTTCATTGTTTCTTCGATAGCTTCCATTGCTTCTTTTTCGTCAGCACCTTCAGCAGAGATAACAACGTCAGAACCTTGGCCAACACCTAGAGACATTACGCCCATGATTGATTTAAGGTTAACTGATTTTCCTTTATACTCTAAGTTAATATCAGAGTTAAATTTGCTTGCAGCTTGCACTAATAAAGTTGCGGGACGTGCATGAATCCCTGTTTCTGCTACTACGTGAAAATCTTTTTTTTCCATATTGACCGTTCTCCTTTATAAAAAAAAGTGTTTTTTTATGTTAGGGCTTTAATGATAACATCCATCATTTTGGGCCCTTCATTTCCTTAGATTACCATTTTTTTGCAGTGGATACAACAATTTTAATCGATTTATTCTAGCGAAATGTATGCCCTTTCTTAAAATATTCACCTCACCTCGTCAACAGCCCTATTTCTTCTGTTTTCATAATTTTTACATAACAATCTTAAGATGGAAAAAGCATTTCTAACTACTTTAGCACTCGGATAGATAGAATGCTAATTTCCGAGACAAACTGTTTGCTTTTCTCCTGAAACTCGCTATAATATTCTTAAGGTCAGTGATAGTCAAATAATTGACCAGCGTATCTTTTTACGAGATTCGCCTACTCGATGTACAATGGAAGAAACAATCAACTATTGAAAGGGTGAAAAAAATGCTTTGCCAAAATTGCCATGAAAATGAAGCAACGATTCATTTATATGCAAATGTTAATGGGCAACGAAAGCAATTAGATTATTGCCAAAGTTGCTATCAAAAATTGAAAAATCAAGCTGGAGGTGCTCCCCAAATGGCAGGAAATGATCCTTTTGGTTTTGGAAGTTTAGATGATTTGTTCCGCTCAATGTCACAACAAATGCAACAAAGACAAGGCGCTGCAGATCAAACCCCACCAACTCAATTCGGTAGCGGAAATGGTATGAATAATCAACCACCCCGTGGAAACGGCGGCGGTCTATTGGATGAATACGGCATCAATATCACAGGATTAGCTCGGGAAGGAAATATCGATCCAGTCGTCGGTCGAGATGATGAGATCCAACGGGTCATCGAGATTTTGAATCGCCGTACAAAAAACAATCCTGTTTTAATCGGCGAACCTGGTGTTGGTAAAACAGCCGTTGTAGAAGGTTTAGCACAAAAAATCGTTGACGGCGATGTGCCACAAAAATTAATGGATAAGGAAGTTATTCGTCTAGATGTTGCCTCACTCGTTCAAGGGACCGGTATTCGTGGGCAATTTGAAGAACGGATGCAAAAATTAATCGATGAGATTCGACAAGCCGAGAATATCATTCTTTTCATTGATGAAGTTCATGAAATCGTCGGTGCGGGTGCTGCTGGCGATGGCAACATGGATGCGGGCAATATCTTAAAACCTGCTTTAGCTCGTGGTGAACTGCAAATGGTTGGTGCAACAACCCTCAATGAATATCGCATCATTGAAAAAGATGCCGCTCTAGAACGTCGGATGCAACCAGTTCGTGTGGAAGAACCTTCAGTTCAAGAAACGATTGAAATTTTGAAAGGTTTACAACCTCGCTACGAAGACTATCATCACGTGAAATATACGGATGAAGCAATCAAAGCTGCAGCCGAACTTTCAAATCGCTACATTCAAGATCGCTTCCTACCAGACAAAGCGATCGACTTATTAGATGAAACAGGTTCTAAGAAAAACTTGACGATCCAAATCGTTGATCCAAAAACGATCGACAAAAAATTAGCGGAAGCTGAACAGCAAAAATCTCAAGCTTCTCAAGAAGAAGATTTTGAAAAAGCGGCTTACTATCGCGATCAAATCAATAAATTACAAAAAATGAAAGACCGTCAATTAACCGACGAAGAAACTCCCGTTATCACTGAAAAAGATATGGAAAAAATCGTAGAAAAACGGACGGGCATTCCAGTCGGTGAGTTGAAAGAAAAAGAACAAACACAACTGAAAAATCTGGCTGTCGATCTTAAAAAGCACGTGATTGGACAAGATGAAGCTGTGGATAAAGTGGCCAAGGCGATTCGCCGAAACCGCGTCGGTTTAAACAAGAAAAACCGTCCGATCGGTTCATTCCTATTTGTTGGACCAACCGGTGTTGGTAAAACAGAATTGGCTCGTCAATTAGCAGAAGAACTATTCGGTTCAAGTGAATCAATGATTCGTTTTGATATGAGCGAGTACATGGAAAAACATAGTGTCTCCAAATTAATTGGTTCTCCTCCAGGTTATGTTGGCTATGAAGAAGCCGGACAATTGACGGAACAAGTTCGTCGTCATCCATATAGCCTGATCTTATTAGATGAAATTGAAAAGGCCCATCCGGATGTCTTACACATGTTCTTACAAATTCTGGATGATGGACGTTTAACGGATTCACAAGGACGAACAGTCAGCTTCAAAGATACGATTATTATTATGACTAGTAATGCCGGAACCGGTAAAATCGAAGCCAACGTTGGTTTTGGTGCAGCTAGAGACGGCGTGACTCGTTCAGTCTTGGGACAATTGAAAGACTTCTTTGCCCCTGAGTTCTTAAACCGTTTTGACGGAATCATCGAGTTCAGCCCATTATCAAAAGAAAACTTGATGAGTATTGTTTCTCTGATGTTGAATGACGTCAACGAAATGCTGGCAGCGCAAAAGCTGCACATCGAAGTACCTGACAACGTCAAAGAAAAATTGGTTGATTTAGGTTATGATCCTGCCATGGGTGCTCGCCCACTTCGTCGGACGATCCAAGAAAATATCGAAGATGGTATTGCTGAGTTCTATTTAGATCATCCAACGATTACTGATCTGAAAGCGAAACTTGATAAAGAAGATCACATCGTTATCACTTCAAAGCCTGAGCGTTTAGCAAAAGAAGACAAAAAGTAATTTTCTAGGATTCTCGTGTTTTTTGCGAGAATCCTTTTTTATCACATTTCCAAAAAAAATCTCACTTAAAAAAAGCAATATTCTTCTTTTTTTCTAATCTTTCTTATATAATTGTTTTATGAGTAAATATTTTAGAAAGAAGGTGTTTCGGAATGAAGCTAGTCAATGTAACGAATAGTCATTCTAAAATGGTTTATAATCAGCTGGAGCATACTGATGCAAATATGATCAAAGTCTATACTATTGGCAATACGACCGTAATTTATACGGATGCCTATAAACACGCTGAGATTGTTTTGAAAAATAGCAAACGAAACATCATGCCCTCAGAAATTGAGTTTGTACATAAATACTTTAAACGCAAATTAGATGAAAATGTCTACGATTTCGCCAATATCTCTTATTTAGAATCTCCAGGTCTGATAGAAATGTCCATAACAAAAAATAGTTGAAGACTATGCTTCAACTATTTTTTGTTTATTTTTTTTGCAATCAACGGTAATTGAATCAGTCCAATAATGGAAAGAATTTCGATCCATTGAATCACTGGGACTCCCGCTCCTGTATAAGTCATCATGAACAAATCTTTGCGCTCCGGTGCCCACGAACAAAACCATGAGACTCCCACTAAGAAAACCACATAGGATAAAATCAAGCCTAATAAAATCAGCAGGATTCCGCGAAAATCTTTTAACTGTCCCTTTGAAAAAAGACTGCCACTTAGAATAATCAATAATCCCAAGCCGCATAGAACCAACCAGATTGGCAAAAGAAAGCGATACAGCCAAATAATCTGATTTGAAATCTTTGCAATCCAGGTAATTTTCTGAGGTTCTTTCCGCGGTGAATTGACATCTTGCCAATTTTTAAATGTATATTTCAATAGTTTCTCCGCGGCAGGAAGGTCTTCTTTAGGCGCTAAGGTGACATCGCTCCCTTGCCCGTAATTTTTATAGAAAACATTATAGCTAAGACCGCTTTTCATAAATTCACCGACTAAGGGTAAATCTTTTGTCAACTTGCCATCTCCGGTCCCAGTCAAATAAAACTCATTTTTTTCCTGCAATTTTTCCGTTTTATAGGCCGTAGATAGTTCAGTCTGAACTTTTTCCCAAAATTGCTCTGTTTTCCCACCATCTTGATAGTAGCCGGCTTGAGCCGCCGCATCACGCAAGGCCCAAAAAATAATATCTCCCGCGATATCTTCACCACCACTCCAAGGACTTCCTTGGTAGATCCAATCAATATTTTTAGCAATTGATTTCAGTGTTGGTGAGACTGTCTCAGCTTTTTCCAACGCTTTTCTTGAAACCCAAACTTGGCTGTTCGTCTGATTCAAATTTGTACCATCATCCAGCCGAATCAACTGTTTCGACACGGTACCAAATGCTCCACCGGTCCGATCATTGACGACCGCAATCCCATAATGTGCTTGATTGACTTGCTCTAGTACTTTCGTTGTGACAAATAAGGCGACAAAAGGCAAACAACACAAGATAACTTTGATGCTTTGGATTTTAGT
>WPCI01225008.1_pt1 | contig 11618 bp, 9 predicted proteins | sample 5399871 | NCBI WGS metagenome assembly WPCI01 (sample SAMN12869469, study PRJNA574797) | sludge metagenome | isolation source: wastewater treatment of pH7 | place: China:Beijing | collected 2019-05-20
TCGGACAGGTCATGATCAGTGAGGGTCATCGGCGTGTTCTCCTTCGTGTACCCGGCTAGGTCACGTCGAAGCATCACGCCGGTGGCCCACCCAACAGGTGGACCCTCTCGCCTACCTACACCACCTCACGGGACGTCAACCCGCCGCGTGGAGTCGGAACGCCTGCGTCGTCGAGCTGGCGCGCCACTTCACTGTAGGACAGGCCCGACCGACGTAGCGTCGTGATCTGCCCTACGACCTCCGCTGAAACGACGGGTGGGCGTCCGAGACGAACCCCCTGAGAGCGTTTCACTGCAAGGGCTTCCTTCGTGCGGAGGCCGATGAGCCTGCGCTCGAACTGAGCAAAGGTCGCCATTACGTTCGCAACCATCTCTCCCTGCGGGGTGCTGGTGTCCACACCGAGGTCGAGCGCGGCCAAGTGCCAGCCCTTCTTCCTCGCCCGTTCCATCAACCCGGCAAAGTCGATGAGCGAGCGACTGAGCCGGTCAAGCTTGGCCACCACGAGCACCTGGACCTCGCCACGGTCGAGCGCCTCAAGGGCAGCGAGGAGGCCAGGACGCTTCAGATTCTTGCCGCTCGCGCCTCCGTCCTCGAAGACCTCGGCCAGCGACCAGTCCCGAGCCTCGCAGGCATGAGTAATGGCGCGGCGTTGGGCTTCCATACCGGCACCGGAGTCAGCCTGCTCGTCGGTGCTGACCCTGATGTACCCCACAGCCTCGACGTAATCCCTGGTTTTGGTTGGACCGATCGCACCCGGCCCAGCCCCTGAAGGTGTCTCAGGCCGCATCGGAGACCACTTCCTCACTGGCATCGATGATGCGGGGATGGGTCAGGATCGAGTCGGCCGCCTTGTTGATCCGGCCTGCCAGCTCTAGGAGCTTCTCGGTGTCGCCGTCGGCCCAGGAGGCGACGTAACCCACGCTGTAGGCGCTGGTGTCCAGTGCGAGGGCGTCACCGACGATGTAGGCGACGGACTCGGCGACCACTTCACAGACGCCCCGATGGCTGGGATAGCCCTCCGGCTGTTCGGCTAGCCACGGGTCGAAGTAGTGGCCCAGCTCGTGGGCCAGAGTCTTGACCTGCGCCGCGGGGTCGAGGTCGGCTGAGATCACGATTTGTCGGCCGTTGCGGTCCAGGAAGCCGTTGAGGCCGGGTGTCGTATCCGCCCAGCTGACCGCGAGACCCTCAGAGTGTGCGACGTCCTTCAGCGCGTCGAGCACCCCTTTGGGGCCATCGCCCTTGAGAAGCTCGATAGGGCTAGGCGGCAGGGGATCGCCCTCTGTCTGAGCGATATCGAAGACTGACACGACTCGGAACCCGCTGATCACTCGGTGCACGACACCGGCGTCGTCGGAATTCGTCTGGTCCTCGGAGACACGGCGCACCATGGGTGCCAGGATGCGGATGCCCTTCTCGCCACGTCGGACCTGACGACCGAGCTTTCGCCACGCCTGGTATCCCGCGACTCGTGTTGCGTCTGGTCGTTGGCAGGCGATCAGGAGCTGGTTGTTCAGGGAGTAGCGGTGGAATCGGCTGGCTGCGACGAGCCAGGCCCGCCAGCCCGCTGAGTTTGTGAGCTTCTCGACCTCGTTCCCGAGAGTTGCGAGGAGTTCGCTACGATCGACTTGGCTTGCCATGGACTCATCCTCCGTGGTTTGCAAGAGGCCCTGTCGAGGTACGAACTCGGCAGGGCCTCGCCTATTTGGTTGTCATAAGCGTAGCATAAATTGATGACATTTGCGCGGAATTTGTCCCGCTCATCTAGCCCTATTGAACGGGGGGGGGGATGCGGCCTCAAGCCCTTGCACTCCGGCCACTATCGCCCGGGTGGCATCCATGTGGCGAACTTCTCAAAGGTATTGAAGTTGCTAGTATTGCACCTACGAATCGACGCTGGAAGCCAAAAACTCTAGGTGCCATCTGGACTTATCGATCTATTGCGCAAAGATCGGACATAACGGCGATCCGTATTGTGCATGTCATGGGGGTGCAGATGAGTTGAGTCAATACGATTCCAGCCGTTCTAAGCGCCGTAGCGGCTCGTAGGCTGGCTCCGCCGACCCTGCACTCATCTGGGAGGATTCTCTAGCCGTCATTGCCCTCCTACGCTGTCTGAGGCCAACTTGTTCGGAGTCACACCGGCCGCTAGCCGCCGTTGGCGTTGACTCGACAGATCCGCTAGCCGTGTAGACGTTGTGCCTCGAACCGGTCAACGAGTTGCAGTCGTCCGCGCAGATACGAGGTGAGAGTCCCGTCGGCGATGAGCTGGCGGACCTTCTTCTCGACCACACCCAACAGGGTGGCAGCTTCCGGGACAGTGATCAGATCCAGTACCACCGTGCCCCGAGTCCATCACACCTTCGTGGTCGAGGCGACGAAGGTGGGGGAGACCTACCCGACAACCTCATCGACCGCGATGACGGTGTCATACAGGCCGTAGTGGCGCAGGTCCTTATGGGACTCAATGCCGGTGTACGACAAGGAGCTGTCTTCGTAGCGACGGAAAGCAAAGACGGCCTGGTTCATGTGAGTGGAATTGAACACGCCCAGTGAGACGAGCAGGTCAAAGTCCTCGACGGTAAGGCCGGTGACGGCCTTGAACAGTTCTGGTTCCAGCTTGGTGATCACGTCACGAAGCGTGTTCTCGCGATAGTCAGTGAGGTACATAAACGCCGGAATGCGCGTCGCGAACTTGATCAGCTTGTCCTGGATCTGTTTCCGCTTGGACTTGTACTCTTTCTCCTCCTCGCTCAGCTGCTTCTTCTCGTTCGCCGCGAGGTCGTCACCTTTCTCCCGCTTTGTGTCTTTGACTGCCTCACTCTTGTTAACCACGGTCTCAAAGATGCCGCTTCCGAGAGCGCGGAAGCCCTCGATATTCATAATGGCGTCCATCGCCGCCTGGTTCGCCATAATCTTCTTGAGCGTGTCGTTGTCAACGTTCACGAGGATCGCCGACTCCCATTTGCGGGCGAGCAGCGTGGCCGACGTACCTGACATGGCAATGTCGAGGATGCCGTCAGCGTCAACCTGGGTCATGCTCGATCCGTCGTACGCGAGCACTGGGAGGAATCTCACGAGTTCCTCAACCGCATGTTGGGGGTTCGGCTCGTCAGGGGACAACCCGGCGCCGTACTCGGCGATCTGGCGGAGAGCGCGGGTCGGGGCGAAGTCGAACACGAAGCAGACTGGCTTGAAGACCATCTCCTCGTTCGGGTCATCGCCGTTCGGGTTCTTGATCGCCCATGGCGACTGCACCCGGAATGCCGACTGGAAGTAGGTCTCGGGCGACTTCAGGTTTCGGAGCATGAGGATCGACGTCCATTGCGGCACGGTGACGCCTGTCGTCAACTTCCCGCACGAGAGGGTGATCGTCTTCGTGTCGTGGCCGTTGCCGATGGCCTTCCGCACCGGTGGCAACGCTGCGAGACCGATCCCAGCCCCAGCTCCGGCGACGCTCAGCACCTCGTAGTCGTGCCAGTAGACGTTCTGCCGCTCGGCAAGCAGGTTCGCCATCGCCCGACACGAGGCGACGCTCGGCAGGAACCAGAACGAGTGCTGAAGATACGGGCGCAGGCGGACATCGGAGTACGGGAACGGGGGTCGGCGCCCGAGCTTCATCGCGTCGGTCTGGGTGGGCAGGTAGGAGCCGCGGATGATGTCGAGCCACCGCTGAACATCGTCCTTGAGCTTGAACTCGGCATTCGACCCTGTGCCACTGGCCTCGAAGAAGGTGTTGAGGTCGAACTCGTCGAACTCCCCCTGGCTGGCGACTGCGATCAGTTCGTCGGGCATCTGGTAGGTGAGGAGCCGCATCTCGGGGAGCGCACCGTATGGGTTCCACTTCTCGGGGTTCGCGACGGCAAACTCCTGCCTGGCGCGCTGCTCGTCGGTATACGTCCAGTTGAATATCTGTTCCTCGATGAACTCACCTGTCGCAAGCGCCCGAAAGGGTGTGCCGGAAAGGTAGAGGTACGCCCTAGTCGTGATCGGCAGAAAGTCGCCCTCATCCGCGCCGAACTCGTCGAGTTCCTCGTCGAATGCTTCGAGAGCCTCGCCGTACTCGATAGCCAATTCTTTCTTAGCGACGGAGCTGTCTTCGCCCTCGAACAGCTCCTTGGCGCTGTCACGCCACGCGCCGAAATGGTACTCGTCGAAGACTACTAGGTCCCAATTGGTCGTGTGCAGCCACTCGTTCTTCGCCTTGATGTTGCCGCTCGTGTCTCGACCCAACAGGTCTTGAAACGACCCGAAGTACACAAGCGGGCGCGAAGGGTCGGCATCAGACGGGTCATTTCCTGCTGCGCTCGACAGGTATTGCCAACCATCGAAATCGACGTGCGATTCGAGGTCGGTTTGCCACGCATCCTCGACAGCTGGCTTGAAGGTCACCACCAGCACCTTCTTGCACCCGAGACGCTTCGCCAATTGATAGGCGGCAAAGGTCTTGCCGAACCGCATCTTGGCGTTCCACAGGAATCGTGGTACCGCCTTGTCGTCCTCCCCCCAGATCGACTTGAGGTAGCCGACCGTCTTGGCGACCGCAGCGGCCTGCTCGGGGCGCATCTGGAAGGTCTCGTGGTGCGTGCCTGTCAGCTTCTTGCCGGTCCGAAGCTCGGTGATAGCGGTCAGGACATCCGCTTCCGAGCACCGCATCCACTCCAACTCGACGTTCTCGAATCCCTTGGCCACCAGGCGAGCACGCACATCGTTGTCGCGGAACACCGACCCGTCATCGCGCTCGGCAAACTCCTCCACCTTTAGGGTGTATGAGTAGCGCGCCTGTCCCTGTGACTCCACAATCCGAGCGTTGACATCTCGTGTGGTCTGTCCGACCTTGAGGCAACCAGCGTACTTCGGGATCTCCGTAGTGGACCAGGCGTAAATCCGGAGCCTGGCCGTGGGCCGATTAGGAAGAAGCTCCTCGATCGGCCTACTCATTGCCAAGGTCCATTGGCCGGACCATGCTCTCGATGAACAAGATCTCGTCGTCCGAAATCCCGTATTTGGTGTACAGGTCCTCATCTGACCACGGTCGGGAGAAGTCCTGGACTGGGACGAAGGTGTAGACGCCGCGAGTCGCATCCTGCGTGGGCTTGTGTAGTAGCGTGAGAAACCGGAACAAGCGGGTGGCGATGTACGTCGTGCCGTTCTTCGCCTCCTGGGCGTTCCTGAACGGCCCAATATGCATGTAGGTCCACGAGGATGCTGTGCCTGGACCGCCGACAAATGGCTTACCGAGGATCGAATGCGGAAAAGCGTCGCTCCCACTGCCTGCCCGTGGAATAAACACTTTCCACCAGTCGATCGCCCGGGTCTCCTTTGTTAGCTCGCCCCGGGCAATGTACCCAACGCCTCCGTTCCGGTAGACCAGCACATCCCCTGCACGTTTTGTGTCGCGGCCCCGAAAGGTCGTGTCAAGCCCAAACGCCCCAATCGAACTAACCATGTTCATGAACCGCAATTCATCTGGTAGGGCGAGCGATGGATCCTGCTCCTTCGTCTCAACGCTCATGACCTTCTTCAGAATCGAGATTCCCTCGTTGTATCGGATAAACACATCGGCGCCTCGCTCAAGCAATGGGCGCTTGGCTACCGAAACGACCGCGCCCTTGTCGTGGGTCGTCACAGTCACATCCCCACGGTTGTCGCGATCCCAAAGGAAGAAGGACACGCCTCCCTTAATCTGCGTGCCGGGAAACACGTCGTTTGAGTCCGGAAAATCCTCGATAAAGCGGATGCGATCGTCGCCAAGCATCGCTTCACGATAAGCATCGAGGCCCATTCCGCCGGAGAACCATCGCGAGGGAGTCACCATGCACAGAAACCGCGGGTTCAGCGCCTTAGCTTGTTCAACGAAGAGGTTGTAAATGGGTCGCGCCTGCACGCCAGCGCCGCCTGTTCCGCCGGTGCTCAGCTGGTAGGGCGGGTTGCCGACTATGACGTCGAACTGCATCTTGTCTCCAAACAGCTCGGCGACCCGAGCCTCGATCTTGTCGTTGTGGACGAATGCGTAGGCATGAGTCTCCAAGACCCCTTCACGCTTGTATTCAGCTTCTGCCGCCCCGCAATATTTGCATTTGCCCCCAGCCCAGGTGTGTTCGGTCCGCTGGAACCAGACGTTGCCTTGCTCGCTGGTTAAGGAGTGGGCGATCGAGTGCGCCCCGTTCGCCCACTTCGAGCAGTACAGAGTTCGCCGAGCGAGGAGACCTGTAAGTTCGGTGATTCCGATGCCGTAGACTTGGTTGGTGAGGATGTGATCGACGCGCTCCGCGAGGTCAGGAATCGTTGGGGCCAGTCCATCAGTTAGTCGCTTCACGATCTCACGGAGGAACACCCCCGACTTTGTGGACGGATCCAGGAAGGTAACGGTCTTGTCGGCCCAGATGTCTGCTCCGCCGCATGCAGCGGCCCAGGCGGCGGCGATGGTGTCGAGCATCTGGTTGGCCAGCTCGGGTGGAGTGAACACTTCATCGTTCGAGAGATTGGCGATGCACGTCAGGACGTCGGGGTTGCGACCCCGCAGAGTGAAGGATGCCTGTTCCACTAGAGGATCTCCCGCACGGTCACTGGTGGATAAGTTTTCGTCGGCGTGAAGATCTCGTGTTTGCCGAGATCGCCGAATAGGGTGCTCGCGTCCCAAGAGGACATTTGTGTAAGCGTGTCGTAGCGAAAGTCTCGACGCTGGAATTTACCCTTTCCCAAGTAACTCCACTCGGGGAAGGTAATTGGATCACCACTTGCGGTGGTCATGGTGAGCGCGTCCGCTTGCACAACGTTGACCGTCAGCACGGCCGCCGCCGCTCGACACCATACGTCATGACCGTCAGCACCAAGGTACCCGGCGAAGGTGGTGAACAGGTTGTCGCGACACTCTGTTGCGTTGTCCGCTAGAAGCTCAATTCCATAGATGCACATTAGAGCGAAGAGCGCGTAGTGGCGGTTCTCGAAGTCGCTACTGCCGTACTTGATCCGGACGCTGGCTAGCTTACGGCGCAGCACAGGGACGAGGAAGTTCCCCGACCCACACGCGGGCTCCAAGACCCGAGCACCGATGCGCTCCGATTCGAACTTGACGAGATCGAGCATGCTCTCTGCCATCCAGGCGGAGGTAAAGACCTCCCCGTGGTCAGCGACTCGCTGACGCGATCGCACGAGGCTTGCCACCTCGCTTGTTGGCGCCTCCGGCGCCGCCGCTGTCTTCTCTACCGAGTTCACGTCAGGCTTCGAGCGCTAGCTTCGGTCACGGCTCGATCGTATGCGGTGGATGGTTGTCGAGAGGGCAAGGGTCCGCGCCGTTCCCGCCAAGGGCAGCGATGCCCGCCTCACCGGCTTTCTGGCCCGTCCCGGGTACAACGCCGCGGCATGACCCGAGCGGGCCGCCTATTGTTCTCGGCGGTGCGGTGCGGTAAGTGCAAGCAGGAGAGGGTCACGGTCGATCATGTCCGCAGCTGCTATGGGCATGCGCCCAGGCACGACCAACGAACGACCGTTCCCCCCGGGCCGCTGCCGACATCGCCCGAGCCCGACCGAACCGAGGCTGCGACGACTCGCCCCGGGGCAGTCACTAACGAGTCACGGGGCAATCTCAGTGGCGCAGGGCCGAGGCCGAGTCGAGGGCGGTCGGCGAGTCGGAAGAAGATGGCAATCGGCCGATCCAGCACACAGAAGAAGTCGAAGGGGCGCTCAAAGGCACCACCCAGCCTGACAACGACCGGGTACGTCCCCCCCGGTCCTGGAACAGCCCGCAAGCCGCCTGCGGTCAAGCAGTTCACGGCGCAAGTCTGGACCTGCCCCTCCTGCGCGGCTCGCCTACCCACGGAGCGCGCCATGCATCACGAGTGCCACGTGTAGCGCTATCAAGCTGGCTAGCGCATAGTCATGCAAGACCGGCGGTCCTAAAGGGCCGTTCCCGTACGCGTGCAACCTCTTGCTCAGGATTCTCCGTGAGCCATCCCTGCGGTGACGGTTGGGCCGCCGAGCCTTTTGCAGTTTCGGCATAGCTTCTGCACCTAGCCTCTCGGACAGTGGGTCGCTCAGTGTCGAGACTGAGGCCACGGTCTTCGAGCGGGGAGCAGCATGCAGGCTGGCGACGTGAAGCTGGGCAAGGTCTTCGCGAACGATCATCAGAGTGTGATCCCGCTGTTCCAGCGCCCCTACGTCTGGGGCGAGGAGAAGAACTGGGACCCGTTGTGGATGGACATCCGCAAGGCGACAGAGGAGATCGAGGTCGAGCAGCGCGATGACGCTGTCGAACACTCGCCGCGGACCTACTTCCTCGGAGCTGTCGTCGTTCAGGAGCGGCGGCGTCCGCCGAAGAAGCTTGCGTCCTCCAACATCATCGACGGTCAGCAACGGCTGACCACTCTTCAGGTCCTGGTGGCCGCGGCTCGGTCCGTAGCCGACTCCCTGGGTGCGACGAGCGTCGCCGGGCGATTGGCGAGCCTTGTAGAGAACCGGCCCGAAACGATCCACGATGAACATCCGGATGACCGCTACAAGGTCTGGCCGCTTCCACAGGACCGGGCGGCGTTCCTGTGGGCGGTCCGTCGTCCCGGTGACGACGAGGATCCTGTGGATGTCGATCACCAACTCGTGAAGGCGAGGATCTGGTTCGAGAGGGAGATCGACGAGTGGGCCAAGGCGGCGTCAAGTCCAGCGGACCGCCTCGAAGCTCTGCACTTTGCCCTCCAAGATCGTATGCAGCTCGTCGAGATCACCCTCGACGCGACCGACGACCCGCAGGTGATCTTCGAGGCACTCAACTACCGGGGTGTCCCCCTGGCTGCTGCGGACCTCGTCAAGAACCTGTTGTTCCAGGCTGTCGACCTAGAGGGCGAAGGCAAGATCGCTGAGCAGCTCCTCACTGACTACTGGATCGAGCTGGATGGCAAGCACTGGCGGGGGTCGGTCACAACCGGACGGATCAAGCGAGCGCTGGTCGATCTTCTGCTGGCCTACTGGCTCACAATCAGGTCGAGGCAGGAGGTGCTTGTCGACCACCTCTTCGCCGACTTCAAGACCTGGATGGGCGACGGGGAGGTTCGCGCCTCAGACATCATCAAGGACCTAAGGCACTACGCCGACACCTACCGAGCATTGGAGGGGCTGCCGCTCGGAGACCCCACCGCCAGGCTGCTCGACAGCATGCAGGCGACGAGCACGAACACCCCGTGGCCGGTCATCCTCTACCTCTACGCGCATCAGGAAGTCCCCGACGACCAGCGGTGGATGGCTGCGGAGGCCATCGACTCCTACTTGATGCGCCGGGGCATCTGCCGGTCAACATCTAAGGACTACACCCGACTCTTCGTCCAGGTACTTGAAGCCGCGCAAGATGCAGACCCCACCGAGGCTGGGATCGCGATCCGGGATTGTCTCGCAACCCAGACAGCCGAATCGAGGCTCTGGCCCGATGATCAGACGTTCCGTGGCGCGCTCCTCGACGAGCGGCTGTTCGACCTGGTGTACCGGGCACGAATGAAGGCGCTCCTCGTCGGCCTTGAGAACCACCTGCGCACACCCAAGTCCGATGCCAATGACCCGGTTGGTGCCTCCAAGTCGAGGCTCAACATCGAGCACGTACTCCCACAGAAGTGGAAGGACAACTGGGACCTGGACATCGACGCGTCCGATGAGAATCGCGAAGCCCGCCAGAGTTCAGTGCACTGTCTGGGCAACCTCACCCTCGCCTCACCGAGCCTCAACTCGTCGATGAGCAATAGCCCTTGGCCAAGCAAGAAGATCAGCCTCCGTGAGCACAGCACGTTCCTTCTGACCACCTCCACGATCCTCGCCGCTCCGCCGCGGATTGCCGGGTGGACCGAGGAATCCTGGTCTTCAGACTGGGATGAGGCTCGAATCGCCGCCCGGAGCAAATGGCTAGCGAACTGCGCCCTTCAGGCGTGGCCCCGTCCCGCGGCAGAGGCACCTGCCATCTCGCTGGGGGCAGCGGTCACTGGGGATGGACAAGGTAGGTAACGACCGGGAGTGGCGATTCCCCCGTCACGTCCCAGGGACCCGGGTGAAGTACACGGAGCTGCGGTGGCCAAGATCTCGCCGGGCCACCGAGGGGGAGGCGTCCGCAAGGGCCGCTAGCCTCACAGTGTTGTAATTCCATCTTTGTGACGCCGTCGGGGGACGGCTGAGCTGGGGGAGCCTTGTCTGAGATCGAGCACAGTCACATCGCCCGGTTTGCTGCGGACCGAGTGAACCTGCCGAGCGCGAAGGCCCAGGAGCACCGCGATCAGGTGAATCGGCTCCGTGGCGGGCTTCAGAGGAGGATCGACGCTGACCCGGGTTACTCGCTCGTCAAGATGCTCCATGCCGGAAGCGTCGCGAAGGGAACGGCCCTGAAGACGGTGAACGACCTCGATGTCGCCGTCTATGTCAAGCGGGTCGATGCGCCGGACCAGGACCCGAGTCTTGTTCCATGGCTTGCCGACCGGCTCTTCGAAGCCGCGCCGCCGAACATGACCCGCGACCAGTTCGTCGAGGAAGCGCACTGCGTCACCGTGTCTTACAAGGGGAGCGGCCTGGACGTTGATGTCGTCCCCGTCCTTTACGAGGATGAAGCCGACGATGTCGGCTACCTCGTGAACAAGAGCACCGGAGACCGGATGCTGACCAGCATCACGCTTCACCTCCGATTCATCCGGAATCGGAAGCTGAAGTACAGCAGGAACTTCGCTGAGTTGGTCCGTCTGACGAAGTGGTGGCGACGCCAGGCGGTCAACCAGGACCACTCGGACCTGAAGTTCAAGTCGTTCATGATCGAACTGATCTGGGCGCACCTCGCCGATGACGGCCTCGACCTCTCCGACTACCCGACCGCATTGGAGGGATTCTTCCAGTACGTGGTCAAGGGTGAGTTCGACGACATCGTCGTGTTCACCGATTTCTGTGATGCGGCGGATCTTCCCTCCCGGAATACCTCGGTCCCGATCGAGGTGTTCGATCCCGTCAACCCCGACAACAATGTTGCCGTGCGCTACGACCGCGCGGCGAAGGATTTGATCGTCGCCGCATGCACGGATGCATTAGACGCCCTCTCTGAGGCTCGTTTCGCAACGACCAAGGCCCGCGCCTTGGACCGCTGGCAGACCGTCCTCGGCGCTTCTTTCCGGGGCTGACAGTGAGCACGAATTCGGCCACACAGACCTTCACCCGAACGGACGCCAAATACCTCGCTTCCAAGGTCGTCGCGGACCTCTACCAATGCAGTCGGTTCTACGACAAGCCGCAGGCGGCAGCGATTTCCAATTACGAGGAAGAACTCATCGAACTTCTCGCACACGGGTACCTCTCCGATTACGAGTTTGGCTTCCGGAAGGACGGTAAGCGGATCGTCTGCTGGCGCTACGAGGTCCGGGGGGGCGACCTTGTAGGTACCGACGACAGCTCTGGCCGCCTGTACGCCCGAGCAGATGTGACGGGAGCTGACCACTACAACCACGTGACCTACACGAGCAAGTGGTACGGGTTAACTCAGGCCGAGAGGGCCAGCTTCAAGGCTGGGGTCCCGATCAGTCGCTCCAACGGCGACTTGCCCGGTGATGGCTCGGGGTACTGGGCCGTCGACAAGACATACAGCAGCAGCGGAACGGCGGTCTCACGGCGGA
>WPCI01503062.1_pt1 | contig 11617 bp, 6 predicted proteins | sample 5399871 | NCBI WGS metagenome assembly WPCI01 (sample SAMN12869469, study PRJNA574797) | sludge metagenome | isolation source: wastewater treatment of pH7 | place: China:Beijing | collected 2019-05-20
GTAGTTGTGGGTTCTGATTTAGGCTCCGCCGCAGATAGTGGAAATGAATCAATCACTGCGGACTTTTCAGCTTCTCCATTAACTGGTGAAGCTCCGCTAACAGTACAGTTTACTGACAGGTCAACAGGCAGTCCTGAAACATGGGAATGGGACTTCGGAGATGGGGGTACATCTAGCGCCAAAAACCCTTCCCATACATATTCCAGGGCTGGAACCTATACCGTGTCTCTTGAAGCGGGTAACGGCGTTTCTTCGGACAGTGAGGTCACGAAGAATTTTATTACTGTTAAGGAAAAACCTGTGGTCCCCGTTGTAGAAGCCAGCTTCAGTGCTAACACAACTTCAGGCAAAGCTCCTCTCACGGTCAGGTTTACGGACAGCTCAGGCGGAGGGCCGACAGCCTGGAAATGGGATTTCGGGGACGGTACCACTTCTGCCACACAGAACCCGGTCCATACTTATTCCGCTGCCGGAAAGTATTCCGTAAACCTCAGAGCAACTAACGGCACTGTCAGTGATGATATCACAAGATCAGACTACATTACTGTTGATGGAAATGGGCCACTGGCCAGCTTTACAGCTTCCCCGCTCGAGGGGCTGGCTCCTCTTGCCGTCCAGTTTACTGACACTTCAACCGGGAGCCCGACAAAATGGGAATGGGACTTTGGGGACGGCGGCAAATCAACCAGTAAAAGCCCTTCCCATACATATTCCGGAGCCGGGAAATATACAGTGAAATTAACAGTAACAAATTCATACGGGTCCGATACGGCTGATTCTTCCGTCAATGCATATTCAATCACTGCCCCTGTAGCTGATTTCTCCGCAAATCCGGTTTCAGGGTCGGTTCCCCTTTCTGTCCAGTTCACTGACATGAGCAGCAACGGTCCCACTGCCTGGGAATGGGATTTCAATTCGGACGGGGCTGTGGATTCGACTGAACAGAACCCCGTTTATGTATACACGTCTGAGGGGGTCTATTCTGTCACACTCAATGCAGTCAACGGCACTGCCACAGGCACTGAGACAAAATCCAGCTTTATTACGGCAGGAAATATGCCAGTGGCTGCTTTTACCGCATCCCCGCAGGAAGGAAATGCTCCTCTTACCGTTCAGTTTAACGACACTTCTTCCGGAAACGTGGATTCCTGGTTCTGGGAGTTTGGGGACGGCAATACTTCAACGGCCAGGAGCCCGTCTTACATTTATTCCAGCGCCGGGAATTATAACGTGAAATTGACCGTAACAAACTCTTTCGGGTCTAACAGCACTGAGGTCCCATCTTCAGTAAAAGTGCTCTCTGATACAGCCCCTTCCCCTGACTTTACATCAAACATTACTTCCGGCAAAGCTCCCCTTACTGTCCAGTTTGAAGACCTTTCCACAGGGGGCCCGACTGCCTGGGAATGGGACTTTAACTCGGACGGTACCATAGATTCAACCGAACAGAGCCCTGTACATGAGTTTGCAGATACGGGGTTCTATACGGTTACTTTGAGGGCAGGCAACGGCACTGCATGGGACAGCATTACCAAGTCCGAATATATTATGGTTGGAGACGGGCTACATGCTTCTTTTACCGTCTCTGCACGGGAAGGGGGTGTCCCTCTGGCTGTTCAGTTTACTGACACTTCAGTGGGTAACATAACCTCCTGGCACTGGGATTTTGGAGACGGCAGCACATCCACCTCTCAGAACCCAAGCCATGAATATACCGAAACCGGAAGTTATTCCGTAACCCTTAATGTCAGTAATGCCTACGGTTATAGCTCTGTCACATGGGCTGATTACATTAAAGCCGGTGAAGAGGAAAAGGTAAGCAGCGGGTCGGGAGGCTCTGGCGGGTCATCTGCCGGCGGCGGCGGTGGTGGTTCTCCCGAGCCTGCAAGCAATGTGGAGGTCAAGGAACTTGCTCAGGAATTCATCACTACAGGAGACCGCATTAAGTTCGAATTTACCAGAAACGCCACTGCTATTGTATATGTGAAGTTTGATTCCAAAAGGACCCTGGGAAAGACCACAACCATGATTGAACAGCTTAAAGGCAGGTCTGTCCTGACCCCAAAAGAACCTCCTGGAAAGGTCTATAAATACCTGAATATCTGGGTGGGGAATGAGGGCATTGCAGCTCCACAGAATATTGCCAATGCCATTATAGGTTTCAGGGTCAGAAGCACTGAAATTTCAAAAAACGAGACAGAGGGGCCTTCAGTTTTTATGTACAGGTATTCGGAAGGAAAATGGAATGCTCTCCCTACACGAAAAATGGGGGAAGACGGGCAGTACATGTATTTTGAGTCCAGAACTCCGGGTTTCTCTCCGTTTGCGATCATAACCGGAAAGAAAGCTATTGAATACAAAGAAAATGAGACCGAAACTGAGGAACCTCTGCCTGAGCTTCTAAAAGATAGCAGGCAGGCTGAAATGCCTGATTCCTGGTCCGTGCCAGCTGCTGAATATAAGGACTGGTCAGGAGTGTCCACAGCCATCAAGGTTGTTGTCGGATTCCTGGTAATACTTCTTATAGGAATTGCTATTACGGAAAAAAAGAAACGTTAATAAAAATCCGGCAAAAATAAAGTAGTTATGAAAATAGCCCATAAATGTAAACCGGGAAAATTCCCGGCTAATAAGCTACTATGTTCAGCTGTTTATTTTCATAATTACTTTATATGAAGCAAGCAATCACAAAATAAGAAATTTCTTTTACCGGGATAGACATGAGTTTCACGCTTAATATAGAAACTGGTTTTTCACCTCAGGAAGTACGTGAGGCTATCCGTTCTGCTCTGGAACATGAAAAGCATGTTGCAAAATACAAGATCGATCGATATTCTGCGATCTGTAAGGGTTTCGAGAAAAAGTTCGGGTACGGCTCAGGTGAGCTCAGGGAAAGGTTTGAAGCCGGTGGTATTGGAAAAGATAGTGATTTCTTTGACTGGTATACTGCGAAAAGAGAGCTTGATCACTGGAACCGGAAACTTGAGATCCTTTCCGGGATTTCTTTTTCATAGTGGTCTTAATATCTTTCCAGTGAAGTCAGGCTATGATTTATTCCTGAAGTTTTCTCTCTTTTTCTGAAGTTTTCTCTCTTTTCTGAATTGTTCTTCCCTGTTGGTTGTTGTTCTCTCGCAGGTAAACCGATCTGAAATATATTTCCATCTGGAATATCTGCGCGCACGCAGGATATGCTAATTTTCCGGACCCTGTGCCTTGCAAAACACTTCGAGAAAGTGCCCTGTCACGTATCCTGTAAATTTTAAGGTCAGGGCGTATATCATATGTCTTTTGTTAAAGAGCCTGATCCGGAAAAAATGAGTTATAAATTGTAAACTTTAAGATTATTCTTACGACAAATATGATTGTATTTTTCTTTCTTCTTCACGAAGGTTTATTGAGGGACTGAGGAGTTATCGAGTTCTCATACCCGGATCTGACTTTTATTTCCTTTTTGAGATTTTTCCTGTAACTCTTTGAGTTCTGCAAGAGGGCTGAAGGTGCAGAAAACTGTTTGAAAATTAGAGGGCGTGGTAGACAAATATTTATAATAAGTATAAGTAGTTAATATTGAGATAAAAACATAAAACTTTACAGTGGGGGAAGACATAGTGAAAATTAGAGTAGTTAGTTCAAGGGAAGAAATCTTTACACTAAATCCTAATGAGCGTGTTGTTCACCTGGCCTTCAGGCCTTCGAACAAGGACATTTTTGCACTTGTAGAAACCTGCCCGAAAATTGAGGTAATTCAGCTGCCGAAATCTTACAGGCGCACGGTCTCGAAGTCTATAGAAATGTTCCTTGAAATGCAGAGAATCCAGCTTATCGAAGGGGATGTCTGGGGCCACAGGAAAGACATTAATGAATATTACAGCATTCCATCATCTGTGATCGAAAAGATCAGAGAACTGAAGATGGAGGGCACGCCTGCTGAGAGGATAGAAGAAAAGGTTGCAAGGGAAAGCAAGCTTAACCCTGAAATGGTTGCTTATATCCTGACCAAGGAAGCTTCTGCCTGAGAACCCTGAAAATAAGGAATTTTCCAGTAAGGTATTTTTCCTTTCGTTCTTATGTACAACAGGATAATATTGAAAGATTAAACATCTTTCAAATATCCTTATTTGTTCTCCAGTCCCGGATTCAGTTTTTAGTTTAAGGAGCCTGGAAACTACTCCCGTAAACCGGGCAATAACGACATTTAGCTAGCGGGAGCTACAGAGCCCGAGGATTTTTTTTGGACTGAGCCTGGGGATTATTTTTGCTTGGACTATTTTTGTTTTTTACTTTGGTGTATACTCTTAAAATTCTCGGCTGCAAAATCCTTCTATTTATTCATACCTTTTAAAAACCGTCAGAAGTAAGGTCTGGATTTTTATTGTATCCGGTTTTATAGTTCAGAGTTCTAGCTGGATTATTGCCTTAATCGCATTTTCGCCTTAATTGTATTTTCACCCAATTGAATTTTTATCTTAATTGTATTTTTATCTTAATTGCATTTTCAACTTTAAGAAACTTTAATCTTAAGCTAATTTTTTATCTTTATTGAATTTTTGCCTTAATTGAATTTTTACTTAAATGAAATTTTAAATCTTAACTGATTTTTATCCGATGAAATAGTCAAACAAGGTAATAACTTATATATTTTTGATGGCTGTAATATTTTTAGTCTTATCTTTATCTTTCTAGCTTTAGCAATGATAGGAGACTGAAGGGTGAAACTGGAACTCATAGAGCTGATTTTTCTTTCCGATAAACGAAAACAACTATTGCTTTTTCTCAGAAGCGGGACCAAAAACATGGATGAAATTACGGAAGCTCTTCAGGTAACTTCCACTTCTATCCTTCCCCAGATTAAGAAATTAAAAGATATGTCCCTGGTCTTACAGGAAGACAGGTCATATACTCTCTCTCCTATCGGAAAAGTTCTCGTTGAAAAAATGCAGCCTCTCGTCAGCACTATAGAGCTTTTTGAAGACAATTTCGAGTACTGGTCGGAAAAGGATCTGCAGGCGTTTACCCTCTCTTTTAAGAAAAGGCTTGGAGAGCTCGGTAAGTGTAAACTGATCCAGCCTGACCTCGACCGCATGTTCGAGCTCGACCCTGAAGTTGTTGAAGGACTTTCAAGCTCCGCTTACATCCTCGAAGCCATAGCTTACTTTTATCCGCCTATGATTGCTCTCTGCCAGGAGCTGGCAAAAAAAGGGGTTGAATTTTCATTCCTGATGTCTGAATCCGTCTATGAACGGTATTATACTGATTATATTGAAGATCTCAGGGATATGCTGGCTCTTAAAAACGTAAAATTTTTCCGATATTCGGGCGAGCTGAAAATTGCAAGCCTTACAGTTACCGACAAATTTTTTATGCTTTCACTCTTCCCTAAAAACCAGAGGCATTTTGACAGGGAGAGCCTTATATGCCACGAGCCTGCCGCGCTGAGTCTGGGGACAGAACTTTTCAATGAACTGCTGCTTGATTCAACGCAAATTACTGAAGTCCCTCATAAGTAACAAAAATCTGTGGAAGCAGAAAAAATAAGATGCCACCAGATGCCCTTTATATCAACTATTTTTGAGCTCTGGATGGTCTTCTTCCGGTTAACAGGATTCCGTTATTATGCCGGAATCTCCTGAATAGGATTCTTTTGACCGTTATTGCGTTTTTTTACTTCTCTGCTTTATTTTTTCGGCAATATCTACTCCAAGCCTCTTGCATTCCTGAAGGTCCTTGTCCGTGGGCTTGTGAAGGATCCTGAGTACGGGGTCTATAACGGTCATCCCCAGTTCCCTCATCTTTTCTGCTATCATTATGGGCGCTTCCCCGCTCCACCCGTAAGACCCGAAAGCAGCTCCCAGCTTGCCCTGCGGGTTGATGGAAACAAGGGTCTCATTCATAAATTTCTCCATGGGCAGCAGCATCTTGTAGTAAAAAGTCGAAGAACCAACCGCAATCGCTTCAGCTTCTTTGAGTTCTTCAGGCTTTACATCATAGAAACTGACGACCTTTACGTCCACATTCTTTGACTCTATCCCGTTCCCTATTGCTTCAGCCATATCCTTTGTATTCCCTGAGGTACTCAGATAAACTACTATTGCTTTCAACCTCTCTCCTCCTCTAGCAATAAATTATGATACCAGTGCAGTTCCGGACAAGGAGAGCAAAAACCGGCACTTGCGTATCTAAAGCTCAGAGATGGAAGGTACAACCCTGGCTTTCTCGCTCCCCAATTCGACATTATTTATAAAATTTGTTTTAAATAAGGATTTCGTCATCTTAACTAAGGTTCAGTTTTCGCTGGAGGTTATCATATAAAGTCTGCCTCTATCCGTATAGGGGCTATATAGTTTACAACCTGCAGGGCGATGCTTTCAAGGAAATTGCGGACATTATGCGGAATCCTGTCCACAGTATGGGAGGCAAAATTCAGGCTGCCTATTACCTCGCCCCTGTGTTTCATAGGGATTACTGCGACTGCAGTGATCTTTTCTTTCCTTAACATGCCTGCCATCTCTTCCGCAAAAAAGCTCAGTTTATATACCGGCTTCTCAGTCCAGACCTGTTTTGCTTCCGGAGAGTCCGCCCTGTATGCATAAACTTTTTCTACAAAGTCGGAAGAAAGCCCCCTGTGTGCTACAATGTTGATCTGGTCAAGAAGCTCGTCTTTAAGATATATGCCCCCTGCATCTATTTCCTTTATCCTCAGACAGGAATCAAGAATAAGATTAAGCATAGACTGGAGGTTCCAGGTGCTGCTCAGGGCTATACTGAGTTCCCTCTGAATCTCGAGCATTTCCCGGGCTTCTTTTCTTTCTGTGACGTCAACGACTATTCCCTGGAAGTGAGTAACAGTGTTTTTACTGTCCCGCTGGATGTATGTCCTTTCTTCAACCCAGCGAACATTTCCGTCTCCTGTAATTATCCGGTATTCCATTTCAAAAGAGTCTAACTCTTCCCTGACAGCGCGTGCAAGGCTTTCAAAGACCGAATTGATATCTTCTTTGTAAATTATATCTCCATAGAGGATCTTTCCCGAAGTGAAGTCTTCCACACTGTATCCAAACTGTGTTATATTTTCCGAAACGAACTCCACAGGCCAGTTTTCCGTATTCTTCCAGAGAAAAGCTACTGCTGAACTTTTATTGACTATCGTTTTCAGAAGCTTCTGCATTTCCAGGGATTTTCTCAGAGCTTCTTCAATTTTTTTCCTGGGGGTTATATCCAGCACTATTCCCTGAAAGCAGGTAACACTCCCGTTTCCGTCCCTCTGAATGAAAGTCTTCTCGTTAACCCAGCGAAGGTCTCCGGCTTTTGTTAAAATTCTGTATTCGGAATTGAAGCTTACTTCCCCTTTCTGGATATGCCTCTCAAGCTCTCCTTCAACCCTTTTCAGGTCATCGGGATGTATTATTTTCCCGTAAAGGATACCCTGCGATATGAAATCGCTGGCTGTGTATCCGAACTGTACAATATTATCAGAGACAAAAGTTGCAGGCCAGTATTTTTCATTTTTCCAGAGGAAGACCACTGCAGGACTGTTGTTGATTACCGCAGTTAGCACTTTCTGCATTTCCAGGGCTTTTTTCAGTTTTTCTTCACTTCTTTTCCTCTCTGTGATATCGAGTACAACACCCTGAAAGTGGGTTACTTTTCCTTCCTGGTCTCTTTCAATAAAGCTCCTTTCATTCACCCAGCGTATTTTCCCGGCTTTTGAAAAAATCCTGTACTCCATGCTGAAGTCCGGAGCTCCCATCAGAATCCTTTTTTGAAGCTCCTCACCAACTTTATTCAGGTCTTCGGGGTATATGATGTCTCCGTACAGTACCCTGCCCGAGATAAAATCCTCCACGGTATATCCGAAGTTCACCACATTTTCGGAAACAAACTCTGCAGGCCATTTTTCCTCGTTTTTCCAGAGAAATACCACTACCTGACTGTTATTGATTATCGTTTTCAGAGCCTCTTCCCTCTCCAGGGCTGCATGGAAGGCTTTCCCCCTTTCGCCGCCTGCAACATCTGCTGAATCGGGATACCTGTTCTTTTTTTCTTCATATCCTGCATTCTTATCGTTCATCTTCTTCCAGCCGCCTGGCAAAGAGGTTCTAAATGATTTACTTACAGATGTTTTCAAAGCAGCAGACTGCCTGACTGCAAATCCGCATGTGTCCTGATTCACAGGTTTGCATGTCTGCAGGTCAGCTCCTGGTTTCCTATTCGCCTTTTTTATATAATTTGGTTTTTATCAAATATCAGTTTTTTTGGTTCTGGAATTTCCTCAAGTCTGGCTGCATTCTGCGAATTAGATAAATATTTATATCAAAATAGCCGGGCTTCTTCAACGCTGCCTTTTCTTTCTGTATTTCTTTTTGGCATCTATAGAAACTTATTTATAGTATAAAAAAGGTAATAAGATTCCGTATTCCGTGTATGTCCCGGAAAACTGTGGATTCGCTCAATCTTTCATGAACCCTTTACGAACCCCATCAGGAGAATAGCAATATTCTATCCGGATACTTGCCGACCAAAAGCGGAACCAACAGGATTTCAGGAAATGCCCGGAGTGCAGTAAAAACTGCAAACATGGAATACAAAAAATGGCAAAAAATCTGAAAAATGGCAAAAATAGCGAAAAGCCAGGAAATGGCAAAAGTGTATAAAATGGCGAAAAGTCTAAAAAATGGCAAAAAATAAAAAAATGGATAAAGTCAAAAAAGGCTAGAGCAAAAATAGTCCAAAAACCTAAAACCTCCATAAAAGGATCTGCAGTAAGGTTTTGAGGGATACCTTACTGTGATCCTTTTATTTCAAAATCATTTGTCCGATTGGATTAATGAGTTATATTTTTCATTAGTTATATTCTTCATTAGTTATATTTTTCATTAGTTATATTCTTCATTAGTTATATTTTTCATTAGTTATATTCTTCATTAGTTATATTTTTCATTAGTTATATTCTTCATTAGTTATATTCCTGCTCTTAGCTATTCTTTTTACTATTTATATGCTGAGTTTTTTCCTGTAATCAGGGAAAAAAAGTCTAATCTCCTCTGAACAAAAGTTTGTGAAAAAAAAGCCATATTTTTAAAAACATGATAAAAAACATACATGTGAAAAATAAACTCGGTGAACGGGTACAGCCCCTGGTGGCTAGATGTTGTGGCGGGTGTTGGTGTGATCTTGTAAATGTGTAGTTAGGGGCAGGCCCGTTCACTATGCTAAAATCAACATCAATGACTGGCTATATAAATATTTGGATATTATTATATTTAATTTCCGTTTTGTGATAGTAAATCTCCATTTTGAGGCTTTAACAGGGGTAATTTTTCCAGATTTTGTCCTTTTTATGTCCTTTTATTGTTAAACCAGAACGTTGCAACAGGAGGTCTTATCCCAGCGACACACTGTTTAATTTTTATTCCGTTTTATAACTTTCAGGTAACTCTCCCAGCCTCTTTGCAGTTTTTCTTCCCCAAGCTGTTTATACTATGAAGTTTTTTCCTATCTATACATTATCTATCTGTACATTATAATGGATTACGTTCATACTTTTCAGTGTCAAGATAACAAAGAGAGACTAACAGGAGATTCATTATGAGAAGTGCCATTATCAAAGAGGGGCCCGAACGTGCCGCAAACCGTTCCCTTCTGAAGGCAACAGGGGTCACGGACGCGGAAATGAAAAGGCCGTTCATAGCGGTTGTCAATTCCTGGAACGATATAATTCCTGGTCACATTCATCTGAACAAACTTGCTGAAGCTGTAAAGGCAGGAATCAGGAATGCCGGGGGAGTTCCTTTCGAGTTCCACACCATAGGGGTCTGCGACGGGATTGCAATGGGGCACGAGGGTATGAAATATTCTCTCCCAAGCAGGGAGGTTATAGAGGACACTATCGAGCTGATGGTCAGAGCCCACCAGTTTGATGGCATGGTCCTTATCCCCACATGTGACAAAATCGTTCCCGGGCACCTTATGGCAGCAGGCAGGCTTGACATTCCTGCAATCGTTGTAACAGGAGGGCCTATGCTCCCCGGATATGTGGACGACAAATATACTGACCTTATTTCAGTCTTTGAAGGTGTCGGCGCCTTCAGGGCAGGCAAACTTTCCGAAGCTGAGCTTGAAAGGCTTGAAAACCTTTCCTGTGCAGGAGCAGGGTCCTGTGCCGGGATGTTCACTGCAAACACAATGGCATGTATGACCGAAGCCCTCGGATTGAGTCTGCCAGGGTGTGCAACTGCACATGCCGTTGACGCAAAAAAAGTTCGCATCGCCAAGGAGTCCGGAGAGCGCATTGTTGAGCTTGTAAAACAGAACATAACGCCAAGGAAGATCGTCACTTACAAATCCTTTGAAAATGCCATAATGGTCGACATGGCAGTGGGAGGGAGCACAAATACAACCCTTCACCTTCCTGCCCTTGCCCATGAATTCGGGCTTGAATTGCCTCTTGAAGCCTTTGACGAACTGAGCAAGAAAACGCCCCACCTTATTTCCCTGAGGCCCGGAGGTCCCAATTTCATGCTCCATTTCGATCGGGCAGGCGGGGTCGAAGCAGTTATGCAGAGGCTTTCTTCCAAACTCCACCTTGACCAGCTTACGGTTAACGGCAAAACCATCGGAGAAAACATCAGCGAGCTTGAAATAATCAATCCGAAACTGAATGAAGAGATCATTAAAAATCTGGAAAACCCAATTCATGCAGAAGGAGGGATTGCAGTTCTCAAAGGCAGCCTCGCTCCCGATGGTTCGGTTGTAAAACAGGCTGCAGTTGACCCGAAAATGCGCGTACATACAGGACCTGCAAAAGTTTATGATTGTGAAGAAGACGCCATGAAGAGCATTCTTGCAGGAGAGGTTAAACCGGGAGATATTGTCGTCATCCGTTACGAAGGCCCCAAAGGCGGTCCGGGAATGAGGGAAATGCTCGCAGCCACAGCCGCAATCGGAGGTATGGGCCTGCTGGAATCCGTAGCTCTGGTGACTGACGGGAGGTTCTCCGGAGGCACAAGGGGACCATGTATAGGGCACGTTTCTCCTGAAGCCAGTGAAGGAGGCCCTATAGGCCTTGTAAAGGACGGAGACCTTATTGAAATCAATATTCCGGAAAGGGTATTGAACCTGAAAGTCTCTGAAGAAGAGCTTGAAAAGCGCAGATCTGTCTTTAATCCACCTGAAAAGAAAGTCACAGGTTACCTTGCAAGGTACCAGCGTGCCGTCCATTCCGCAAACACGGGCGGGATAGTGGACTGAGACTTTTCAATACTGCGTTTTCAGGGAGGTAAAAACCTCCTTTTTCCCTTTTTGAATTTAGCCCTCCTTTTTTTAAATAAAGGCAGTCAATTTCAGGTAACCCGTTTCAGGCAGTTCTTTCTGGACTCTTTGTTTTCCTTACTTTTTATTTACAGGGTCTTAATCTGTCAGTTTTCTAATCAGGGGGCACTATTTGCAGAGTTAAATATGTCTTCTGGAAACGTTTATAGTGCCCAAGGACCATCTTTTATATTGGCTTTTAATTCAAATCCAATCGTGCAATCGTTTTATTGAAAATATACTGAGAAATTCGGGAGGACGAGATTCTGGAAGTAGAGGGGTTGTGTTCAATCTGCGGGCGCCCTGCTAA
>WPCI01286301.1_pt1 | contig 11613 bp, 10 predicted proteins | sample 5399871 | NCBI WGS metagenome assembly WPCI01 (sample SAMN12869469, study PRJNA574797) | sludge metagenome | isolation source: wastewater treatment of pH7 | place: China:Beijing | collected 2019-05-20
ATGGGCGGCAATTGGGAAACGATGCATGGCTCTATCATTAGTGTAATAGATGAGAAAGATGGAAGAGAGAATGTAAGGGCTTGGATAAGGAAAAATGAAGCAGGTGAATCTATTTTTGTAGCTCTTTATTCAAAGCATACAAATAAGAATGAGACATATATGAATATCGCCTTACCTTTACCTTATTCGAATATGACTGGTATTTTGAAACTATATAATGATAATCATGATTTAATCATTACTAGTAAGTTAAGAGAAAATGGCCAGGGAGATGAGGGGATTTATTTACATACTCGGTTCTTAACAATCCGTTTACCGTTAGCAGAGACTTTCATCATTACAGAGGGTAAGGATAAAATGTTAACAGCTCATCATAGCATGTGGCTATTTGGACTTGAATTTTTACATATTCATTATAAGATTGCAAAAATTGCACAGAAGTAAGAAAGGCTTGGATGGGTTTCCAAGCTTTTTTATGTATGGGTAATTGTCATAGAAATTTGTTTATTTAGCTCATTATCCCAAACACGTTGAATTTCAAAAGTGCCTGTTTCAAAAAATAATGGGAATCTTTCTTTAAACCAAGTTTGCATAGGTAGCTTTAGTGCTGTATCGATTGGTATCCATAATAATTCACCCTCAGGAGGATTCAAAAGAAGTTCACCTTCAAATGAGTCTGTCCAATAGTTAAATACCATATATCGAACATTACCTTTCGGATTGACATATTCATCTAATCCTTTAAAAGTTAAATTGGAAACAAGTAATCCAGTTTCTTCTTTTACTTCTCTTATAGCGGCTTGAACGATACTTTTGGGGAAATCTACTTTGCCGCCAGGAGCGATGTAGCCAGGGAAACCTCGATGGCTGGGGTGTTTTATGAGTAAAATTTCATTGTTACGTTGGATCATACACATTGTATAGATCTGATGTTCGATGTTATGTGAATTTGGAGGCATAATGATGTATTCTCCTTTATATTTTTTTGATAATTTTACCATAACATAATTGTTTCTTATATAATTAGAAATGGAATGTTATAAATTTTCAGTTATATATTATAAATTCTATAGTCATTCGAAAAGAGGGGAGAGACATGCAAGGAGAAATACAAAAGGAGAAAAGTTTAGGTTATATTGGAAAATTATTATTACCAGTTAAAGTATCAACGCACTTTAAGTTTTTATGGATTGGACAATTACTCTCGGCCTTAGGTAGTTCGATAACTATGGTCATACTTCCAGTTGTTGTGTATTCATTAACTGGTTCAACAGTTGTAATGGGGATGACGATGGCAATGTACATGCTACCTAATATTCTTGCTTTACCGTTTGCGGGTTTAATTGTAGACCGAATTGATCGGGTTAGGTTAATGTTATTTACGGATATAATCCGCTGTATATTAATGCTATTACTTGCATCGCTTATATTTATGGATTTATTAACAATTACAATTTTATATATTCTCGTTGCCTTATACGGACTTATGGAAGGGATATTCCAACCAGCATATTCTGCTGTAAGGGCGAGAGTATTCGTCCCTGAAATTCGTAATGCAGCTAACGCACTCACTCAAATGAGTAATCAAGGTATACGATTAATTGGGCCAGCACTTGGTGGGTTAATCGTATCGGTTGCGTCTGCAGGGATAGGCTTCGGACTAGATGCAGTAACGTACTTATTATCATTTTTATGTTTATTATTTTTAAAAGAAATTAAGTTTAAAAAAGTAAAGTCTATTGAAAAGAGTAACATTGATTACAAACAAGAGTTTATGGCAGGTGTTTTCGTTTTAAAAAGTCATCCTTGGCTATGGATTACAATTTTAGTCTTTTCTTTTATAAATATTTGTTATGCCGGCATTATCGTCGTATTAATTCCATGGTTATTTAATGTTCATCATCATTTTGAAGCTTACTTGTATGGACTTGGCATGGCCTTTTCTGGTGGTGGAGCTGTAATTGCCGCATTAATATTTGGTGGGAAAGAGCGGTGGCAGAAGAGAGGATTACTGGCTTATGGAGGTGTTTTAATTAGTGGGATTGCTTTATTAATTATGCCATTCATTTCTTGGGCACCTGCTTTAATATTCTTAATGGCAATTGAAGGATTCGGCATGATGATATTTGGACTCATTTGGGAAACGAGTTTACAGGAGCTTGTACCAGAAGAAGCGTTCGGAAGAGTGGCAAGCCTTGATATGTTGGGTTCTTTTGCTTTATTGCCATTAGGGTACGTAGTTGTAGGCTGGTTAGCTACTGTCATAGGTGGAGAGATAACTATTATAACACTAGCTAGTTTAGTAATTTTAACAATTGGAATCGCATTGTCTGTACCGAGTATTCGTCGATTTGATTGATTATATGGGAAAAGAGGGCGATATGCATGACTATAGAAAACTTGAAAGATATAGTAACAAGGCAATTAGAGAGTCAATACATTTTGGAAGAAAAGGTCTTTGAAGCAAAAAATTTTACAGTCTATATCTCTACCCAAATAGAAAATAACTTAGCATATAATCAACTAGTATTAATAAAACATCTTTGTAATGAAAAGCCTTCCATACACATTTGGCACAAAAAAATTAGTATGGAAGCAACAAAATTAGAAATCACAAAAGAAGTGACGGAAGCGATACAAGCAGGTTTCAAAAAAGAAGACTAAGCCCTAAAGAAATTAGGACTTAGTCTTCATTAAATACAAATGTTTGTTTCATTTTTTTACCTTCATTTACCGGATGGCCGTTATAAGAGAAATTCTTTTCTTCCCAAGTGATTACAACTTTAAAATTATGACTATTAAAGTCTAATGGGAATACCATGTAGTCAAAGCTTGTATGACTTTTAGAAATATTTTCATTAGGTGTAGTAGGTTTAAAGGTAGCCTTAGAGGTAGGATTGTTATCAAGTATTTCCACAGATACGTTTGATACATCATGACCGATGTTTTTTACGAGTAAACTATACGTATCAAATACACCTTGTTTCGGCTGGATTGCTTGCTTGTTTGAGTTATGAGATTTATCAATTTCGACATACCATTGTTTAGACTTTGACGCAATCGGTAGTGACTGAAATGTGTAAGCACTAGCTTGCATTGGTAGTGCTAAACATATAAGCGTAAAGAGAGTTAATATTTTTCGTTTCATTTTTTTTAGAGCTCCCATTCTTTAATGGATTTACTTGTTATTATCTTCTTTTTACGAGTAAATATACCATATAATGTAAAGTGGTTATTGTGAGTAGTGAATTAATATATTATTCACTACTCTTATAGCTGGCATAATTACGTATGTAGTAAGAAAGAATAAATTTGTTTTTTCTATACTTAGATTGCTACCCTTTTTAAAAGGGCTATTTTTATGTTTTAATAAAAAGAATATACTAAGAGTTCCGTATAAATTATTTATTTTAATGTAGTTAAATGTGCTTGTATATGTGAAATTAGAGAGGGAAGCTGTGTAGAGATGTTTCTACACAGCTTTTTAGGATATGAAAAAATTGCCAAAAATATGTTAAAATAACATTGTCATACAACAAGGGGGATTTGTTTTATGGAAAATGGACATCTTGCTAAAGTAGACTTAACGAAAAAAATTGAATCAAAATCTAAGTACAATAAGAAACTCGAAAAATATCAAAGGCGCTTATTAGCATTACAACAAATTTTGAAAGAAGAAAAAATCGCGGTTATGCTTGTTATGGAAGGATGGGATGCGGCTGGTAAAGGTGGGGCAATTAAGCGGGTGACGGAACATCTTGACCCACGTGGGTTCCAAGTAGATCCAATTGGAGCGCCTGCACCTCATGAAAAACGTTACCATTATTTGCAACGTTTCTGGCGCAAAATTCCACAGTACGGGCAAATCACCATTTTTGATCGCTCATGGTACGGTCGTGTGTTAGTTGAGCGTGTTGAAGGTTTTGCTACAAAGGAAGAGTGGATGAGAGCATATGATGAGATTAATGATTTTGAAAAACTACTAACAGATGACCATTACATAATGGGGAAGTTCTTCTACCATATAAGTAAAGAGGAACAGTTAAAGAGATTTAAAGATAGAGAGAAAAATCCTTTGAAAAGATGGAAAATTACAGACGAAGATTGGCGTAATCGTGAAAAATGGGATGAATATGTTGAAGCAATGGAAGACATGTTTGAAAAAACAAGTAAGCCAAATGCGAAGTGGCATATTATTGAAAGTAACGATAAATTGTATGCTCGTGTGAAAACGTTAAAAATTATTATTTCATTCATTGAGGATTATTTCTTAGAACATGGTATAGAATTGCCTTCTTATTATTATGAAATGAAAGAGGATATTGAAGTTTTGCAAGATGTAGGTGTTAAAGAGTAAAAAAGAAAATGGTCCTGTGAATTGGTGAAACCAAATTATGGGGCTTTTTTATTTAGAAACATTTTACAATTAACAGAATAAGGTATATAATCAATAATCATATTAACATTGTTAATATGATTATTGATTATATACTATGTGGGGGTTTTACTTTGAAGGGAAGAGATGTTGTTTTAGGTTTATTAATGCAAAAGGAATTGTCTGGTTACGATATTAAAATTGTGTTTGAAGACGTATTTACTCATTTTTTTGATGGAAGTTTTGGAATGATTTATCCAACGTTACGACAATTGGAGAATGAAGGGAAAATAAAAAAAGAGGTTGTCATGCAAGAGGGAAAACCGAATAAGAAAATGTACTTTATTACAGATGAGGGGCGTGAAGAATTTTATCAATACATGCAGACACCTGTAGAGAAGGATGTTTTACGTTCGGATTTTTTAATGAGAATGTATTTTGGTAACTATAGTGATGATGTAACAATAAAAAAATGGATTAAAGATGAAATTGAAAGAAAAGAAGCGTACATTGCAGATCTTCGATTGAAATATGAAAAGTGGAGAGTAGGTATTACTTTCGTCGAAGAAATTTCACTAGATGTAGGTATTGCATCTTATAGTGCACAAGTGGAGACTTTGAAGAAAAAATTAGAAGAGTTAGAGGCGAAAGAAAACAATAAAACAGAAGAATGAAAAACGCGTTCACAATAAATAAAGGGGTATATAAAGATGGAGCAATCAAAGGGTATTAAGATTGTCTTTTTAATGTGTCTAGGTATCTTTCTTTGTATGATTGATACGACAATTATGAATATAGCTTTACCGGCAATACAATCGAGTGTAAATACTTCGTTAGAAAAGATGTCTTGGGTATTAAATGTTTATACAATGACGATTGCAGTACTTGCCATTCCGTTAGGGCGGATAGCTGATATCTTTGGAAAAGCAAAGATGTATATTCTGGGTCTGGTGATTTTTGGTGGTGGATCGGTACTTTGCGCTTTTGCTAATACAGGTGATTTTCTTATTTTTTCTCGTTTTATACAAAGTATTGGGGCAGCGATTTTATTTCCAACAAGTATGGTAATTGGTGTATCAGCTATGCCATTAGCTAAGAGGCATGTTGCGCTTGCAATTTTAGGAGTAACACAAGGATTGTCAGCTGCTATGGGACCAGTAATAGGTGGAATTATTACGCAAAATTTAGGATGGAGATGGGTGTTCTTCGTTAATGTTCCGGTTTGTATAATAGGAATCGTGTTATGTTGCATCATGCTACAAATAAAAAATGAAGAACGTATTACCTCAAAAATAGATTGGATAGGATTGCTATTAAGTAGCATAGCAATTTTTTCTTTTACTCTCATATTAGTAAAAGGTAATACATGGGGATGGCAAAGTAATATAGCTTTGTTTTGTTATGCAATTAGCACTATTTCTCTTATTCTATTTATTTTAGTAGAACGAAAGATTCATAACCCAATGGTGAATTTAAAGTTATTTCAAGATCGAATGTTTGTCGGAGCGTCGATCGTTGTTATATTGAGTAATTTATTTTTAATTGGAGTTACTGTATTGCTTCCAACGTTCTTGACGAAACTACAGGATCGAACGGAAATTGAAGCGGCTTTTTTAGTGACACCTATTTCAGCAATGATATTTTTTGTCTCACCAGTTGCAGCAACTTTAATTAAAAAACTCGGAAAAGTAACTATTATTTTGTCAGGATTTCTTGTTATGGGGCTTTCCTACTATTGGTTGCAAATGATTGATGTTCATTCAACAAATATAGAAATTATTATTCCATGTATGATATTAGGTGTTGGATATGGTTTAGTAGTGGGGCCAATTACAGTTTTAAGTGCGTCTTCGTTTGAAGGAGAATTGTTAACTGCTTCTCAAAGTGTTGTATCAATGTTACGACAAGTTGGAATTGTATTGGCAGTCGCAATATTTGTCTCTAACTTAACTCACAATTTAACTGTAAATAAAGAAAAAGTATATCGTTATGCAGAAGAAAAGGTGCGTACTATTCATGTGAATAGTACTGAGCAAACTGAAATTTTACAAATGACTAAAGAGAAAATAGAGAATCAAAGTTTAGAGTCGAATATAAATAAGAAACAAAATGCAATGACAATGGGATTAAGTAAAGAGAAAAAGGAAGAATTGATTCGCGACAAGACGGATGAAATATTAAGAAAAGTTCCAGTAGAATATAGAGATGTAAAAAGAGAAGTAGTTATGAGGCAAGTGACAAAAGAAGTTGAAAAACAAGAGGAAAGTATAAAGAAAGAAGTACTCACATTTTCAAATGATGTGAATCATTATGCCAAGAATCAGATGGCTATGAGTTTTACAGATTTATATAAAGCAAGTGTGCCAATTATTTTAATTTGTGCTTTCGTAAGTTTGTTGTTTTGGGAAGGGAAAGCTTTGAGTAAAAAGAGAAAGGGAAGGATAGTAGAAGAAGCGTAAAGGAAAACAGGCTGCTATTAGCCTGTTTTCCTTACGTTAGTATGAAAAATCTGGATTTAATTCTTTAAATTTATGACTATAATGCCTTTTATTATTAAAACCAACAAAATCAATTCCGACGCAAGATTCTAAATTTCCGTCTACAATCGTAGAATCCACGAAGCTTAAATGTTTTAATTTTTGTAGTTCTTTAATGAATTGTAGATTTCGTATGTTACCACAACTTGATAAGATGAGAGTTTCTAATTCCGTTAAATAGCGCAAATATTCGTGGTTTTTAAGCTTACTGCAATGGTCGAATTCGATGTGTTTTAAAGTTGAAGCATTGTTTTCAATTTCATCAATATGCTCTAAATTTCTTAAATAATTGAGTTCTAAATGCTTTAATTTAGGTAATGACCTACATCCTTTTAATGAATTAATGTTCCCTTGTGTAATGCTTAGTTTTTCAATTTTTTGTAAAGACATTAATTCTTCAAGGTTCTTTTGTTTCGGTTTGTATTTCCAAATGTACAGTTCTTTTAAGTTAGGACAAGATTCGAAGCCTTTAATGTTTTTATTACACTTTATGTGAAGTTCCTCTAAATTTGTAAAGCTTTCTAGCTCTGTTAAGTTTAGTGGAACTTGTGGTTCTTCTAGTGATAAAGATTTTAAGTTTTTTAATTTATATAGGGCTGAATAATCAGTAATATATATACTACTAATGTGTAAGCTTTCAATTTGCGGGCAGTGTTCAAGAAAATTAATATGGTGCAAACTATACCTAAGGTCATTAATGTAAACATCAGTAAAGTTGTTTGTATTAATGAAGTCTACGTATTCATCCAGTCTGTTTTCATGGATTTGTACTGTGCCATCCATAACTAAAAAGTTTTGTGGTTTCTTTTTGATAGATATTTGTAAAGGATTCATGTATTGAAATATTTCTGTCTTGTTTTCTAAAATAGTTTCAACACTTCTTTTGACAGTTGGAACATTGTCTCTTTGTTTGTAAGCTATTAAGGTTGACTTTATTTCTGACGGATCTGCTAATAAAATTTTTGGATCCATTTCATGTAGTACATCTTCATTTGCAGGTATACAGCTAACCATTGCATCAAGTGCTATTAAACTTAAAGGGTGTCCTTTTGTTAGCCAAGACTTAATTCGTCTCCAAGTTAGTTGTGATACTGCAGCTAATCGCGCCCAATCGTTATGAAATGATACTGCATGTTCCTCTATCCAATCTAATGTTTCTGAGGATTGAAAAGAATGCAGACAAATGAAGGAAGTGGTCGGAAGCTCACTTTTTAATACTGTTTTTAGCCTTTCTATTACTAAAGGAAAGGCTTCTTCAAATGGTAAACAATAAGCTGCAGCGTGAGAAAGAGGTGCAAGTAAATCTTCATCAAATGCCTTCCACAGTTTTCTTATCCAATCTGAGGCGAATTCTCCTAGTATACATATAACAATCTCAAGTAATCTAGTTTTAATTACACCATTCATTGTGTTTGAAAAGCGGTTTATAACAGCATCTAGTACTTCGTTTTGATCGTACCTATTAAGAGCTTCAATTTCTGCTTCTTGAAGAAACCATCTAGTCATGGTGTAATCAAGTAATTCCTCTAAACTAGAGCGAACTTCTTCTAAAGTGGGCACGGGTGTAAGTTTGTGCTCATTCATCTCTAATTTTGGTTGCTTCGCTTTACCATCTTCTTCATAAAAACTATCATGCAAATAATATTTATAAGGTGAGTGAATCATTACAAGGTGGTACCATTCTTTAGGATGTAAAGATAACGAAATAAGACGCTCATGACATTGGTTACATAATTTATAAGGTTGATTTGCTTGATCGGATTCTTCTATTTTATATACTGGATCATGTTTGCAAGCTTCACATAATTCTACTGTTTTTTTCATTGTTTCCTCCTTGCCTATTGTGAATAGTAGTATTTTTAATATAGCATGGGATAAGTCGAGTATGATTAGAAAGTTTTTTAGAATGAAAGGAAGGAATGGAAAATGCCATTGAATATGTAACGTTATACATAGTACATTAACAAGAGGGATTAATTTTAAAAGGAGGATGGGGAATTGCTAGATAAGGCAGGGGCTTTAATAGATAATCATGTGTACACAGAAGAAGAGCAACAAAAACTATACAAACGAACGTTAATAATCGTCAGCATTTCACAAATGTTTGGCGGTGCAGGACTAGCTGCTGGTATTACAGTGGGCGCACTTCTTGCGCAGCAAATGCTTGGAACAGATGCGTTTGCAGGATTACCAACTGCTATGTTTACATTAGGATCGGCATTAGCAGCTTTCATAGTAGGGAAGCTTTCGCAACGATATGGACGCCGGATAGGTCTTGCAACAGGGTTTATAGTAGGTGGATTTGGAGCAATTGGTGTTGTAATGGCAGCTTTAACAAATAGTATTATTCTTTTACTTATTTCTTTACTTATATATGGTGCTGGTACAGCCACGAATCTACAAGCTCGTTATGCAGGTACAGATTTAGCAGATAAGAAGCAGAGAGCAACGGCTGTTAGTATTACGATGGTAATGACGACTTTCGGTGCAGTTGCAGGACCAAATTTAGTAGGGGTAATGGGAAGTTTTGCTCATTCAATTGGAGTTCCTAAACTTGCAGGTCCGTTCATACTATCGGCAGCAGCATTTATACTGGCGGGTCTAGTTCTTTTTGTTATGCTTCGTCCAGATCCTTTGATTATTGCTAACATAATAGAAAGATATAAACAGGAACATACATATAAAGGACAACCAATAACAGAAGAAGCGAAAGAAAATAAACGAGGTATTACAGTTGGAGCAATCGTAATGATACTTACGCAAATAGTGATGGTTGCGATTATGACGATGACCCCAGTTCATATGGGACACCACGGTCACGGTTTAAGTGCAGTAGGACTTGTGATAGGTTTTCATGTAGGTGCAATGTATCTTCCATCTCTCGTTACAGGAATGTTAATTGATAAAATTGGCCGAACTACAATGAGCATAGCTGGTGGAGTGATTTTACTTGCAGCGGGTGTCATAGCTGCGATAGCGCCAAGTGATTCTTTATTATTATTAATCGTTGCTCTGTCTTTACTTGGGCTAGGATGGAACCTCGGATTGATAAGTGGTACAGCACAAATCGTTGATTCCACAACACCGTCTACACGTGCTAAAACACAAGGGAAAATAGATGTTTTTATTGCGCTAGCTGGAGCTTCTGGTGGAGCAATGTCAGGTATGGTAGTAGCGAATTCAAGTTATGCGGCATTGTCATTGGCTGGAGGCGTGTTAGCGTTATTACTTATTCCTGTTGTGATATGGTCTCGAAAAGGGGCAAGAAATTAAATGAAAAAGAGGTTCTAGTTACTGGCTAGAGCCTCTTTTTATACACTTAAATTAAATTCCACTCTACAATAAGCCCTAAATGCGTAAGTCCGCCACCAAATCCGTATAGTAAAAGTGTGTCTCCGTTATTTAATTTCCCTTCTTTTATAGCTAAATTTAAAGCGAGTGGAATGGTGACTGAAGAGGTATTCCCCATATATTCCACGCTCGTTAATGTTTTTTGTATTGGAATTTGAGACTTTTCGCAAATAGATTCGATCATTCGTAAGTTAGCGCTGTGGGGTATGAACCAGTCTATATCATCTACTTGCATATTTACGGTATGTAATAAATTTTTTATGCCTTTTGGTACCGTGCGTGTTGCCCATTTATATACTTCTCTTCCATTTTGAACGATTTTTTCATTTGTTTGCAGTGGTGTGCCATTCATAGTAGTAGATAAGTTTGTTCTATATAGATGAATGCCGCCATCACCGTTTGTTCCCATGTGAGCAGCGATAAAGCTTGGGGTGTTTTCATCTCTTTCTAATAAAATAGCTCCAGCACCATCACCGAATAAAATACAGGTCGTTCTATCGGTATAATCAGTAACTTTAGATAATGTCTCTGTCGCTACGACAAGTACTTTTTCATGTGATCCAGAAGTGATTAAGCTATTACCGACGTGTAGTCCATATGTAAAACCAGCACAAGTTGCATTTAAATCAAAAGCTAGTGTATGAGGTATGTTGAAGTATTGTTGTATTTGGCAAGCAACACTAGGGAAAACGTAATCAGCAGTAGTAGTAGCGACAATGATACAGTCGACATCTTCTAAGTTTTTCTTATATGTTGTACATAAATTTTCAATTGCTTTAATGGCTAAGTTTGAGGAGTATTCTTCGTCGCTAGCGATTCTTCTTTCCTTCATTCCTGTTCTTTGTACAATCCATTCATCATTCGTATGGACCATCTTTTCTAAATCGTTATTAGACAATATTTGATCTGGAACATAAGTACCAATTGCAGTAATACGAGATTTAGAATGCATAGGAACATCTCCTAACTTTTATTTTTATAACCTGATACTAATATTAGGTTATAAAAATGTCGATAAAGATTTTTGTTGTATTAAAACGATAATACTTAACTTACTATGAAGGAATTTGGCGAGTGCTGTAAAAATAATATACGAGAAGTTTCTAAATTTGATAATTGCTTTTGTTATTTTTATTGTGAGAAAAACTCGCAAAAAATGACGATTAAAGTAAAAATATAAAGATTTTCTTTCGTGTGATATAGGTTGTTAAACCTTGTGAAAGCGAATTACTTATGCTACACTTTATGTAACTTAAAATGAACGGAGGGGCTTCCTTTGATCTTAATCAGATTACGTCTCAATACTTTGTGCCAATAATTGAATAGCGCTCAAAGGCTCTGTCTGTGTAC
>WPCI01300847.1_pt1 | contig 11569 bp, 8 predicted proteins | sample 5399871 | NCBI WGS metagenome assembly WPCI01 (sample SAMN12869469, study PRJNA574797) | sludge metagenome | isolation source: wastewater treatment of pH7 | place: China:Beijing | collected 2019-05-20
TCCTGTCCTTTGAAAAGCTTCATCAAGAGCCAGAATCCTCATCACCTCTGATGCCGGGTAACCCCTGCGCATCAATCCTGCCATTATCTGCATCGGATAATCGACATGCTGGAAGAAAGCTTTCCAGCCCTTACAGAGGTAGTTCAGGCCGTATTCTCTTGAAGGAGTGGTCAGGAAGCGATTTTTAGGACATTCTCCCCTGCAGGCGAAGAACACCTCGCATTCCCGGCATACCTGCGGTAGAGTGTCGCGTTTATCCTGCCCGAACCTGTACTGCTTTTCCGAAGCAGCAAGCACTCCCAGCTCATTTTCCATAATATTGCCCAGGAGGTATTCCGGTTCCACAAAATGGTCGCAGGAGTAAAGATCTCCGTTATGCTCAAGAGCGAGCCCGGTCCCGCATGTCTCCTCAAAAACGCACATTCCTGAAGGCAGCCCCAGCCATCTGCGTGCAGAAGCCTCAAAAGTCTGCACAAATACCCTTCCAACATCATTTCTTACCCATTCGTCGAAAATGCGGCTAAGGAAACCTCCAAACTGCTCGGGCTGCACAGAACGGTCCGAGACTCTGTCCCCTTGCTGGTAAAGGGTACGCCCTTCATCATTGATCCTCTCAATAACCGGGATAAACTGAATCCAGTCAGTCCCTGCTTCATCCCGCAGGAATCGGTAGACTTCCAGCGGATAATCGGCATTGACCCTGTTTACTGTGGTCAGGACGTTATATTCCACGCCGTGTTTCTGCAGGAGGCGGAGCCCCTTCATGACCCTATCGAAGCTTCCTCCCCCTTTTTTGTCCACCCTGTAGGCGTCGTGAAGTTCACGCGGTCCATCGATGCTGATCCCTATTAGAAAATTGTTTTCCTTAAAGAACCGGCACCACTCGTCGTCCAGCAGCGTGCCGTTTGTCTGCATTGTATTTTCGAACGTCATGCCTGGTTTTCTGTACTTTTCCTGCAGCTCGACGGCACGCCGGTAAAAGTCGATGCCCATAAGCGTGGGTTCACCTCCCTGCCAGGCAACGGTCACCTGCGGACTGTTGTGGGCTGCGATGAGCTGCCTGATATAGTTTTCCAGTATTTCATCTGACATTCGGAACCTGCTTCCAGGATAGAGCAGTTCCTTTTCAAGAAAAAAACAATATGTGCAGGCCAGGTTACAGATAGCCCCTGCTGGCTTTGCTAGAACATGAATGCGATGAGGAAGGCGGTTTTGTATTGTCATTCAGAACTTTCTCCCTGAGTAAAATAGACTTTCCTGTGGGCTGGAAAAAGTCTATGCATCACTTTTTGTTTTATCCAGCATTCATTTCCTATTCTTCTTCAATTACTGAGGCCTGCATGTCTGTCATCACGTCAGGTTTCTTTGAATGCCCCTGCCCGGAGAATGCAGAATAGAAGATTCTCAGGCTACTGTCAATTACCTGCTAAATGGAACCTGCTGCTACTCTTATGGTTATGCTTAAGAATAGAACACAGAAAAACAACCCAGATAGCATTCACAAGAGATCTTTTCTTAATGCACCTGCACTTGTCAGGCCCTTGAGAGAATTGAAGCTACCATCAAAGTTGTATCCGGAAGCGCTGACTCTTCAGCATCCCTCTCCTTCTTTTTACAAGATCTTAGCTTCTATAAGCGTAATATTATTTATGAAATAAAATATAAGTTTTATGAAACTAAAGATAGAAACAAAATCCTATAAGGGGTTTAAACCTGATTTATATCTTTAAAAATGACTTTTATTAGAAAAATTCAGGTGTAGAGGAGGTGTAGAAGGCTTTTCTGTGATATTTATATCCAGAATAGATTTTTTCTCTATTTTAATACAAAATATCCCTTTCCAAGAAAATAACAACAAAATTTTGATTTTTTCTTTCAATCCCTGAGTTTCTTGAAAACCTCCTTAAGCCTGGAGTACGGGTAGGTATTCACAATATCTTCTTTTTCAAGCCAGCTCCTTCTTGCCTGTCCGAGCCCGTAACGCATGGAAGCAAGGTCAGATACGGAGTGGCTGTCCGTTGAAATGCAGAACTTTAGCCCATAGTTTTTCGCCCTGAAAATAAGCTCATCGTTAAGGTCGAGCCTCGAGGGCTGGCAGTTAATCTCCATAATTTTCTTATTTGCCGCCGCAGCCTCAAAGACTTTCCCGAAATTAACCGCATAAGCTTCCCTTTTCCCTAGCAGCCTGCCTGATGGGTGGGCAAGTATGTCAAGGTGACTGTTTTCAAGAGCAGTGATAATCCTTCCTGTCATCTCTCTTTCCGATGATGCAAAGCCCGAATGTACAGCTCCGACCACAATATCCAGCTCTTTAAGGATCTCATCAGGATAGTCAAGGCTTCCGTCTTTAAGGATCTCAACTTCCGAGCCCCTGAGAACCTTTATCCTGAAGCGCTTTGACAGACTTTTGATCTCTTTCCACTGCTCTTTCAAAGTTTCAATATCCATTCCGTTTGCAATTCTCTGGGAGCGCGAATGGTCTGTAACTGCAATATATTCGTATCCCATAGCTTCGGCGTTTTCTATCATAGTTTCAAGGCTCTCTGTCCCTTCGCTGTAATCCGTATGCATGTGCAGGTCTCCCCGTATGTCTCCTGCATCCACAAGCTCTGGTAGTTCATTCTTTGCTGCAGCCTTAAGTTCTCCCCTGTTTTCCCGGAGTTCAGGTGCGATATACTCAAGCCCGAGTTTCCTGTAAATTTCCTCTTCACTTTTGCCTGCAATCCGTTCTCCCGAATTTTTGGAATACAGACCGTATTCTGAAAGCTTATAACCTTCTCTGAGAGCAATATTTCTGAGTCCGATATTGTGTTCCTTTGAGCCCGTGAAATATTGTAAAGCTGCCCCGTAGCTTTCAGGCGGAACTACCCTGAGGTCTATCGCAAATCCCTCTTTAAGGATCACACTGCTTCTGGTTCTGCCTTTTGAAACAACCTGTCCTGCTTCGGGGAGAGAAACAAATGCATCCATAATTTTCCCTGCATCTGCTTCTTCTGCTTCTGCAAGGATGTCAATGTCCCCAATAGTTTCTTTCAGCCTTCGCAGGGAACCTGTATAGATGATCCTGGAGAGGTCTAACCCGGGAGTTCCGTTCTTCAGTTCTTCTTTCAAGCCGGATATGATTTCTTCGGCAAGCGGGAGTGCCTTTCCAAGCGGGATTCTTGAATGGCTTTTTTCGTAGTTTTCAATTGCCCTGGCGATATTTTCTTCACTTTTTACCCCGAAGCCTGAAAGCCTCCTGATCCTGTGAGATTTAACCGCATTTTTCAGGTCTAACATGGTTTTTATCTCAAGCTTATCTGCAAGCTTTTTCATCTTTTTTGCTCCAAGCCCCCTGATTTCCATCAGTTCGGCAGTGCCTGAAGGGGCTTTACCTTTCAAACCCTCAAATTTTTCTACCTTCCCTGTTTTCAGGTATTCGGCTATATGGTCGGCAATGGATTCACCTACGCCGGGAATCTCTGTAAGCCCCTTTTTTCCTTTTTTCTCGTAGACTTTTTCAATATCTTCGCCAAAATTCTCTATGTTCTGAGCTGCCCGCCTGTAAGCTCGCGGTTTCCACTCTATCTGCTGGAACTCCATTATATCAGCAGTTTCATACAGCAGTTCTGCAACCTCACGGTTTCTCAAAGGCTCCCCCTCACTCTGTTATTTTTCCTGATATTTTCAAAATATTTTACTTACACTCTTCCACTTTTCTTTTACTTTTTAAGTTCCGTCCTTCAGGTCCCTTACTTCCTTAACTGTCATGGCATCATATGGAGTTTTGTCGTGCCTTATTCGTAAGAACCGGGGGAAACGCAGTGCAAGTCCTGTTTCCTCTTCTCCTTCTCCTGCCGTATGTCCGGGGCTGTTTGTGATCTCCGAGCCAAGGACTTCGATAACTACTGCAGGTTCTATAAAGATATCAGGAAGCATACCTTTTTTAATGGAAACGTCTTTTGGAATTTCGCTTACGATATGGTCTGAAAGCAACCTGTTGATCTCTTCTGCATCCTCTTCAGTAAAACCAGTTCCCACTTTTGTCAATGTTTCAAACCGCCGTTCCTCTTCATTCAGGACTGCACAGAGAAGAGCTCCAAATGACCCTTTTCTTTTCCCTCTTCCGTAATAACTCCCCACAACCACGAGGTCAAAGGTCTCTCTCATCCCCACGGAATACTCCTGTTTCCATTTGAACCAGAACCAGCTCCTTTTCCCGGCTTCGTAATAAGAGTTGCTGCTCATGGACTTGACCACTATTCCTTCAAGCCCCTTTTCTATGGTTTCGTTAAAAAAATCCTCAATTTCCTCAACGCTTTCCGTAACGATTCTTTTTGACAGACGAATTATTCCTGACTCAACAACGTTCATCTCAAGCAAAGCCCTTCTTTCAGGATAGGGCCTCTTTAGAAGGGGCTCTCCGTTAAGGTAAAGGATATCAAAAAAGAATACTGCTACCGGGCATTTCTTCCTGTAATTTTCAATCTCGTACTTTCTTCGCCTCTGCATGAGGTTCTGAAACGGGTAAAATTCTTCTATCCGGTTACCGTTTCTTTCCAGTTCTGCGTATGCAACTATTTCTCCATCAAGCACTATTTCATTTGCAGGGACGGTTTTTCTGACATCTTCGATAATTTCAGGGTACTGAGAAGTTATGTCCTCAAGCCTGCGGGAAAAAGCTTTAATCCCCTCACCGGTTTTATGTACCTGCACCCTCTCTCCATCATATTTCTCTTCAGCAGCTTTTTTTCCCTTAACCCTTTTTTCAAGCTCTTCAAAACTTTCGACTCGCTGGGAGAGCATGGATTTTACCGGCCTACCCGGTTTTATGGAGATAAACCCTGTAGCCCTTGCTCCGTTTTCTGCAAGGATTTTTGCTAGCTCCCCGATATCCGTACAGACGCTGTAGCTTTCTTTTATTTTTGCGGCATGTTTTTTGTCCCCTGTAAATGCGATTGAGAAAGCTTCGAGCAAGAACTGGTCTCCGAACCCCAATCTTAGCCTTCCGAGCACAAGTCGCACTATATATTTACCTTCTTCAGGTGTGGCTTTTTGTAAGATATCCGAAAAAAGGGCTGTTTTTTCTTCCTGACTGCCTTTTCCTGAGGTTTTTTTTATCCGTAGAAGCCTTTGAAAAACATCCTCAATGGTCAGGGAAGATTCTCTTTTTTTGCTGAGCTCAAAAGCCACATCTCCAAGGTCTCCTGTTCTTGCATACCTTTTCCTGACATCTTCTCTGGTAACTCCGTAAGCTCCTGCAATGGCCCTTATGGCAAGCATGTCCTTGATCCCCAGGGTTGTGTTTTCAAAGGCAGGCCCGGTGCTTCCAAGAAAAAGATACGCACTGTCCTTCACTTCATCTCCTTTGAGATTCTTAAAAAATTCAGAAATCCTTCTTACGATTTCCCTGTGGGACGTGGTCTTCTCAAGCTCCTCAAAAAGCTCTGCAAGCTCTTTAAACCTCACCATTGCCCCTCTCCGAAAAAGCTGGTTGAAATTTCTACAATAACTATTCCCTGCCCCGGTCTTTATCGCTTTGCACCCTCAAATTTCCAAAAAAGAGATTTCATTCCTGCAGAGGGCAAGCCGGTTCTCCCGAGTGTTTTTATCACTGTCACCGAAAACTTTAATATCTAAAAGATGCATGAGAAGAGTACATAGCAGTTCCTTAGACTGTGTGCGACTGTGGTTTAGTGGCTATGACCTGAGCTTCCCAAGCTTAGAACCCGGGTTCGAATCCCGGCAGTCGCATGAGCTTTTTTAAATTACAAAAAACGGATATTTTTAGGGTGTTTTTATTTTGTTTTTACTTTAAGCAGCATCTTACTTATTTTGCCGCTGTTTTTCTTTTGAGCTTAGCTTAAGTCACAATTTCAGGCGCAATTTTTATTTCTGAAGCTTAAGCTTCAGAAAAATCAAGCGTAAATTTTTTCCTGTAAACCATACCCATAAATATTGCTACAAGATCTCCTTCTTCATCAGTAATGTTTACGGTATATGTGGCAATTTTAGGGTTTATTGAAGTTTCTTTTGCTTCGGCTATGAGAGTCCCTTTTGTTGCGGCTTTTACAAAAGATATATTTGAGTTTATCCCGACTGCAGCAATTCCGTATGCATTCGAGGCTGCTGCAAAAGCAAGGTCTGCAAGAGTAAACAATGCGCCTCCCTGCACTGCCCTTAATGCATTAAGATGTTTTTCTTCTATCTCCATTCTGGCTTTTGCATAGCCTGGGGCGGCTTCCAGCAGTTCTATGCTTGAATGCATGGCGAATTTATCCTTTTTAAAAAAATTAATGAGATTTTCCATAATAATAGCTCCGGTAAGTGCCAGTAAAGTATTGTCAGCAAAATCACTTTTCATTTGCCATATTTTTAATTAAAGTTATGCCTTTGAATGTGCCTGGAAGTTATTATAACATTTCTCTCTGGAAAAACTATCTTTTTATGTTATTTTTCTTCAAGTACTTATGATATTCATTTTAAAACTGATTTTAGTCCTGAAGGAGCACTTTATTGTCCTGTTCCAGAAGACCGATCTTTTATCCTGATGAGTGGTTTTATTTCTCCTTATACGCGGAGATGAATGTGAAAAACTTCCTTCATGAAGATCAATGTATTCATATTTTCCTGAAATAGGAACCAGAAAACTCAATATTCGAAGTTACAGGGCACGATCTGTCAGAAGTACCGGATGGAATGTTTAATATGGTAAGAGAATGGGCTGAAAACTGCTTAAAATAAGTTATTTAGATTTCCTGTATCTCTATTTTTAAAAATTATGGCCTGGAATATTTCTTTTTTGAAGTTTTTGCGCAGAAGCTGTATAAATATCATAAAAAATATACTTTTGTGGTCAATACCATTTTCTGAGCATTTATTGACTCTGAAACTCTAAATTACCCCTTCTATAGTTAAATAAAGATTAATTATTTATAAATTCCCCTTTTATTATTAAAGTGGTTATTATTAAAACCATTTTTATTTAATCAAACTCTATGATTGCAATCGGTCCATAAGACCGGACTCGTATACGGGGGGTATAGAATGAAGATGAAATTGATGGTTTTCCTGTTAGTATTATGTCTGGCTCTGCCTATTGTGGCCGTACAGGCACAGACAGATGTATTCGGAAACATGGAGAACATAAACATGATCACAACCGGCGATATTACTGAAACCATTACATGTGATATCATCGGAAATGCGGTCATTGTCGAAGAAATGGAATTTGAGGATAACATGAGTGATGATAACATGAGTAATGTTACTGACGGTATGAATAACGCCACCGGTAATACGACTGATGTTAGCAGTGATATGAATATTCCCGAAACGCTTGAGGTAAGCGGGAAGATTATTCTGATCAAAGATATGGGTAACATGACAGAAAAAGCCGTCATGGCCGGAAAAGTTGATGGTATACCTGGAAGCGTGGTCATCTTCGGAAAAACGGATGGCATGGCAGAAGGTATGGATGATGCCACTGAAAATATGACTGAGGCTGGAAATAACGTTACTGAGGCTGGAAATAACGTTACTGAGACTGCCAATAACATTACTGAGACTGTAAATAATGTTACTGAGACTGCCGATAACGCAAATAATGCTACAAATAACGCTACCAACGATACCAGTAATATGGATGTCTCCAGAAACATAACCATAATTACAACCGGGAATATGACCGGAACAATCATGTTGAACACGTCACAGGGCATGGATAATGCCAGCGGTATGAATAACATGACAGAAGGCATGGACAACATGACTGTACTTACGGCTGGAAATATGACCGGAACCGTGACCGGCGATATGACCCGAAAAATGGTTGTAATCAAAAACATAGCTGATGCCGCCGAAATATCCGATGCAATAGCCAATCTCACTGAAACGGACACAGGCACGGCTAATATGACTGAACCCGCTGCATACAATTTCACCGGGAACATGGTCATAGTCAGAAGTACGGATGATGTACCCGAAATAGATGAAGAGGATATAGATGATCTGATTGCGATGGACGGAAATACGGCTATTATCGGGGCTATGGATAACACAACCGAAATGGAAGAAAACACCAATCAGGGCGTGGAAAACGTAACCAAGAAAATGGTCGCAGTCAGAAATATCGATGATATGGTCAGAATCGTGACATGGACGGTTATCTGCAACATAACTCAGAACACGGCTACCATTGAAGATATTGGTGATCTGGTCGAAAAGATGACTAACGTGACCACTGGAAATGTGACCAACGTAACTGACAATGTTACAGGCAACATGACCAATGTGACCACGGACAACATGACCGGTGTAGCTGATAATGTTACAGACAACATGACCGGTAATATGACTGGCGTGACCACCGGAAATATGACTAACGTGACCGGGGACCAGACCGGCAATGTTTCAAACGTGCCACTCAAGCTTGAGAGCATCCAGGAAATCGAAAACGACCGGGAATTTAATAAAATGTGGTTCGTCTACATAAACGGGGAACCAGCTCAACAGGATTTCGGGATGAACAAAGTAAATGAAGGAGACGTAATAAGCTTCTGGTACACAACTGAAGATGATGGAAATGCGGTACTTGGAGATGCTCTTTACGTAGCTAATATCACAGTTGTCGATGAAGCAGAAGAGCAGGAGAACGAAAATGAGGATCTTATTGTATTATTCGACAATACGGTAAACCTCACTGAAGGGACCTTTACCTTCACGCCTGAAGGCTCTAACCAGGAGTCTGAAATCGATAACTTTACTGACATTGGAGCTCTTAATGCGAGCGGGCTTGAATTTGTCGCGTCAGTTATGGACAATGCGACTGACGACACCAGTGACGACATGGATGATATGAATAACGACGACATGGGTGAAGACGATACCAATAACATGGACACGGGTACAGAAGGCATGAATGAAAACGACACGGACGACATGAATGGAGATGACAGTACAAATAACGACATGTAATTGATCAACAGTGTCTTCCGATTGGAAACTCTGTTCTGGAAGTTTGGGCTGTAAGTCTATATGATTTGCAGCTCTCTTCTTTTTTACTAATATGATATCCTTAAAAAATGTAGATCTTCAGGGTTACTTCTGCATTTTGCTATACTAACAATTTCTCTTTTTTGACATGTTCAACAATTTCTCTTTTCTGTCGTATTCAACAATTTCTGCTGAGAATCAATTCTTTCGAGTTTTCATCTCCAGGAATAATAACCGCATAAAACAGTTCTCTAACTAAAAAAGGTCTGTCTGAGAACCTTAAATTATCTCATGAGACTAATAATATTTACAGATTTTTTCTTTTACTATAATGCACACTTCTTTATTTTTTATATAATTTGAGATGAGAGAGCATATGGACAAAGAACAGATACAGCGGGAACGTTTGGACCTGCTTTCCCAGATTAACGAGATTCTGGATTTTCCTTTGATTTTGCTGTCAATAGTATGGTTAATCCTTATTATTGTTGATTTTGTCTACGGGCTTTCCTCACGCCTGCAAACGGCAAGTACTGTTATCTGGGGTATTTTTATAGCTGATTTTTTTGTTGAACTGTATATTGCTCCGAAAAAAAAGGTTTATTTAAAGGAAAACTGGCTTGTTGCTCTTTCTCTCTTCCTTCCTGCTCTGAGGATATTAAAATTATTCCGCGGTTTCAGGCTATTTAAACTTTCAAGTTTCATCCGGTCATTTAACCTTGCCAGAATTCTTTCTTCATTTAACAGGAGCATAAGGACTGTCAGAAAGGCTGTGAGACAGAGAGGGCTGGAATATGTCCTTCTGCTTACGGCTCTGGTAACTTCTATAGGTGCAGCAGGGATGTACAGCTTTGAAAGACCTGGTCTCAGTTCCTACTGGGATGCTTTCTGGTGGACAGCAATGATTATGACGACAATTGGAAGCGATTACTGGCCTGAAACCTTTGAAGGACGGATTTTAACTTTTTTCTTATCCGTTTACGCTTTTGCAATTTTTGGATATATCACAGCAGCCCTTGCCAGTCTTCTTATCGGAAAAGAGAAGGAAGAATCTTCTAAAGAAATTGTGGAACTGCGGAAGGAAGTGCAGAGGCTTTCCAGTGAAATAAGCAAGTTTTCAGAAAAGGAAAAAAAGTAAATTTAAGTCTTCCTAAAATAAAGCTGAGTAAAATTTTAATGAATTTGTGGTCTGTACCTGACTCTCTTTTATTTTCAAGCCTCTCCAGGGGTTTTAATGAGTCTGACAAGTCCTATAAAGGCTACGAGCGCCCATGTCCCTTCAAGGATTACGAAAGGCATGTAATCAATAAGTATCGAAGCATAACATGAAAGCCCTGCACCGACCACGTTTAGCATAGCATATGTTTTTGTATCCTGCATCAGAATCTTGAAGAGATTAAGGAGAAAGGCCAGCAGTAACATGAGTACGCCTGTTGAGCCCACTATCACTGAAAATTCAACCATGAACAGAAATATATTTTTACTTATATATCTTTTTTCCGACACCGATTCTCTTATGTATGAATATACCTGTTACAGTAACTGCCATTATAATTGCAATGATTCTCATTATGTCCTGTTTAAAATCGCTCCCTATCATTAAAGCGTGAGCTGAAACAAGCAAAAAAGCCAGGTAATTCAGGTAATGCACCTTCTTCCAGTTTCTGTATTTTCTCCTGTAAAGGGCAATGCCCGCAGCCAGGAGGAATAGATAGAGTGCAGTCCTGCCGCCCAGTGCGAGAAAAGTCTCTACAGGATACAATACTGGCAGGAAAATCGTGAAGTCCTGAGCTTGAAGGGCAAGGCTTAAAGGATGAATCAGGATTAACAGGACTCCAATTCTTGCCAGATTATGGTGGGCTCTTAAAAAAGGCATTCCTGATATTTTTCTCATTTTAGCCATGTATTCGGAGCTGAGTATTGAAAGGAAAATTGCCAGGTATCCGAATGTTGCTGCAAATCGGGCTATCATCCTAAGGGGTTCCCCGGGTTTCTGCAGAATAAGGTATGTTATGAAAAGGACTATTATCACAATAATGCCATAAATTAAGTAAAATTGCTGATCTTTTTTTCTGTTGCCTGGAGTTTCTTTGCCTTGTTTATTGCCGATTTCTTTTCCAGTATCTCCCCTGCTCAAAATATTACCCCCTCATTTGTCTGCTGCTTTTACCAGCACTGATTTTCTGGAACATTTCTGTTATCAGAATCCAGTATAAGTTTTCCTTATAGTGGTTTATCTCCTGCGAAATTAGCGTTATATAATTGTATTCTGTAAATAACTCCAATCACATAAATCTGATTCAGTTAAAAAAATTCTCTTCCCAATGCTGCTTTTTTAAGCACCATCCCTTTTATCTTTCTCTATCTGTTACTGTAGTTTCACCAGACATTGTGTAAATAACAACATACTACTGATCAAAAATGGTAAAAATCGCGTTTTAATAAAGAGATTGTAAAACCTATAATATAGGTTATATATTTTTCAATAACATTCGTTTCTAATTTATATTTCTGTATATATTATATCATTCCGGTACTAATTTTGTGTTGGTATTATGCGTTGGTATAATTTTAAGTCACTTTCATCGGTAACAGG
>WPCI01122240.1_pt1 | contig 11540 bp, 10 predicted proteins | sample 5399871 | NCBI WGS metagenome assembly WPCI01 (sample SAMN12869469, study PRJNA574797) | sludge metagenome | isolation source: wastewater treatment of pH7 | place: China:Beijing | collected 2019-05-20
TGTTATATGGCTCTTACTACAGGACCAATTGAAAACGTAGGAAATCAACCTGCTAATGCAAATAAAGTTAGGGTGAAGATCCTTAACCGTACTGCGGGCCCACTTACTGGAGTAGCTAGAGTTTTTAGACTTGACGGTTCATTAGTATTAATTGAACAGGTAAACTTCAATGTGAATTCTAATGCTTCTACTTTTGCAACTCTAAGTTTAGTTCATCCTGCTCTTGGACAAGCATTTGAATATGAAGTTCAAATTGTTCCTAATCAACCTGGTGGACTATATAGTGTTTATGGACTAACAGCTGAAAATGTTATTATTACTGCACAACGTGTTGTGAACTCAGAATTGACACAGTTTCTTTAATTAAAATAGATTGGTGCCTACATGGTATCCAATCTATTTTTGTACGTATTATTCAGAGAAAGAAAGGTTTTACACAAAAATAAAGATAGTTATGGAAAAGGGAAAAGTCGAGCTATCATCTTAATTTTTATTATTTCTGTCTTAGACCGTATCTGTTTTGTGGCACGGTTTTCTTTGAATGCATTTTATTCAAACTGTTTTTTAAAGTATTTATCAAATATGCATTATTGCATAAATAAATTTAAATTTATAAGTTAATATTAAACTACTTTTTAGTTGTAAAGAATATGTTAATAATCTTTATAAGAAAAGGATATTCCTTGTAAAAAGTGAAATTGTTTGGAATGTGAATAAACAAAAAGTTTAGAAGTGATACAGACTGGATAGAGTCTTGTATTAAATAAACAGAAAAGGGGTATGGGTTTCTAAAAGGTTTCGGGGGTTAGAAAGCACTTTTTAGTTAATAGCTTTAAATTATATTTTAAAGGGGAATGGGTATATGAAGTTTCGAAATACAAAGATCGCTATGGTTACACTATCTTCATTTTTTATTTTAGGTTCTGCATCTCTATCATTCACAGATACTATACACGGTGAAGTGGTTCCTGCATCAGCACAGGAGATTATTGTAAAAAATTATGACGATACATATTATAATAACGCAATAGGAAAAACGGGGTTAGAATTAAAGAAGGAATTGCATAATATTATTGATAATCATACAAAGTTATCATACAGTGCGGTTTGGGAAGCGTTAAGAGATACTGATGAAGATCCAAATAATAAAAATAATGTGATACTCTTATATACTGGTCGTTCGCAAGGGAAACTTACGAATGGATCAGGAGTAAATAACTGGAACCGAGAGCATGTTTGGGCAAAATCTCACGGTGACTTTGGAACGACTGCAGGACCTGGAACAGATCTACATCATTTAAGAGCGACGGATGTATCTGTAAATAGTTCACGTGGAAATCTAGATTTTGATAACGGTGGTGTAAATCATTCTGAAGCGACAGAATGTAAATATGATAGTGATTCTTGGGAACCTCGTGATAGTGTAAAAGGAGATATTGCTAGAATGCTGTTTTATATGGCTGTTCGTTACGAGGGGGACAACGGCGAAATAGATTTAGAACTAAATGAAAAAGTGAATAACAATAAAGATCCATACATGGGGAAACTATCTGTTTTATTAAAATGGAATGAACAAGACCCGGTCGATGATTTAGAGCGAAAGCGTAATGAAGTGATTTTTACAAAATATCAACATAACCGCAATCCTTTTATTGATCATCCAGAATGGGTAAATAAAATCTGGAACTAAGATTTTTAAAGGTATTATATTTTGATAAAAGGGATTGATCATTATGATCAATCCCTTCTTATATTTTTACTAGAATAAATGATTTTTATAGGACTAGTGAGGGAAATAGAATAGATATTTATATGGAACGATAGTACTTATTTATCTAGTTAAGTATTTAGTAAGGTCCCCACTCAATATTCACCCCAACAATAAGAAAAACAAGTCCAATGATAAACCAAATGAGTGCAAGTGGAGCCATGAAACGAATCCATTTTCCATAAGAAATCCCGCTTGCTGCGAGAACGCCCATTAAAACACCGGAAGTTGGATTTAAGCAGTTTACTACACCTTCTCCGAGCATAACAGCCTGTACTGTAACTTGGCGTGTAATGTGCATGAAATCAGCTAATGGAGCTAATATCGGAATAAAAATAACCGATTCTCCTGTCCCGGATGAAATAAGGAAATGTAATGCAGCACTACTTACGTACATACCGATAACGCCAAATACAGGGCTTTGTCCTTCAAGAGACTGTGCGAGCTGGTTAACGATAGTATCAAGTAATTTGCCTTGTTCTAAAATGACTGAAATACAGCGAGCCATTCCGACAATTAAAGCACCATAGATAAGGTTTTGGCAGCCAGTTAGAAAAGTAGAAGCGATATCGTTTGCTTTCATGCCACCTATTATTCCGGCTGTAATTGCTATGAAAATAAAAGTAGCGGTCATTTCTGCGTCCGTCCAATGCAGACGAAAAGCGCCTATTAAAAATGCAATTAATGATAAAGCTGAAACGAGTAAAATTAATTTATGACGTATCGTCCAAGGAACTTCCTTTTTCTCTGCTTCTTTTTCGCTTGAAAGAGCGTTACTTGGAAACCAGTTGTCGCCAAGGATGCTTCCTTTATTCGATTTTTTCAAGCGCTTTACATACCAATTTATATATAGAATGGTAGCAAGTAAAAAAGAGATATAAATTGCCGTACGTAAACCAATTCCCGAAAACATCGGAAGTTCTGCGATCTTTTGTGAAATGCCTAAAGGTGAGGGAGATAAAATAGTAGCATTAAAACCAGCATAAGTGCCTAAATAAATAATTGCTACACCGACGATAGCGTCCCATTTTAACGTGCGTGCAACGATGATGCCGACGGGGATAAAACCGATAACTGAGTTAACGATAATACCAGTCGTTCCAAGAATAGAAAAAAGCGCAGCAATTATACAAATGAAAAGTAATTGCTGATTACGAAATTTGTTAATAACATGATAGATTAAACCGTCAAGGGCACCTGTCTTTTCAAGAATTGCAATGGCTCCACCTGTAAATAAAATTAGAAAGATAATAGGAGCAGCAAGTGTCATTCCTTTTTCAATAGCGGTAAAAAAAGAAACAAATCCTACAGGTGATTGCGGAACAGAATGGTAGCTACCTGGTATTGTCGTTGTAACGGTCCCGTTTGTAACCCTTTTAAATTCTCCAGCAGGAACGAAATAAGTAGCAATGGCGCAAAGTAAGGCAATAAAAAATAGCAGTACGTACGCATCAGGCATTTTAAACTTTGGTTTACTAGGTTGTTTTTTTGCCTCAGTTTGTATTTGCATAAAATCCCTCCTTCTTCACTTGGTTAATTTTTAATATTCTGAATTTAATCTGTGAAATAGATTATAATAAAGGTAGCTTCTTAAGGCAATAGTTTTTGTATCCTTTTCCCGCACGTACAAATTATTGCAATATTAGACAGGGAAACGATAATAAGCCAAGAATATGTTATGTAGAAAGAAAAAGGAAAAGAGGGAACAAGATGTGGAAAACTACTGATCTATGTGATGAATTTGAAAAGGAATTACAAATATGTCGCCAGTCTTTTCGGTCTTTTGGGAAGAAAGAACAATTCCACGGGAAAATTGCAACTGTAAAAGTGAAAGATGATAATGTACTAGTGAAGGAAGGATTGCAAACATTACCAGAAGGAACAGTATTAGTTGTTGATGGCGGAGCGTCTACGAATTGTGCGTTACTTGGTGATAATTTGGCAGCTATTGCGGAAGAAAGAAAGCTAGCAGGAATTATTGTGAATGGGTATGTTCGTGATTCTAGTGAACTAAAGAATATTAATATTGGTATTTTAGCGTTAGGAACGATGCCAAATAGAAGTGTGAAAGAAGGAAAAGGAGAACGAAATATTTCATTGCACTTTGGACAAGTGGATTGGAATCCAAATGAATATGTCTATGCGGATGAAGATGGCGTCATTATTAGTGAAAAGAGTTTACATCGTTAAGAGTTAATAAGTTATTATTCTTAGAAAATAAATCCGATAAAGCATGGACAAAATTCTTTGTCAATAGTAAAATAATACAGAAATTTAAAATTTACAGAATGTATAGGTTTATCGTTTTACGATAACTTAAATGGAAGTAAGTTGTGCCAAGAAAAGTGAATGTTATCACAATGATACGTTCATAAACAAAATTATTTTTCCTATACAAATATAGCCGCGAATAATGCGGGTAGGAGGTGTTGTACATTTTTGTTCGACACTTACAAAAAGAGAGTGTCAATCGCACGCCCTTGAAGGGCCTTTTTTTGTGTAAATGGTAGTAAGGGAGGAAATTTTGGGATGGCAATGTTGAAAAAGTGGCTGCTTACGTCGTTAATGGCAGTGACACTTGTATTTGTTTCTTTTGCGAATACAGTACATATTACGTTTGCTGAAGGAAATACAGCAAAACTTGCAATTATTGGGGAATCACAAAAGGGCATTATGTTATGTCCGAAAGAAGAGCAAATTAAAGATGGGGAAACAGCTTTAAGTTTGCTGCAAAAGGTCATGGGGGACAAAGTAGAATCTGAAACGATGTCGTTTGGAACATATGTAAAAGGAATCGATGGTTTAATGGCCGGGGCTACAAGTGCTTGGCTGTATGATGTAAATGATAAGTCTGCAGAAGTCGGAGCAGATAGTTATAAATTAAAATTTGGAGATGTTGTTGTCTTTCGCTTTGTTTCAGACTGGAGCAATATAAGCCAGGAAACATTGAAAGAAACGTTAGATAAGTTCGGGACGTGTAAAACAGAAGAAACTAACGGTGGCAAAACAGAAGAACCAAAATCAGAAGGTCAAGATGATAAAACGCCAGATGGGAAAAACCAAGGTGACCAAGACGGTAAAACGCCAGATGGGAAAAACCAAGGTGACCAAGATAGTAAAAAACCAGAACAACCAAAGCAAGAGAATGTTCAAATTCCAGCGAAGCAATTAGAGGAAGCAATCTCAAAAACATCTGAAAAAATGTTACAAGATGGAATTGAAAGTGACTGGGTAGCTGTAGCGCTTTCTCGTTCTGGAAAGAATGTGCCAATTGAGGCAAAATTAAATTATGTTAAGTCAGTAACTGAAAAAGTAGAAAAGCGCATTAATCGTTTTTCAGCGACAGATTTAGCTAGAACAATTATTATGATGAATGCAATGAGTGCAGACCCTAAAAATGTAGGTGGACATAATTTAGTTCAAAAATTGTATGAGTCAGATAAAGTGAATTCTGTTACAGGTTATGCATTTGCTTTACTTGCATTTGATACGAAAAAGTATGAGATTCCAGTTGAATCAAAATGGAACAGAGTTGCTCTAGTGGAAGCACTGTTAAATAATCAGCATACAGACGGTGGATGGACTTATAATAGTTCAGGTAGTAAAGATAGTGCTAGTAGTGTTGATGTAACAGGTATGGTTTTATCAGCATTAGCTCCTTATCAAGAGCGATCAGATGTGAAACCAGCTATACAAAAAGCTGTTGCGTATTTATATAACGAACAGCTGCAAAATGGCGGTTTTTCAGCTGATGGACAAGAAAATTCAAATAGTACTGCGCAAGCAATTATTGGATTATCGCTTGTTAAAGATGTAGATCAAAATCGTCTTCATAAGGCAATGCAAAACCTATTATCATATCAACTTTCAAATGGTGAATTTAAATGGTTACCAAGTGATCAAAATGGTAACGGAATGGCTACAGAACAGGCTCTTTTAGCATTACTTCAATTTAAGGAAATGGGAAAATCTATTTATGATTGGTCTAATGTAGACGCTGGTGATGTAATTAAGCCAAAATCGATTGAAGAGCCAGAAAAGGTCGTTGAACCAGAAAATAATGTAGTAGAAAAAGAAGTTATTGAAGAACCGAAAGAACAAAAACAAATACAACAAGAAACAAAAGATGAAAATCTAAAAGTAGTTGTAGATAACGAACCGGTTAAGAATAAAAAAATCGGAAACGGTAACAGTCTACCAAAAACAGGAGCATCTTCTCATAGCGCAGCAACAGAAGTAGGTATGGGTGTATTATGTATTGCTTCTGCATATGTATTATGGAGACGTAAAGCAGCTTAACAAAAAATTAGGAGCAATTATTTGCTCCTAATTTTCGTATGAAAGGTGAGAGATAGGATGAGTAAGGTGAAATGGTTCATTTCTTTACTGCTTTCGCTCGGGCTACTTGCCGGATGTGAAGAGGCAGCTGTAAAGCCTGAAAAGAAGGTAGAACCGAAGCAAGAAGAGGTAGCGAAACAAGAAGAACAAAAAGATGAAGCGAAGCCAGAAGAAAAAGCAGAAGAAAAGCAAGCTGAATCAGAGCAAAAGCAGCAAGAAGAACAGAAAGAGAAACAAGAACAAAAAGTAGAAGAGAAGCCGAAAGAGGAAAAGCCGCAGGCACAACCAGAGGTAAAGAAAGAAGAGAAACAACAGGAACAACCGAAAGAGCAACCTGCTGTAAATAAGCAACCAGAGCAGCAACAAGCACAAGAAGAGAAACAACAACCGAAAGCACCAGAAGTAAAAGAAGAAGCAAAGGTTGTGAATCAGCCGAAAGAAACACCGAAGCAGGAGCAAAAAGAAGATCCGAATAAAGCGGAGAAAACGATACCGACTCCGGCAGTACCAAAACCTGAACCACCAAAACCAGATCCAGTACCAGTACCGAAACCGCAAGCAAAACAAGTAACAATCTCGGTAAAAGGAAATAACGGATATATAATGGGTGCGAAAAAGATGGATGTACAAGATGGCGACACTGTGTATAAAGTATTACAACGTACAGGATTAGATGTTGATGCAAGCGGATCTAGAGATAGTATTTATGTAAAAGGTATTAATGATTTATATGAAAAAGATATTGCGGATACTAGTGGATGGAAATATCGTGTGAACGGTGCTTTTCCAAACCATAGTGCTGGTGTAGCTACGGTAAAACCAGGAGATACAATTGAGTGGGTATACGTATTACAATAAGAAAGGCATTCGGTAAAGGGCTATGAAAATAAGTTTTTCTTCTTTACATCCTTTTGTGAATTTTTTCTATTATATCGGGGTGATGATACTATGTACGATGTGTCTTCATCCTCTTTTTTTAATTGGAGCAATAGTATTAATTATTATGTTAAATGTGATGCAAGGAAATAGCGAAAAGATAAGAAAGATGCTACCGAGCACAATTGTTTTCTTTTTTATGGTAATTTTATTTAATTCGTTATTAACGCATAGAGGTCGAACTACGTTATTTTGGTTAGGTGATAGCCGTATTAAGCTTGAGGCGATTATGTTTGGAATAGTAATGGGGTTATTACTAGTTGCAGTTATGTTTACGTTTGCGTCATACAATGATATTATTTCCAGTCATAAATTTTTATATTTGTTTTCAAGAATTTCACCGAAAGTTGCATTGTTAACGATGATTACAGTGAGATTTGTTCCTTTGTTTATAAGACGATTAAAGAAAATCACACTCGTCCAAAAAACGAAAGGTGTGCAGGTAGATTCAGGTTCGATAATTGAACGCGTCAAAAATGGTATGCAATTGCTGCAAGTACTATTAATTTGTTCGTTAGAAGATGCACTGCAAACAGCAGATTCTATGCACGCGCGTGGATTTGGTGTAACGAAGCGTACGACGTATATTCGCTATAGAATGGAAAGGCGTGATTGGTATACGCTCAATTATTTAATCATTTTATTTATAGCTGCTATTGTATGTAGTAATTATGGCGGAGGGAAATTGATTATTTATCCGAAAGTCGAATCTATTTTATTCCAGCAATATGATGGAATGATGTTTGTATTATTTACACTGTTTATTAGTTTACCAATTATGATGGAAGGGAGAGAATGGATATGGTGGCGCATGCAGAAATAAACAATTTATCATTTGTATATGCTGATGAAAACGAATACGCGTTACAGCATATTTCTCTTTCTGTTCAAAAAGGTGAGTTTATTGCACTTGCTGGAGGATCGGGATCTGGGAAGACGACGTTATTAAAACATTTTAAAAAGGAGTTACTTCCAATTGGTACGCGTTCTGGAGAGATATTTTATGAGGGTGTTTTAATAGAGGAAGTAGCTGATTTGTTATCTGCCCAAGAAATTGGGATGGTATTTCAAAACCCAGAAAACCAGATTGTTATGGATACAGTGATTCAAGAATTAGCATTTTCTTTAGAAAATATAGGATTACCATCACATATTATTCAAAAAAGAATAGCAGAGCTTATTAGCTTTTTAGGATTTCAAGATTTATTGCATCAATCTGTTCATACGTTATCTGGTGGGCAGAAGCAGCTTGTCAATTTAGCTGCGGTATTAGTTATGCAGCCGAAATTGCTATTATTAGATGAACCGACAGCGCAGTTAGATCCAATCGCTGCAAAAGAGTTTTTAGGATTATTAAAACGGATTAATGAAGAACTTGGAATTACGATTATTTTAAGTGAACATCGCTTAGATGAAGTTATCCCGCTTGCAACACGCGTTGTTTGTATGGATAATGGCCGTATTATGTATGATGGTAGTCCTAAAATTGTTATTACGGATATGTGGGGAGTAGAAACATTCCGTCCATTTATTCCGCAAATTCCAAGGCTATTTTTAGAGTGGAATGTGAGAGATATTCCGTTTACAGTGCGAGAGGCGCAAATGAAAATGAATGATTTTGCAGCGATATCATATGTAAATGACCCAATAGCACAAAGTGAAAAGCAAGAGGTAATTTTAAGCGCAGAGCATATTTCCTTCCAATATGAAAAAAATAGTCCGCTTATTTTACGTGATTTATCAGTTTCGATTGAAAAAGGAAAATGGGTAGCGCTCGTTGGGAAGAACGGTACAGGTAAGTCTACACTGTTAACGATTTTAGCAGGATTACAAAAAGCGAGAAGAGGGAAAGTAAAGTGGAACGGAAAAGTGATACATAAAATCGATTCGAAAGAACGATTTAAAAGTATTGGGTATGTATCGCAGCATCCGTATTATCATTTTACATTTGATACAGTATGGGATGAGGTTTATGAGCGTGCACGTGAATTATACGGAGAACAAGGAAAAGAAATAGCAGAAGATACGCTAAAACAGTTTTGGTTGTATTCGCTTAAAGAACGCCATCCGCACGATTGTAGCGGAGGAGAGCAACAATTACTTGCGTTATGTACGACGTTGTTATCAAAGCCGACTTTATTATTACTGGATGAACCGACAAAGGGATTAGATCCATGGAAGAAAGAAAGAGTAGGAGAGCTATTTAGGAAGCTACAAAAAGAAGGTACAACAATTGTAATGGCAACGCATGATATTGAGTTTGCAGCGAAATACGTGGATCAATGTATGATGTTATTTGATGGAACAGTCATTATGAATGATGCACCGAAAGAATTTTTTAGCGGCAACTTCTTTTATACAACATCTATTAATCGATTCATTCGAAAAGACTTGCCATATGCATTAACGTGGGAGGATGTGTACGAAGCTTGTCCAAACGATATGTTGCATTCATAATATGTATCTTTGCAGTAATAATCGGCACATTGCTTTTTACGACACTTGTTATGGACGGTTATTACATGTTAAGTAGTTTGTTTCTATTAGCGGTTATTATGTTACCTTTCTATATCCGTTTTGAAAGAAAGGCGTTTGTTTCACGTGAAATTGTTCTCGTTGCTGTATTAGCGGCAATTGCAGCAGTAAGCCGGGTGCCATTTTCTATTTTACCAAGTGTACAACCAACTTCTTTTGTCATTATCGTTTCTGCAATTGTATTTGGAAGTGAAACTGGTTTTATGATTGGTGCTACAGCAGCAATCGTATCTAATATTTTTTTGGGACAAGGTCCATGGACACCGTGGCAAATGTTTTCGTGGGGCATGATTGGTTTTATAGCAGGTTTACTTCGTAATACATTTTTTATGAAAAAGCTATGGGGGAGACTTCTTTACGGAGTAATTGTTGGCTTTTTATTTGGCTGGATTATGAATTTCTGGGGCCTTCTCGGTTTTATACGAGAAGCAACATGGGAAACTGTCATTTCGTATTATATCGCAAGTTTTTACTTTGATTTGAGCCATGCGATTTCGAATGTTATTTTCTTATTACTATTTAGTACTTCATGGATTACGATTCTTACAAGATTTAAAAAGAAATACGGTATATTAGATGAGCATAACGTGACATAGAAAAGCATACTCATATAAGGTAGGGTCGCGACTTACATATTCGTTTGCCTCTTTCATGCTTCTTACATAATGTAAGGAGCATTTTTTTGTCAAAAAATCGATTCAATATGCATCCGCTATTATATAAAATTATTTGTATAATTGTAGGTGAGAACTTTTTTCAAAAGGGAGGTGTATAGTTAATGAAGTTAGTTATTCCGAAGCAACATGGTGCATGGGCCATGCTTGTTATTCCTTTTTTATTAAGTGTCATACTTGGGAAACCTACTATTTATCATATTCCATTGTTTTTAGCGTGGTTCTTTATCTATTTAGCTACGTACCCATTTCTTACGTACATAAAGCAAAGACGAAAAAAAGAGTTTTTACAAGTTGCCATTATTTATTTTATTATTGCGTTCCTATTTGGGATGATTTCTTTATTATATGAGTGGCGAATTCTTTTATTCGTAATAGTAATGATTCCATTATTTATAGTGAATATGTATTACGCTCGTCAAAAAAATGAAAGAGCACTATTAAATGATATTTGTGCGATTATTGTGTTTTGTATCGGTGGGTTAATTAGTTATTCCTTTTCAATGAAGCAAATCGATCATACAGCATTATTCATTGCGCTTATTTCATTTTTATACTTTTTAGGTAGTACGTTCTATGTGAAAACGATGATTCGTGAAAAAAATAACCCGAAGTATCGTCTTATATCTTGGGGATATCATATCGTATTAACGATAATCATATTTGTGATCAATCCGTGGTGTTCTCTTATTTTTATACCAAGTGTCATTCGAGCAATTGTGTTGTATGGCAAAAAAATTTCTATTATAAAAGTAGGAATTTTAGAAATTGCTAATTCTGTATATTTTTTAATCATAACGGCAATAATTATGAAGTATGCCATTTGAAAAAACTTCCCATCAATTGATGGGAAGTTTTTAATCTTTTTCTAAAATGTGAACGGTGTACTCGCAACGTTGAATAGCTTGTTCAACAGCATAAAGTGATTGTTCAATACGAGCGCGATTAAAATCTTTTTCAACTGTTTCGAGCGCTTCTTCTAAACAATTTTTAGCTTCTTGTAATGATTGAAAAGAATCTTGTACATATCCGCGAGCATTTTGATGCATTTCATAATCCTCCTTGCATGTTCGTATATGGGTAGTATGAACAGTAAGGAAGAAAATATAATTTGTTATATTTATTATATTTGTTTGACAATTAAAGTGGAATTACGTATAGTAAGAATTAAGTGAATATTTTCTTATCCAGAGAGGTGGAGGGACTGGCCCGATGAAACCCAGCAACCGCGATGCAGGTGCTAATTCCAGCAGAACATATTTGTTCTGGGAGATAAGACGAAGATATAT
>WPCI01319283.1_pt1 | contig 11527 bp, 9 predicted proteins | sample 5399871 | NCBI WGS metagenome assembly WPCI01 (sample SAMN12869469, study PRJNA574797) | sludge metagenome | isolation source: wastewater treatment of pH7 | place: China:Beijing | collected 2019-05-20
GCGCTGCAGCAGCTTCTTGCCGATGACCATCCGCTGGATCTCCGAGGTGCCCTCGCCGATCAGCAGCAGCGGGGCGTCGCGGTAGAGGCGCTCGATCTCGTACTCCTTCGAGTAGCCGTAGCCGCCGTGGATCCGGAAGGACTGCTCGACGCACTCCTTACCGGTCTCGGAGGCGATCAGCTTCGCCATTCCCGCCTCGAGGTCGGAGCGCTGGCCGGCGTCCTTCATCCGGGCCGCCTTCAGCGTCACGAGGCGGGCCGCCTCGATCTTCGTCGCCATGTCGGCGAGCTTGAACAGGATCGCCTGGTGCTGAGCGATCGGCTTGCCGAACGTCTTCCGCTCCTGGCTGTAGCGGAGTGCGAGCTCGAGGGCGCGCTGGGCGATGCCGACACCGCGGGCGGCGACGTTCACACGGCCGACCTCAAGCGCGTCCATCATCTGCGGGAAGCCCTTGTTCAGCCCCGCTTCTTCGCCACCGAGGATGTTCTCGGCCGGGCACCTGTAACCGTCATAGACCAGCTCCGTGGATTCGACGCCCTTGTAACCCATCTTCTTGATCTTGGGCGGGACGATCAGGCCGGCGTACTCACCGGTGTTCTCCTCGACCCATGGCTCCTTCTCCGTGATGAAGCAGGTCATGCCCTGATGGGCCTTTTCCGCGTCCGGATCGGTCTTTGCGAGGAGGAACACAAGGCTCGAGCCGAGACCGTTGGTGACCCACATCTTCTGACCGTTGATCTCGTACTTGCCGTCGTCACCCTTCCTGGCACCGGTCTTGATGCCCTGTACGTCAGAACCGACTTCCGGCTCGGAGAGGGAGAAAGCGGCGCGCATCTCGCCGGTCGCCATCTTTGGCAGGTACTTCTGCTTCTGCTCCTCGGAGCCGAACTGCTGCAGCAGATATACCCCGATGAAGTGGGTGTTTACCACCCCGGAGATCGAGATCCAGCCACGGGAGAGCTCCTCGACGATCAGCTCGTAGGTCGAGAGGTCGAGGCCCATGCCGCCATACTCCTCGGCGATAGTGACTCCGAAAAGCCCCAGTTCCTTCATCTGCTCGACGATCGGCTCGGGGAACGAATCTTCGTGGTCGTAGTGCTCGGCGTTGGGGATGATCTGCTCGTCGACGAACTGATGGACCATCTCGATGATGGCCTTCTGGTCCTCGGTGATCTCCTGGTAGCTGCTGGCGGACATGGCTCCTCGTAGGGGTTGGTGGCGCAGACTGATCAGGCGCGGGTTGGCGCCGAACAAGACCCGCGGCGAGCGCGGGCAAAGGAACACAAAGAATACCGGGATCCGGCTTCAGATGGCCCTTCAGAGAGCCGCCACCGCCGACTCCGGTCAATCGGCGCCCGGAGCCAGATTCCAGCCGTACCCGATCGTGATCTGGTCCGGTTCGAGTTGTTCGTAGAAGCGTCTGGCATCATCGCGGGCCTTGCCGGTGTCAAGCTCAAGGTGGGTGGCACCCCGTTCCCTGGCCCAGGTCCTCACCTCGCCGATCAACTGCCGACCGAGGCCTTTCGACCTCATCTCCGGCGCGACCGCAAGGTCCTCGATCCAGCAGCGGCGACCGTACCTGACCGAGTTGATGTCCATGTAGGCCGAGCAGATCCCTGCCAGCCGGGCGTCGAGCGAATGGATCGCGACCAGATAGGTGCTTTCGCTGCCCTCGATCGTCTCGGCGATCGATTCCCGTGCCCGCGTCTCATCCCAACCTGGCGGCACCCCGCCCGGTGACTGGAATAGCCACTGGTAGGCCTCGATGATGTTGGGGATGTCGACGGTTGTCGCATCACGGATAACGAAAGACATGGAAGGCAACCTTTTCAGATCACCAGAGCCGGCGCCCGCAGAGGCTGGCGGGACCCGGGTCTGTCCCGATGTCGCGCCTTTTGATCAGTCGGCTCCTGCGACCCAGCTCTCTGCCTCGGCGAGGTCGGCGGTTCCGAACAGTTTGAACTCGCCCGGGACCATCCAGGAGAACAGATGCATCGCCCGCCGCAGCCATTCGACGTCGGTGACCACCGCCGAACGAACCCATGCTGAATGGTGGCCCACACCGATCGCCAAACCGGTCTTGGCGTCCTGTCCCATCGCACCGAGGTCCAGGTCAACGTCGTCTTCGAGGACGTAGAGCATCCGAATCTCTCCGGTCTCGGTGGCCACTTTGATTGCCGGCTCGAGAACCGTCCGATAATCGTCTGCGGTCACCTTTCCGGAAGCCCGGAAGCCGACGGCACCCGCCGGCATCCCCTCAATGCTCTCGATCACGATGCTGTCCTTTCGCTTCTGGTCAATTTCGTCACGGTGTGACGAAGTGGACCGGAACTCTAGACCAGTCTTCGTTCCCGTCATGGCCGGGGAAGACCCGTCAGACGAGATGGATGATTCCGCGTCCGGTCAAAAACAGCCCGAGCAGCAACAGCAAGGCTTGGGTTAGCTGGCGTCCCCTCGTCTTGATCAGGTTCTCGATAGCACCCAGGAAACGTGCCGCAGGTCCGGGTGCGACAGCGGTAAGAGCAATGGGCAGCCAGACCGGAGTGGTGACAATGAAGACCAGGATCAGGATCAGGGCCTCACGCTCGGGGAACGAGGTGTGGCTCGCCGCAATCGCCTTCGAGGCAGGAATGACCAGCGCCAGCGAAGTGAAGTTCGTCGCCATCGAGAAAGCCCCGAAAGCAAAGGCTCCTCCGGAGCCAAGTCGGGCCTAATGTTTGACTTTGCTTTTTCTTCGCGGTTTCCTCGTGAGCAGCACAGATACGGCCACGAGCACCACACCGATTGCGATGTCCAGGCCGACACTCAACGTCGGTTCTTTCGGGAGGGAGACCGCACGGCCGAAAAAGACAAGAATCACGACTGACCTGGATGGCTGGATGGAGGGGTTTGGCTGTGGGGCTCTGTTTCGGCCGGACTCAGGAGGGGCCTCAGAATCCCTCGCCCGGCCCGATCACCCCGGATCGAAAACGATGCGGGCTTCGACGCGGACTCGATTCCGGATACCCTCCCCTGTGGCGCTGAGACTGCTTTTCGCGCCTCTGACCCACTTCTCGAAACAACCCTCAAGGAGAACCTTGCGTAACCCCCGGAACTTCTTCAAGCCCAAGGCGATCGGCGCTCCCGACCCGATCACCGAGGTCCCCTTCGGCCCTTCGCGGATGATCCACTTCTTTGACGCCTCGAACGAAAAGATGGCGGCCAAGGTACCGGACATGGCAAAACAGGCCGACATCCTGCTCGGCAACCTCGAGGATGCCGTGCCCGTCGACAACAAGCTCGCCGCCCGTGAGGGACTGCTCAAGGTGGCGCGAGAGGCTGATCTCGCCGGTACGCCGCTGTGGACCCGCATCAACTCGCTTGAGAGCCCCTGGGTGCTCGACGATCTGACCGCGCTGGTGACCGAGGTCGGCAACAAGATCGACGTGATCATGGTGCCGAAGGTCGAAGGCCCCTGGGACATTCACTATGTCGACCAGCTACTGGCCCAGCTCGAAGCCAAGGGCGATGTCACCCGGCCGATTCTGATCCACGCGATTCTCGAGACCGCCCAGGGCGTGACCAACGTCGAGGACATCGCCGCCGCCAGCCCGCGCATGCAGGGCATGAGCTTCGGCCCGGCCGACCTCGCCGCATCGCGTCGCATGAAGACCACCCGCGTCGGTGGCGGCCATCCCGGTTACCGCTCGATGGAAGATCCGGTAGCCGACGATCCGGAGGCCGCCCGTGTAACCGCGCAGCAGGACCCGTGGCATTACTCGATTGCCCGCATGGTCGATGCCTGCACCGCCAACGACATCCTGCCGTTCTACGGTCCTTTCGGTGACATCAAGGACCTCGAAGGTTGCGAAACCCAGTTCCGCTCGGCCTTTCTTCTTGGTTGCGTCGGGGCCTGGTCACTCCACCCCGCCCAGATCGCGGTCGCCAAGAAGGTCTTCTCGCCGCCGGTCGATGAAGTCCTCTTTGCCAAGAAGGTCATCGAAGCCATCCCGGATGGCCGCGGAGTCCACATGATCGACGGCAAGATGCAAGACGACGCCACCTGGAAGCAGTGCAAAGTGATGGTCGAACTGGCCGAGATGCTGTCAGCCAAGGACCCCGAACTGGCCGAGGCGTACGGCCTCTGAGTCTTACCGGCGGCGCCGGGCGGCGATGCGGAAGCTGACCTTCCGTTCTTCGCCCGGCCGGCCGCTCGGATAGAGCGGGCGAACCCGGAAGGTGTGCTTCCCGGCCCTCAGCCAGACCAGTCTGGGGCTTTCGCAGCTCCGGTAGGGGCGGGCATCAATCCGGCACTGTGCCCCTGCATTGTTGCCACCAAGGCTCCAGGCGAATCTTGCCTTCCGCATCCTCGGTTTGCCGGTTCTGGTGTGCCGGCCTACCCTGACCAGTTTCGCAGGGCGTCTTGTGATCCGAACGGAAGCCGGCAGCCAGTCATCCACCAGCCCCTGCATGAATTGCGATACCCGGGTCGTCTCCCCCGATGGGTCAGCCGCGGAGCCGAGTGAAGTGTTTATTCCCTCGTGGTTGTAGGGAACGCCAACCACCGAAGTCGCGGGATCCTGGCCAAGTGCGGTTGCCATCTCGCTGTTCGATGCCATCCGAACGGGCACATTGACCTGGGTCACCAACAGGACCGGGGGGTCCGAAGGATCGGCGTGAAGCAGCGGTGAGACGAGATCCCAGCGCGGATCGGCCGCCTCTTCATCCGGCGTGCCAAATGTGTGCTGAATGAGTGCCCTTCGTGACGGAGTCACGCCCGGGGAGTTCGGATCGGCCTCATCGCGGACCCTCAGGATGTTCGTATCCAGCATGACCGTGCCAAGAATCTGCTGCTGGGAAACCCCGCGTGAATTGACCCATGAAGGACTCACAGAAAGCAGAGAAACCAGGTGGGCACCAGCCGAATGACCGATCGGGATGAGACGGTCAGGGTCACCCCCGTAGGCTTGAATGTTCCGGTCAATCCAGCCAAACGCCTCGGCGACATCGGAGATGTGATCCGGCGCACGGACCCTGCCGGGAGCGAATGCCTGACTCGTGTCGCTCCCGCTGATGTCGGGCGAGAGCCGGTAGTTGAGACTGGCGACAATGAACCCCATGCCATTGAAGAGGCGTACCTTGTCCGCCATCCGGTTCGCCTTGTCTCCGACCATGAACCCGCCGCCATGTACCCACACCACGACCGGCCTGAGGTTGGTTTCGGTTCCATCTGCAATTTCGGGGATGTAAAGGTCGAGCGCATTGGCTCCCGCCTGCCCGGGCCCTTCAGAGTCGAGGTTGTAATCGATGTTCAAGACAGTCCGGGCAGGCTGAGCCGCTGCGCCTGACTGGGAATGAAGCATCGCGAAGGCCGAAAAGACAAGGGCGATCAGAACGAAATTGCGGCTTGCCATACCGGATGAAACCCTCAATCCCGCCGTTTGTTACGCAAACCACCGGCTGTCGTCGACCATTGGTTGAACGACTGTTCAGGGATTCGCCGCCCACGAGTCCTGAAGCCGGGCATCCAGCCAGGGAGTGAGCGACCTGGAATAGGTCGCACTGATGTGCCCGCGGTCGCGGTACTTGAGAATCCTGCCGTCAACCGCCCGGCAGAGCATCCCTGGACAAACCCTGGCCAGCGGATCGATCACCTGCACCCGGGCAAATCGCCTCGCAGCCGCGAAGTCGTATGCCTCCCTGAGAGGTCGGCTGGCCGTAAAGGAACACCGTCCGGGAGCGTTCCGGTTCTCTTTCACGCATTCAGATGGGGCAAAGTCCCGTGACATGGGAAGGTCTCGCATGACCGTTACCGCAGCACCTGTTTTCTTGATTCTCATCAGAGACTTGAACATTCCCTGACGCAGAAACGGCTCGCTCGCAGCCCGGTTCAGACGTTTGGTGCCCGCCATCACGTAGACGTTGGGTGCCGTGTTGCTGGCAATGAAGACCAGCTTGGGCTTTTCCACTTCGATTCGTTTCAGAGCATTCAGTCGCCAGCGGTTGCAATCCGCGCTGTAGTTGACGATCGCCGCGCTGCAGTTCTTGCGAAGCAGCATGGTCATCTCCCAACCGCGTTCGCGAGCGATCGCTATCAATGCAGGAGTCCATTGGAGCGCATGCGAATCGCCGAAGACAACGACCTTCTTTTCCGATCCGATGACACCGTAACGACAGGGTGGAGACGTGATCCTGTCGGTGTAGATAAGACACCCTTCGCGGAAGACCGGACCCTTGTCAACCGCTACCGCAGAAAAAGCCGGAATATAGGTTCTAGCCTGGGCCATGCTGCCCTGAAGGCAGAAAAGCCCAATGAGGCAAACTGTGGCCGAAATCAGCGAAAGCAGCCGCAAAGCGGGCCGGATCACCCGACGACTCTGATCTTCACCAGCCTGGACATGCTTGCTTTGCCGGTGTTGGAATAGGTGGTTACCCGCAGGGAATGGACCCCTCTCGCGAGGCGCCACGACGCTGGACACAGCGTCTCGCGGCGTCCGTCCATCCGACAGGTCACAAGCCGCGCGACAGGACTGGACGTGACGTTGAGACGGACCGGGGTCATCCCCGCCCCCGCCGTCGGCACTGTCCGTTCACCTGTGACTACCGGACGAAACCTGGTGGTGGCGACTGCCGCCTTGACGAAACGGATCGCCCGCACGGTCACACCCATGTCATTGGCAGGGTTACCGAGTGTAGGCACGACCCCGGGGTGGTTGGTCCTGATGCGCCAGCTGACCAGTGGGAAGCGCTGACCGAGGCGTTTGGCCATCCGGGCAGCCTCAGCCCAGCGATCCGCGCTGGAGGTCGGCACCACATGGAAGATCGGCGGGTCGGTCCTGCCAGCGAACCTGATCGGCGACGCAGCGGCCCAGCTCGGGTTCGCTCTTTCTTCGGCCGGGGTGCCGAACGCGTTGAACATCATTTTCTGAAAGCCGGCACTGATCCGCTCGTAGGCCGGGGTCATCATCCGTGAAACATTGAAGCCGACTGCGTCGAGCGAGAGAACCCCTTTGACCTGACTGGTTGAAACTCCCTCGACCCTGAGGAATGAGGGTTTGGTCGCCAGTAGCGAGGAGATCTGCCCACCGGCCGAGTCGCCGCCGATCACCAGCCGGTTCGGATTGCCGCCAAACTCGCGGATGTGCTCGTTGACCCAGCCGAGGGCCCGGGCCGCATCCTGGTGCGAGGTCGGGTACCGCAACCGTTCCCTTGACAGGGCGAGGGGCCCGTCGAGATCAGGGGAGAGCCGGTAGTTGATCGAAACGAAGACGAAACCGGCATCCACCAGGGCCTTTGCCTTGTAACCCATGGTGGAGCTGACCTTGTCGCCGGTGAACCAGCCACCGCCGTGGATCCACACGAATACCGGTCTCGGCCGGGGCGACTCGGCATTCGGCACATAAACATCCAGCAGGTTGGAACCCTTTTGGGCATTGGCGGGGCCGTAGGCGATGTTGGACTCGATCGTGTACGGATCCGCGGCCCTGGCGGGGGTCGCGAGAACCACGAAAGCAGCAAGGCAACCAGCCAAGGCAAGCAGCAACGGGCGCAGAAAGGCGTCTTTTCCTTCTTGAGGCATTCGGAGAAGGTAACACCAGAAGGCGGGCCGGGGTGCGCCCGGCCCGCCTTTATTTCAGGCGATGGCCGGGGCGTCAGGCAGACGCTCGATTGCCGCATCGAGGTCTTCCTGCGGGATCTCAAGGTCCTGAAGCTCGCCAGCAAGAAAGGCCTGGTAGGCGGCCATGTCGAAATGGCCGTGCCCGGAAAGTCCGAGCAGGATGACCCGCTCCTCCCCCGCGTCCCTTGCCGCTTCGGCTTCGGTGATCGCTGCCCTGATCGCATGGGCTGGTTCCGGCCCGGGGATGATCCCCTCGGTTCGCGCAAACAGCATTGCGGCTTCGAAAGCAGCCACCTGCGGCACCGCGGTCGCCTCGACCAGGCCTTCGTGGACGAAGGTGCATAGGCTCGGCGCGTCTCCGTGGTAACGGAGTCCGCCGGCATGGACCGGGGCCGGCACGAAATCGTGGCCAAGTGTGTACATGGGCATCAACGGTGTCATGCCGACTGTGTCGCCGAAATCGTATGCGTACTTGCCCTTCGTCAGGGTCGGGCAGGCGGCGGGTTCTGCGCCGAGGAAGCGGGTGGTCTTGCCATTGCGGATGTTTTCCCTCAGAAACGGATTGATCAACCCGGCGAAGTTCGAACCGCCCCCGACACAGCCGACCACGACATCGGGATATTCACCGGCCATTTCGAGGGCGGATATCGCCTCCTGCCCGATCACTGTCTGGTGCAGACAGACATGGTTCAGGACCGACCCGAGTGCGTAGTTCGCGTCGGGCGAGCCGGCGGCGACCTCAACTGCTTCGGAAATGGCAATCCCGAGACTCCCGCTCTCATGGTGTGCCTGGGACCGGCCGGCCTCGGTCAGGTTCGATGGGCTGCGATGGACCGACGCCCCCCAGGTTTCGATCATCGCGCGGCGGTAGGGCTTCTGGTCGTAGGAAATCCCGACCATGAACACTTCACATTCGATTCCGAACCACTGACAGGCCAGCGAAAGCGCGGAACCCCACTGCCCCGCTCCGGTTTCGGTGATCAGCTTTGCGGTGCCTGCTTCGCGGTTGTAATAAGCCTGCGCGACCGCCGAGTTGAGCTTGTGCGAGCCGGCTGGTGATGTGCCCTCGTACTTGTAATAGATGTGTGCCGGGGTGTCGAGCGCCTGCTCAAGCCGGGTTGCGCGAATCAGCGGTGTGGGTCGCCAGAGCTTGTAGGCCTCCCTGACTTCATCCGGAATCTCGATTGTCTCCTCGGGTGACATCTCCTGTTCGATCAGAGACATCGGGAAAATCGCCGAAAGGTCCTCCGGTCCGGCTGGCTCTCCCGTGGCCGGGCTGAGTGGCGGCAAGGGCTCACCCGGCGCATCGGCCATGATGTTGATCCACTCGACAGGGATCGCGGACTCGGGCAGAATGTACTTCTTGGTCTCCTCGCTCATGGACGGATCCTACCCCCGCCGGCAAAACTACCCGGTCAAGCGAGACTGACAATCAGAGTTGTGATCCGTTCCATGCCGGGACCGACCGCAGCTATCACGTTCCCCATCTTGAGCTCCTCGGGGGAGATTCCGGCCGCGAGATTCCCGACCGGGCAGATCGCCGCGTAGTCAAGCCCCGCTTCGCGGGCGAGGATCGCTTCCGGCATCCCTGTCATCCCGACGATCGAGCAGCCGTCAGCCGCCAGTCGGCCAACCTCGGCCGCAGTCTCGAATCGCGGCCCCTGAACTGCGGCGTAGGTACCGCCGTCGAGGTACTCAATGTCGAGGTCGGAAAGAGCATTGGTGACAGTGCCACGCCAGCCGGGCGAATACGGATCGGTGAAATCGAAGTGCACCACCGGGTCTCCTTCGCTCTGGAAAGTCATCTCCCGGCCAAAGGTGTAGTCGATCAGCTGGTCCGGCACGACGAGCGAGCCCGGCACGCAGTCCTGTCCGATGCCGCCGACACTGGAAACCGCAAGGATCCGCTGGACTCCCGCACCGGCCAAGGCGTGGATGTTCGCCCTGTAGTTGATCCGGTGCGGCGCGATCGAGTGGTCCGGACCATGACGGGCAATGAATGCGATCCCCTCCCCTTCACCCGAAACGACCATGGGGCCTGAAGTCAGGCCCCATGGGGTCTTGAGGGGGCCGGAACCAACCGACCCTTCATCAGGTTCCAGGCCGTAAAGGCCGCTCCCTCCGATGACTCCAAGCAGGGCCACCGGGTGAAGTTCAGGCTCCGAGCCGGCCCTTGAGGGCTTCGAACTGATTGCGGATTTCGGCCGGCAGAGAATCGCCGAACTTGGCGAGATGCTCTTCGACCTGAGGCAGCTGCTCCACTACGGCCGCGTCGTCAACGGCGAGTAGCTCGGCCATCTGCTCCGGGGTCACATCTACGCCGTCAAGATCCAGCTCCTCGACTTTCGGCAACAGACCGATTGAAGTCTCAACCGTCTCACCCTCGTCGTCGCAACGGTTGAACACCCATTCGAGAACCCGGCTGTTGTCACCGAATCCCGGCCAGATGAACTTGCCATCCGCATCTTTTCTGAACCAGTTGACATAGAAGATCTTCGGCAACCGGGCACCTTCGGTCTTGCCGATTTCAAGCCAGTGATCGAAATAGTCAGCCATGTTGTAGCCACAGAAGGGCAGCATCGCCATCGGATCGAAACGCAACTGGCCAACTGCGCCGGCCGCAGCCGCGGTGGTTTCAGAGGACATCGTCGCGGCGAGGAAGACCCCGTGGTTCCAGTCGAATGACTCGGACACGAGCGGCACCACGCTGGCCCTCCGGCCACCGAAAAGAAACGCGTCGATCGGCACACCGGCCGGGTCTTCCCATTCCGAAGCGATGGTGGGACACTGGGCGGCCGGCACCGCGAAGCGGGCATTCGGATGGGCGGCCGGGGTTTCCGAACCGGGACTCCAGTCGTTGCCATGCCAATCGATCAGGTGTTCGGGGGCGGGACCGATGCCCTCCCACCAGATGTCTCCCTCATCGGTCCTGGCACAGTTGGTAAAGATCGTGTTTTCATCGATCGAAGCGATTGCGTTCGGATTCGAGTCCGGTCCTGTACCGGGGGCGACACCGAAGAACCCTGCTTCCGGGTTGACCGCACGAAGGCGACCGTCGGAGTCGAACTTCATCCAGGCGATGTCGTCGCCGACCGTCTCCACGGTCCAGCCTTCCATCGTCGGAATCAACATCGCGAGATTGGTCTTGCCACAGGCGGAGGGGAAGGCGCCGGTCACGTACTTGACCTCGCCTTCGGGACTGGTCAGCTTGAGGATCAACATGTGCTCAGCCATCCAGCCTTCATCGCGGGCCATCACCGAGGCAATGCGGAGCGCGAAACACTTCTTGCCCAGCAGAGCGTTGCCGCCATACCCCGAGCCGTAGGACCAGATCTCGCGGGTCTCCGGGTAATGCACTATGTACTTGTTGTCCGCGTTGCAGGGCCACGGAACGTCGGTCTGACCCTCGTCCAGCGGCATGCCGACGGAATGGATGCAAGGCACGAAGTCACCTTCGTCGCCAAGCACTTCGAGCGCACCCTGGCCCATCCGGGTCATGATCCGCATCGAAGCGGCGACATAGGCGGAATCCGTGATTTCAACCCCGATATGGGCGATGTTCGAGCCGAGCGGACCCATCGAAAACGGCACCACGTACATGGTCCGCCCCTTCATGCAGCCTTCGAAGAGCGGCTTGAGATGCGCGCGCATCTCGGCCGGGTCCTTCCAGTTGTTGGTCGGGCCGGCGTCCTCTTCCTTTTCGGAGCAGATGAAGGTCCGGTCTTCGACCCGGGCCACATCACCCGGGTCCGAAAGCGCCAGATACGAGTTTGGCCGTTTGGCGTCGGAAAGCGTCTCGAATGTACCGGCCGCGACGAGTGCCTCTGCCAGTGCGTTGTATTCCTTGGCCGAACCGTCACACCAGTGAATCGAGTCGGGCTGGGTCAGCTCGGCGATCTCTTCTACCCAGGCAAGCAGCCTGGCGTTCTT
>WPCI01249716.1_pt1 | contig 11516 bp, 7 predicted proteins | sample 5399871 | NCBI WGS metagenome assembly WPCI01 (sample SAMN12869469, study PRJNA574797) | sludge metagenome | isolation source: wastewater treatment of pH7 | place: China:Beijing | collected 2019-05-20
GACATAACGTCTACGTCTAGCTTCCTCTTTGTCCTGTAGACCATGAAACTTATCAGGGAGAGGTCTTAAAGCTTTTGAAAGATGTGTAAAAACATCAGCTTTAATAGTTAATTCATTGGTTTTAGTTCTAAAAAGGATACCTTCAATCCCAACAATATCCCCTAAGTCAGCTGATTTGAACACATCGTAAGAGAGTTCTCCAACATGGTCTTCTCTCACATATACTTGGATTTGACCATCACGATCTTTGATATGCATAAAACCCGCTTTTCCTTGAGCACGTTTAAGCATGATTCGACCTGCAACAATGACTTTAACATGTTTTTGCTCAAGCGTATCATGATCATCTTGACCATACATATCAAAAATACCTTTAGCATGGTGTGTTCGTATGAATTTATGACCAAAAGGGTCAACACCTTTATGTTTTAATTCCATAGCTTTTTCTCTACGAATGATTTGCTGTTCTTTTAAATCTTCTGGGTACATATAAGCCCTCCTTAATATCCATGATATTATATCATAGAAAAAGCCATAAATAAAGTTATGGCCGTTTTTCTTCACTCAAAAGTTCATACATGAGTTCATCTTTTTTCAATACAAGACTCGTCACGCGAACCTTTATGATTTTTAAACCAAGATAAAGTGTTAATTCATCATTGATTTTGAGCTGAACAGAAGGTTTAGCTACCTTACCATTCACCTCGATTTTATCTTTTTCAGCAGCTTCTTTAGCCAGTGTTCTTCGCTTAATGATACGAGATACTTTTAAATATTTATCAAGACGCATCGGACGAATTACCGTTCTTATCATCCCACCAAGATAATCTACCTGTTGATGTGATTTCATCAATATCTGCCTTAGTCAAGGTTTCAACTAAAACGAGATAATGAGCAATTTTATCTAATAAATCACGATGATCTGTAATTAAAGCTCTTGCTTTTTCATAACATGTCGTAATAATATGTCTCACTTCTTTATCAATTTCATGAGCAACTTGATCAGAGAAATTCTTTTCTTTGAAATAATCGCGACCCAAGAAGACATTTCCACCAGCACTTTCGTACTGAATAGGACCTAAATCACTCATACCATACTCAGTAACCATCGCTCTAGCGATTTGAGTAGCAACTTGAAAGTCATTATAAGCTCCGGTGGTCACTGTGTCAAAGACAATTTCTTCAGCAACACGTCCACCGAGATAAGAAGTAATTCGTGCAATTAAGGATTTCTTAGTTTCTAAGAATTTTTCTTCAATGGGAACCATTAAATTATAACCACCCGCACGACCACGTGGAATAATAGTAACCTTTTGAACAACGTTTGCATCTTCAAGTTTTAATCCGATGACAGCGTGTCCTGCTTCATGATAAGCCACGGTCTTCTTTTCGTCAACTGAATATTTTCTACTCTTCTTAGCTGGTCCCATCATGACGCGGTCAACTGCTTCATCCATATCATTTTCAGAGATGAGTGTTCGATTATCTCGAGCAGCAAGAAGTGCTGCTTCATTAAGTAAGTTTTCAATATCTGCACCAGAAAATCCTGGAATACGATTTGCAAATTCATTTAATTTAATTTTAGGATCTAATTTCTTATTACGTGCATGTACTTTAAGGATAGCTTCTCTACCACGAGTATCCGGAAGAGAAATAGTGATTTGACGGTCGAAACGACCTGGGCGAAGTAACGCAGGGTCTAATACGTCAGGACGGTTTGTCGCTGCCATGATAATAATACCCATATTTGATGTGAATCCATCCATTTCAACTAATAGTTGGTTTAGTGTTTGTTCTCTTTCGTCATGTCCACCACCTAAACCTGCACCACGTTGACGGCCTACTGCATCAATTTCATCGATGAAAATGATACAAGGTGAGTTCTCTTTAGCGACCTTAAATAAGTCACGAACACGAGAAGCACCAACACCAACAAACATCTCAACGAAGTCAGAACCTGAAATGGAGAAGAAAGGCACATTTGCTTCACCAGCTACTGCACGAGCAAGAAGCGTTTTACCTGTACCTGGAGAGCCAACAAGAAGAACACCTTTAGGAATTCTAGCACCCATATCAACATATTTTTTAGGAGCTTTTAAGAAATCAATCAATTCTTCCATTTCTTGTTTTTCTTCATCACAACCCGCAACATCCTTAAATGTGACACTCTTTTCACGATTTAATCTTGCTCTATTCTTTGCAAAATCAAATGCTTTACTGTTTTGGTTATTTGCATTTCTGAAAATGATGAATAAGACGACAAGAATTAAAATAATAGGAACTAAATTAATTAAAATAGTCCAAATCGTTATACCTGATTTAACTTCAATATTGGTTGAACCACCTCGAAGCTCTACGAGCTCAAAGATAACTGTTGCTTGGTCAATACGCATAACACTTTCAAAGCGTACAGTTCCAGAGTACATAGGTAGATTTTTGTATTGATCAAAAATGGTACCTTTGACACGAACTAAATCAAAATTATCGCCACCAACTAAAACATATTCGATGCTTTTAATATGTCCAGCATCAGCAGCAACTTGAATATCGGAAGCAGACAACGTGGAGACATCCTCTGCTAAAGCCTCTCTTAAAAATAGAAAAATACCAATCACGATGACTAACGTGAAAATCATGATTAGATAATCTGGTTTTTTACGTATTTGTTTTCCCTTCGGAGTTTGATTCATACAGACACCTCGTTAACTGTTATATATTTCAGGTTTTAAAATGCCTACATAAGGAAGATTACGATAATACTCATTATAATCTAAGCCATAGCCGACAACGAATGCTTTGGGTATAACATATCCAACATATTCAGGTTGATAAGGTCTTTTTCTTCCTTCAGGCTTATCGAGTAAAGTGACAGTTTTGACACTCTGTGCACCACGATGTTTAAAAAGTTCAATGATCGTTACAATGGTTGATGCAGTATCAACAATATCTTCGATGATTACAACATCTCTACCCTTAATCGATACATCTAAATCCATCTTGATTTTGACATCTCCAGAAGAGGATATGCCACCATGATAACTCGATACAGACATATATCCAAGTTCCACTTTTAAATCGACATGTTTTGATAAATCGGACATAAAAGGCATACAACCTTTAAGTAAGCCTACGAACAAAGGTTGTTTACCTTCATAATCTCTTGTAAGTTGTGCACCAAGTTTTTTGCAAATATCTTGAATTTGTTGTTCAGATACTAATATTTCTGCAATATCATTATGCATGTTCATTTTCTCCTTTTATCTGAAAATAACATTCATGGTCTTTTCCAAGCGTTTGATTTAAGTAATGAGATTGTACCCATAAAATGTGGTTATTATTATCTGTAAGTACCCATAAGCGATCACGTTCTTTCATGGGGACTTTTTTGTCAATTAGTAATTTTTTAAGTTTTTTGTGACCAAAATCATAGGCCAATGTATCACCATCTTCTCTAAGGCGCAGCCATAGAGGAAATGCTAATTCATTATAACATAGTTTTGTATAATTTTGGGTTTGGTCGCTAGATATGGGAAAAAATGTGAAAATTAGACGATTTCCTAATTTATTTATACCGTCTTTAACCATAATCTTTTTCTTTTTAGATAGAGAAAAAGGCTCGATATAGGCTTTATCATACGATTTAACAAAAACAAAATGATTTTCTAATGTATATGTTTGATTTGGTTTTTTTGAGAGCAAAATGTCTTTTATTTTTAAGAGTGTTTCATAAGTGAATGATAGTTTATAGTGTTCAATAAGATAAGCAATTACATCTTCTTGAACAGATGGATGTTGTGTAACATACTGTTTTAAATCAATGACAAAGTCATTATTAATAAGTGATTTAGTAGTGTTTCGTATAAAATCAAAAGCATTTGATAATTGAAGATGATACTGTTTTATTTGTTCAAGTAAATCGTCATTTTCTTGTTTCATAATGGGTACAACAGCATGACGATATCGATTACGTAAGTAGTAATTGTCTTCATTTGAAGCATCATCTAAGTAAGGCACATTAAACTTTAAAGCGTAATCGATAATCTCTTTTTTAGACATATAAAGAAGAGGTTTAACAAAGATATGTTTACCAGAAACGTGATGATTTTGCATACCTGCGTAACCTAAAAGATTAGAACCACGAGTCAGTTTAATCAAAATATTTTCAAATAAATCATCAAGATGATGTGCAGTGAAAATATAAGGTGTTTTATACATGTTAGATACTTCGAGTAGATAATGTTTTCTCAATTGATGAGCTTGATGATGAAAATTGCCCTCATTGACTTCAATCGTATAGTAATGAAAGGGTATATTTTTCTCTTTACAAAAAGACTCAACAAGATCTTTTTCTATCACAGACTCATCACGCTTCAAATGATTAAAGTGGACAACAATAGGTTTATATGAAGTTTGAATAAGAAGCGAAAGTAAAACCATGGAGTCAACACCACCACTTACTGAGACAATCAAGGGGTATTTTGTTGGAATGTGCAAGTTATTTCTTAGCAATTTTTGTAGGTCAATCATAAAGACACCCCATTTCTATAATTACATTATAACATGGTGATTTTAAGATTTTTGTTAAAACATCAAGAAGTGTGTTATAATTATTCTCGATAAAGGAGGCCAACCTATGTTGATCTTGGCAAGTAGCTCTCCTCGTAGAGCAAAGCTTCTTCAAGATGCAGGTCTTGATTTTATAGTCGAACCGAGTCACATCGATGAAGACATTGATGATGAAAAACTTAAACCACAAGAACTTGTTCTTGAATTAGCCAAATTAAAAGCTCTATCTGTAGCCACTAAATATCCTAATGATATTGTTTTAGGTGCAGACACCATCGTCGTATTCGAAGAAGAAGTGTTAGGGAAACCTAAAGATGAAGAAGATGCGTATCGTATGTTAAAGATGCTTTCAGGAGAAAGACATGTTGTTTATACTGCCGTAGTTCTTACACGTGGTGAACAACTTATTTCATTTGTTTCTGAAGCAGAAGTATCGATGAAGAGCATAAGTGATTTAGAAATAAGAAATTATATTCAAACACAAGAACCTATGGATAAAGCAGGCGCATATGCTATTCAAGGTGAAGGTGGAAATTTGGTGGATCATTATAAAGGAGATTTTTTCACTATTGTAGGACTTCCTTTGAAGGAATTAATGGAGAATCTTAAAAAGTTTAAATAGAGGAGATATCCTCTTTTTTTTCGCTTTAAGCACTTATCGTGTTGTAAATATTGTATAATTAAGATAATTATAGCGAAAAAATGGGTGATTACATGGAAACAACCACATGGTGGCAGTCAGGTATTGTTTATCAGATTTATCCTCGTAGTTTTCAAGATTCAAATGGTGATGGAATTGGTGATCTTCAAGGAATCATCTCTCGGCTTGATTATTTGAAAGAACTAGGTGTAACCATTATGTGGTTATCACCTGTTTATCAATCGCCAAATGATGATAATGGATATGATATTAGTGATTATCTATCCATTCACCCCGATTATGGAACCATGGATGATATGAATCTTCTCATCGAAGAAGCGGGTAAAAGAAATATTAAAATCATTATGGATTTGGTCATTAATCATACTTCTGATGAACACCCATGGTTTATCCAATCACAAGATAAAAACTCACCATATAGAGATTACTATATTTGGAAAGATAAACCTAACAATTGGACAAGTTTTTTTGGTGGTTCTGCATGGGATCAAATAGGTGATTCATATTACTTGCATCTGTTTTCTAAAAAACAGCCTGATCTTAATTGGAAAAACCCAAAAGTCATGGAAGAGATTCAAAAGATTATGCATTTTTGGTTAAAAAAAGGTATTGCAGGTTTTAGGTGTGATGTTATTAATATCATCTATAAAACGACCTTAGAAAATGGTAAAAAGCGTTTCGTTTTAACAGGCAAAGAACATTATCATTCTCAAGAAGGTTGTCACGAGATTTTAAGAACACTTAGAAAAAATGTCATGGATTATTATGATGCTTTTACTGTTGGAGAAACGGTGTTAGTCAGTGTAGACCAAGCGAACGATTTAATTAAACCAGAAAGAAAAGAACTTGATATGGTATTTAGTTTTGAACATATGGAAACAGATCAAATCAATAATAAATGGTTTAGAACGAAGTTTAAACCTAACAAATGGATGAAAGTCATATCTAAATGGCAAGAGCATGCACATTGGAACGCAAACTATTTAGAAAACCATGATCAAACCCGCTCTGTTTCACGTTTTGGAAATGACAAAGACTACCACGATATAAGCGCTAAAATGCTTGCAACAATCTTGTTTACACTCAAAGGGACACCTTACATCTATGAAGGTCAAGAGATAGGTATGACAAATGGTGACTTTGAGTCCATGGAAGACTTAAAAGATGTAGAGTCACATCGTATTAATGACATTGCTAAAAAGCTTCATTTCACTAAAAAAATGCGGTGGAAGATGATGATGCGCTCATCAAGAGACCATGCACGCACACCGATGCAGTGGAACAGTGATGGAGGATTTACGAAAGGTACCCCTTGGATTAGAATAAATCGTAATACGAAGGTCATAAACGTAGAAGAACAACTCGAGAATTCTCATTCGATACTCCATTTTTACAAAAAATTAATCCAGTTGAGAAAAGAAAATCAAGTGCTAATAAATGGCTCTTTTAAGCCCATATACATGAAAAATAACATATTCATTTATGAGCGATTTAACACTAATCAATCTATCATTGTGATCTGTAATATGTCAAAAAGTTATCAGAAGTTGCCCATCAACATAAACGGAAAAGTTCTGCTATCGAACGTTAATCGAAACGATTTTATGGACTCACTGTTGAAACCTTATGAATCAATCGTCATTGAGAGGAGAATCGAATCATGATACTCGCAAAATACCCATATTTTTACTTAGAAACCGCTAAACTAGGCTATTTATTCAGTGTCCTTCCAACGAAGAAACTTGAACATATGTATTTTGGACGAAAATTATCTGAATATCGATTTGAAGCCATGCATTTAAAACTTACAGCTGGTGCTGGTTCGACTGTTGAATACACCAATGAAGGACATAAAACGTTACTTGATTTGATGACTCTAGAATTCTCAGAAATTGGGAAAGGGGATTTTAGATTATCACCCATTGAAGTGAAAATGCCTGATCAAAGTTTTGTCTCTGACTTTGTATACGATTCTTTTGAAATTGTGAAATCCACTATTGATTCTAAAAAGATGCCGACGGCTCAAAAGGGTGAAAATGTTCAATCTCTTATAATCAAACTGAAAGATAAGAAATTCAATATTGAACTAAAACTTATCTACACTGTTTTTGAAAAATCAAATATCATAACACGAAGAACAATATTAATCAATAATGATGAAAAGCCTATCGTCATTAGAAAAATCATGAGTATGATGTTTGATGTTGCTGAATCAGATTATGATTTATTAACCTTTGATGGAGGCTGGATTAAAGAAGCACATAAACATGTAAGACCACTATCTTATGGAACATATATCGTTGATTCAACTACAGGGGCAAGCTCTAATCGACATAACCCAGGTATTATTTTGGCTAAAAAAGGAACACATGAAGATTATGGTGTTTGTATAGGTGTGAATTTAATTTATAGTGGAAATCACTATGAAGCAGTTCAAATATCGAATCATGGACTCATGCGTGTGATGACAGGTATCAACCCACATTGTTTTGAATGGACTTTAAATAAAGAAGAATCCTTTGAGACTCCCGAAGCTGTCTTAAGTTATTCAGATCAAGGGTTTAATGATTTAAGTCATAACTTTCATGATTTTGTCAATCAGCATATTGTTCCTAGGCAATTCAAAAAAACGTTAAGACCGATTGTGTTAAATAGTTGGGAAGCTTTTTATTTCGATTTTAATACAAAAAAGTTACTCACACTTGCTAAACAAGCTAAAGAACTTGGAATAGAGCTTTTTGTTCTTGATGATGGCTGGTTTGGTAAGCGTAATGATGATCATCAAAGTCTTGGTGATTATCATGTTAATAAGCGTAAATTAAGAGGAGGACTTTCTCTCTTATCAGATAAAATACACGAATTAGGCATGCAATTTGGTTTATGGTTTGAACCAGAGATGGTCAATCCAAAAAGTGAATTGTTTAAGAAAAATCCTGATTGGTCAGTTTCTATAGAGAATAGAGAACCAACACTCGGCAGAAACCAGCTTGTTCTTGATTTGTGTAAGCCCATGGTTAGAGCGTATATTATTGATGAGATATCAAAGATTTTAGATTCAACTAAAATTGACTACATCAAATGGGATATGAATCGACACATGACAGATATGTATTCAACTGCATTACCCGAACAAGGACGTTTCTTTCATCAATATATGTTAGGTTTATATGAGATTATGTTTACACTCAGAAAGAAATATCCAGATATACTCATTGAATCATGTTCAAGTGGAGGTAACCGATTTGATTTAGGTATGCTTTATTTTAGTCCACAAATATGGACAAGCGATAATACCGACCCTATTGAACGATTAAAGATTCAAGAAGGATTCTCATATTTATATCCACAATCCACTATGAGTGCGCATGTCTCACTAGCTCCACACACACAAACGATTCGAAGAACACCTTTATCCACACGATTTAATGTCGCGAGTTTTGGTGTTTTAGGGTATGAACTAAATTTAAAATATGTATCCAAAGTAGAAAAAGAAGAAATAAAGAAGCAAATTGAACTTTATAAAAAACACCGTGAACTTTTACAATTTGGAGAGTTTAATCGATTTAATCCAAAGGACAATGACCACAAAATATGGCAAGTGTCATTAAATGATGAGCACATGGTTGGTTATTTTCAAACAACATATCATTCAAGTCCTAATTTTGACGTTCTACCTGTTAAGAATGTAAAGCCACAAGAAATATATAGCATTGATTCAATTCAACAAACGATCGAAATAAGACAGTTCGGTCATCTTGTTTCACATGCATTACCCATTAAACTGCATCCAGATGGATGGCTAATGACTAAAATCAATCAGCGAAAACAACTGGAAAATGCAACTGAACATTATAAACTTTGTGGTCAAGCGATGTTGAATGGTATCAAACTTAAACAACAGTTTTCTGGTACATACTATAATCAAGAAACACGTATTTTAGGAGACTTTGGATCACAAATATATGTCATAAAAAAATGTGAAGCGTGAGGTTTATCATGAGAGAAAACATTCCACTCAATTTTGATTGGTTATTTGGAGTATTTAAAGAAAATCACCTTAAAGAAACACCTTCTGATTTTTTTGAACAAGTTAATCTCCCACATCATGCAGTATCTATTCCCTTTAACAATTTTGATGAGCATATGCTAGAGGGTGTTTTTACATATATAAAAAAATTTGAAATCAAAAAAGAATGGACACAAAAACTCATCTATCTCAGATTTGAAGGTGTTGCTCATCGTGCTAGTGTTTATATCAATAAAGTCTTAATCGAAACGCATCAAGGAGGATATACACCTTTTGAAATTGATCTTTCAAAATATGTGACTAGTGATGGTGAAATAGAAATAATGGTCATTGTTGATAGTCATGAAAATCATCGTATTCCTCCTTTTGGTGGAGTTGTTGATTATTTAGGCTATGCAGGTATATATCGCGAAGTATCATTGATCGTTTTAGAAAAACATCATTTAAAAGATCCATTTATCCACACTGATGGTAAAAAGATTGTAAGGATAGAATGTGAGATGAGCATGCCACAAGGTATCCTCATTTATAAGGTTAAGGATCAACAACAGGTGGTTGTTAGTAAAGGTATGATTGTCATTGATCAAACACATGTAAAAACAGAAAATACCGTTTTAAATCCAACCTTATGGAGTCTTGAAAATCCTTATTTATACACAATAGATTTGCATTATGAAGTAGACTCTAAACTTGTTGATTCTATATGCATTCGATTTGGTTTTCGTCATGCAGAGTTTAAGGAAAATGGATTTTATCTCAACGAAGAGCAGGTCAAATTGACTGGACTTAATCGCCATCAAAGTTATCCATATGTTGGCTATGCCATGCCAAAATCCATGCAAGAGCATGATGCCGATACTCTTAAATACAGATTAGGAGTCAACATGGTTAGAACCTCTCACTATCCTCAATCTATACATTTTTTAAATCGAGCAGATGAAATAGGTTTACTCGTTTTTGAGGAGATTCCAGGATGGCAACACATTGGAGATGAATTGTGGCAAAAACAATCGCTTAACGACTTAAAAGACATGATTTTAAGAGATCGTAATCACCCATCAATTATCTTATGGGGAGTTCGAATTAATGAATCACCTGACCATCATGCATTCTATAAAAACACAAATGAACTTGCTAAAAAACTTGATCCCACAAGACAAACTGGAGGAGTTCGAAATATTCAATTTTCTGAGTTTTTAGAAGATGTATATACCTATAATGATTTTTCCCATACCGGTCAAAATAAAGGGTTAGACGATAAAAAGAAAGTCTGTAAGAGAGTTCCTTATTTAGTGACAGAATATAATGGACATATGTTTCCAACCAAACGTTATGATACTGAATCAAAACGAATTGAGCATGCATTAAGACACTTAAGAGTTATAGATGCCATGATGGAAAAAGATAATCAAATCAGTGGTGCTATTGGATGGTGTATGAATGATTATCATACACATCAAGAGTTTGGATCGGGTGATAAGATTTGTTATCATGGTGTTTTAGATATGTTTAGAATAGATAAATATGCATCATATGTTTATCAATCCCAACAATCAAAAACACCTTTCATGGAAGTATTATCGACGATGAATATTGGTGAATATCCAGGAGGTCAACTTCCAGAAATCTATGTTTTAACTAATTTAGATTATGTCAAACTCTATCAAAACGAGACATTTATTGATACGATTTATCCAGATAAGAAAACATATCCAAATCTATTACACCCACCTGTAATCATTAAAGATTTTATTGGTGAATCGCTTGCGGTTAATGAGAAGATGAAATCAAAAGATGCAGAGAAAGCAAAAACAGTATTTAGAGCAATTACTAAGTATGGCAATCGACTCCCATTAAGATATAAATTGAACATGCTTTTCTTACTCAAAAAGTACAAGCTTACACTTGAGCAAGGGGTTGCTATGTTTTATAAATATACAACAGGTTGGGGTTCAGAAAAGCGTATCTATCGATTTGAAGGATATAAGGATGACAAGTTAGTTAAAACAATTTACAAAGAAAATACATTATCATACACATATCTTGTAGAACAGAGTAAAGAAGAATTAAATATCGAAGAGACTTATGATGTGATAGCATTTACCATCAAAAAAGTGAATCAACATCAAGAAATCCTTCATTACGCTCAAGATGCATGCCTAATTGAAGTAACTGGAGCCATTGAACTCATAGGTCCTAAAACAATAAGTCTACAAGGTGGAGCCATCGGCTTTTATATCAAATCAAAAGAACAAGGTGTTG
>WPCI01157006.1_pt1 | contig 11514 bp, 9 predicted proteins | sample 5399871 | NCBI WGS metagenome assembly WPCI01 (sample SAMN12869469, study PRJNA574797) | sludge metagenome | isolation source: wastewater treatment of pH7 | place: China:Beijing | collected 2019-05-20
GAATGCATTATCATGGTTTCAATCTCTAACGAGTTTTCTAACCGATTGCGATGGCTGAATTATTTGAAACATAATTCGATTCCGCAAAGTTTCAATCTCTAACGAGTTTTCTAACCGATTGCGATAGGGATATTCCCCGACTCTCATTGTTGCGCATTTGTGTTTCAATCTCTAACGAGTTTTCTAACCGATTGCGATAGAAGCTCTGAGTATGTTTCAGGAGTTGGCATATCCGTTTCAATCTCTAACGAGTTTTCTAACCGATTGCGATAAGCACTCAACTATATAGATCGCGTCATAAGATCCGTTTCAATCTCTAACGAGTTTTCTAACCGATTGCGATGTGACAGAAAGATGGGGCATTTAATGTGCCCTCCCGCTCTGCTGCTCTTCGCTGTCAATTTCTGACATATTAGGGCATTGCCCCGTTTCAATCTCTAACGAGTTTTCTAACCGATTGCGATATTCTACTACAGCCCCGCTTGAGTCGATGACCTGAGTTTCAATCTCTAACGAGTTTTCTAACCGATTGCGATACTTCGAATAATCCCTAAAAACGACTTGACTAATTAGTTTCAATCTCTAACGAGTTTTCTAACCGATTGCGATGGCATGAAAATAAGGGTTTTTTTTCGTAATAACCCTTTCTAAAACCTCAAAAAATAATCATTAATTCCCAAACCTCTTGCGTACAGAGAATATATAAACATCAATGTAAAAAGCTGTTAAACAATGTTTGACTTTTTATCTGGAGTCTTTTGGCCGATGTCTACAATATTTTTTACGCAACGGTCACAAAGGCTATAGATGCGTACTTTATCAGTAGACTCAATTTCTGTTTTGATTTCATCTTCCATTTCTACACGTTGCACTGCAGTAATATCAAGTTCGAATACGCTGTACTGTTTCCATGCACCGTATTTTTCAAGGATTCTATAAACCCTGTTACGAATCTTATTGTCGCTTATATCATATGTAACTACTAGCCTCATCTTTTAAACACCAGAGGATAATACATAGGAAGTTCGTTTGTGATAGCTTTTCGTAGTAATATTGCCTGCATCCTGACCGCTTTTCTTCGGGAAACCTGATACTTAAAATGAGGATGCATAAATTCTTCTTGCATATATTCATCAAACTTAGCGAGATATGTTTTAAACGGATGTTCTTTCAGATGGTTATCCACCTGGAAATCATCATGTGTCAATTCCTTACGGTTAATTAACCTTAACACAAATGCATCACAGAAAACGGGTCTAAACTCCTCCATCAAATCGAGTGCAAGAGCCGGCCTTCCATGTCTGTCAGCGTGAAAAATTCCCAGGTAAGGATCGAGATTGTACTGTCTAAGTGCACTCAAAACCTCATTTTTCATCATTGTATAAGTGAGTGACATGAGAGCATTGATATGGTCTTCAGGAGGTCTTTTCGTTCTTTTCTCAAAAGTCCAGCCGTCGATCAGGCAATTGTTAAGATGCCTAAAATAGAATTCAGCAGCTTCACCTTCGTAGCCTCTCAGTTCATCAGAAGTCTTAACTTCAGCAGTTTTTGATTCGATCTCATCTAATATTTTAAGTTCTTTGATACCTTTCCGACTCAAAAGAGTTCTTGAATTTCGGATTTTTCCGGATATTATCCTCTGGGAGATTGCAAGGCTCTGGAAATCTGTAAGTGCGTATTGCTTTCTTCGAACTTCAGCAATGGTATTACGCTCAGGTATAAAGCTGCCCCTGTATTTCCCGTAAAAATTAAAGTAATTCAGTGTAACCCCGTGTTCGTTTGCCTGGGAAACAAAAGGAGTGGTGAAATTAACATTCCCGAAAATATTGATTGTATTTACCTTTCCTATTGGATAGGAAGCCAGTTCTCCCTCTTCTTTCTGGTAAACAGAAATGCGCCCTCCGTCAATTCCAACAGTTGACCCCTGCTTTGTCACATAGATTACATCGTCGTCCAGAATCCCCTCACTCGCTTTCACTTTATCTTCTCCAGTATTTTTGTTTCAAATGGCATGCAGTACTGAATCACACTGCACTTTTTACACTTATTCAAATTATCTGCAAAATCAGGAATATTATTTAATTTCATATTCTGGATTGCTGAAATTGTATCCAGAACCGCTTCTCTGTGCCAATCTGTTATCTGAATTGCATAGCGTTCGTTAGTGCCAAAAAGATGTAAATATCCAAAAGTTACTGGCTCTTCCAGATAATCTTCCAAGAGCATACAGTAAGCAGCCAACTGAACCTCATCATTTTCATAGTAGGAATCGCCATGCTTACTTTCTACTGGAGTTAAAGTTGTTTTTCCTTCCAGTAAGTCAATTTTACCATGTAATTGGAGTTTTTCAGATCTAAGGTAAATTTCCTTATACCAACCGCCTCTCCTACCTTTGTTTTTATGTTTTGAACGGCCATCTGCAAGGTAAAAATTTATTTCCTGTGTATCATAAAACATGAGATAATAAAGGCGTCTAGCACAGTAAAGGTACTGGTTAAGGTCGGAAACATTGACCAAAGAGTCTTCATCCATAGAATCACTCACTTTGTAGAAAGTAAATTATGAATAACGCAGTCTACATAAATCGCATCAAGACCAATTGCCAAGCATCCATCCTTATAGTTTAAAAGTACAGTGTAGTCGTCAATATTGTAATAATTCTTTGAAATTTTAGAGGTATTTGACATGTATCTACAAAAAAATCCTTTTGACTTAATTTTGTTCACTATTGTAGACATGTCTAAAGAATCTTCAGAGTTGTTTTTTCCAACAACCGGCAGCAATCCATAAGCTTTTTCAGGTTTCCTTTCAGATTCCCCAAAATCTATTTGACTTAGGTTTCTACCAGCAATTTTCACATATCTTGGTTTTTCAAGAATATTCTTAATAATAACATAGCCTGCAACTCGTTCAGAGACATCATCTATTTTTTTGTGGTATTTATCAGGGACAGATCGCTTGAATTGTTTTTTTGGGAGAATATCCATTTCAGCCCATCTTAAAAGAAAAAAGACATCGTAAAGACCAAATTGATCATTTTCAGGATCATAGTACGCTATGTCTAGAGAGCTGCCTCTAAAACTCCCGAGTTCTTCGATAATATCCAGAATTTCAGATTTAGTCGTTTTCTCAAGAAATCCTACAGATTCTAGAATCTCGTGAGAAGTCCGACCTGTATGAATAAAAAAATGTTCTTTAATCAACTCAAGACCTTGGCGGAAATAATTTTCGTTCTTATCTGATGGTAAACCTCCTTTCTGTGGTTGAAATTGACATCCATTTTGACTAATTCTTGCCTCTTTTACACCAATTCCAAAAGCATTTTTGTATATATACTCATAAGCTTCAAGGTAACCATACCTCCATCTAAAGTTCTCAATAATTTTTGGATCATGCATTGAAGATTTTATGTTTTCTTCTAATTCGGCTCTTGATAAGTTCTCAAAACTGCCGAAGTGATTTACTACCTCAGAAGCTGCAAAACAAACTGACCTATATTTTACCCCACTAATTGGATTTCTGAGTCTACCGAAACGTTGTAAAAACTCACTTATACTGTGTGCTGAAAATATCAATCTTGATATTGCAGACTCTCCCTTAAAATCAATTCCAACTTCAATGGCTTTGTTCCCTACAAGAATATCAAATGAATCTTCCATTGAGTCCTTTCTAAAACCACTAACTTCACAAATCTTCCAGTTAGTTTGATTTCGAAGGGCTTCGGCTAGAACTGCAACTTCATGAGCACTATCTAGTATAATCGCCAGCCTTTCATTGCCCTTAAAATCCTTTATCCACTCTAAATCCTTTAATAAAAATTCTCCAGCCATAAAACGCGGTGCATGTTTAAACTCAAGCTCAACTTCTGGCATGATGGGACGCTCATCAATAATTAAACTATTGATATTGGTTTGAGCAGAGTCAATGAAATTGCCACCAATCACCTTTTTTATTTTATAGGAAATATTTTCATTCGGTGTTGCACTGAGAAATACAAATTTTCTCAGTGCAGTATCCTCGGTGATCAAAATATCGTGCAAAAGAAACAAAATAATATCTGACTGCTTTAAATCATATAAATGAAATTCATCAAAAACAACAGTATTTATATGATTTTTGAATACAGATTTCAGATACTCATTGAAAAAATATCCTTTAAGTGCATAAACAAATATATCAGGATTTGTAACAATTATGCCTCCACCATCGAGTGCCATTTTACGAACCATGTCTTCTAAAATTTCACCTTTTGTTATTCTGTACGAATACTTTTCCTGTTTCAGCCCAAGGGTTTCAGCTGTCACAAACTCAATTCTTTTATTCGAATTCAATGATTTTTTCAGATTATTTATGGACAAATACTGATCTTTTGCAAGTGCATTTGTAGGATATAAAGCTACAACTACTCCCAAATCATTTCCATTTAATGAGGGTACTGCCCATGAATCTGTTTTTCCAGACCCAGTAGGAGATGTAAGGAAAAGAAAAAATTCATCAAAATTGCGAATTGAATCTCTTGCAATTATTTGATGAGCATAAGGATAACGATCATTGTATAGAGGTTCCGCATTATACCTCGGAATACTGAGCTCCTCAACAATCAATTCCTTATCCTCCTTAAGAAGCGCACTTCAAATGGGAGTATTTCATTACTATCTATTTTTAAGTAATCCCCTGAGAACCTAGATTTCTTAATTATATCAAACGGCTGCATTCTCTTAAAAGAAATATCTCCCAATGGTATCAAATTAGTATCCTCAGCTAAAATTGGGTGTGTAGTTGTGTAAGTTCCATTTGAAACTGAAACATCAACCTCACTCCATTCAACTAAGGCTTTGCAACGTTTTTTGCCTAACCTGATATATGGAGGCATATCCGGTTCAGTGCCATCAAACGTTAGTACGTAAAATAAAAATCTTGCACCGGGTTGAATTTGTTTTCTCGCACCGTACCTAGGGATATTGGCATCACTATCAATTTTAGTAGGCACGTTTGATTGGACATAATCATCTGAACGTGAATTATAAATTTCAGTAGTAAGTTCTGCAAAGTTTATCAGCTTAGCAGGTGTAACATATACACTATTAACGAGTTCTTCGGTGTCTTCAATATAATCTGGATTTTGCTTTGCTGAACCCTTACCTTTTTTTATAGGACGATTTATATAATTTCCTTTTGCATAACCAAGGGCATAGTAAAGTGCAGTGTTTAATATTACAGGTTCAGTGGTATAATTATCTCCAGGTTCCAGGGAAGCAAAGAACAGTTCACTCATCAGTTCTATTATTCCCTTAAACGCTCGAACCTGAACTTGGGAAGGTAGCTTTTGAAGACTACCTACTAAATTTGCTTGAGCATTTCTGGACATTGTGACCCTTTAAGCGTTTACAAATGTTTTTATCTTACCAATTTGTGCTGTGAGTGCCTCTTTCACAACATCATCTGTTAATTCGCTGAGTACCTTCGAAACTTCAGCCTCTCCAACTTTATTACATTCTATTCTATGTTTCGTTGACAGTTCTTCGTATACCTTAATACTGAGACCTTTTATTTCATTAGTATCTAAAGTATCACTATACATCACATTTTTGAGTTCTTCTTCAATTTTCGTACCATTCTGTTCAGCTTTTCTTCCTGCAAGCTTAAGTGCAATCTCTCTGGTTATCTCTAAGCTTGAAGGGCCCTCTCTATGACTTGCATAAACTCCAAGAATGTGATTTTGGACTTTTCCAAAACGAGTACCTGTAGCACCGTATCGTGAATTTCGATCTGTTACATTCAAGAAAAACATTACTTCTTCAATAGTTGCATCCTTCAATGTAACTGCACAGGGAAACAGAGTGCCCTCCTTAAAGAAATCTGGTTCACGAATTGCAGAAGTTGGTTCCTTTGTATAATCGTCACCAGGAGCATTCTGAAAAAATTCTTCTACAATTGCACTTACTGCCCTGATAGTATAAGCTTCATCATACATTACCCTTGAAGTTATACTAACACTTTCTTCAGAAGCCGCACTTCCAAATAAAGCGCATTCCGGACACTTCTGGCACATCTCATTTACTTTCATAGTGCAGCCGTTCCAATCTTTTACAGCTTTTTTCATTTCCTCTGTGATAAGAGTACGCTGAAGTGCTTTAGCTTTTCTTCTATCACTTGCGACCTGTTTTCGGCCAAACAGTTTCCCCACAGTTTCCTCGGTGTTTCCAATTCTTATGGTTGCGGAGTTTGCTTGGGTTCCATCAGTAGTAAAACGAGCTGCGCTTTTTAGTTCTCTCAGTACCAGTATATTTACGTAGTTTTCTTTTGGCTTTTTTTCTAATGTTTCTACCACATAATTCTCCAAATCTTTTTTAAATGCAGTAATGCCATATTCTCCACTCATAATTTTGGCTCCTGTAATTTCTTTTCTAATTTTGCTTTTTCAATTTCTTCTTTTGTGGATTTAAATGCATCATCCCACTGGTATAGGGTTGCTGCATAGAATCCATCAGATAAATCATTCGCCTTTTGTTTGAGCTTTCCTGGATGACCGTCAGCAATTTTATAAAATACCAGATCTACGAACGCTTCTGCAAACATCTGAGTTTTTTGTGAATCATAAAGCCCTGAAACATAATAGAACTGGTCATTTCCAGCTCTTCTCATCATTTTTAGTAGTCTACCAGCAACTGCATCAACATAATCATCTTTTTCATACTTATCTTGTTTTTTAGCTAAAATTGCCTTCACTGATTCACGAAATAGTTTTTCCATGCGGTATGGTTCATATCCCTTGGGAATTGCAACTTTCAATCCAAGATTTGCAAGTTCATGAATCGAACTTACTGCAGTCATATTTCCTCCAAACTTGTCTAATTTTATTGCTTGTTCTATTAGTCCTATTGAATCATCATATACAATTTCATCTCCACTTTTGGAATAACCACGCGCTTTATTGACAAAAATACCAGTATGACCCTGATACTGGCGCTGGATATCTTTTAGCAGAGAACTCCCAGGAAACATATGGTTCCTAATTTTTTGAAGATATTTTGGCATTAAGCCGTCGTCTAATTTGTACTCGTATCCCATATTGATAACAAGTGAAGCAATTTCTATAGAAGTATAAAGTTTAGATAAGGGGATTCTGTCTCCAAATATTTTTTTTACAGGTGCATATGGTGATTCTAATTTTATGAGTTCTTTGAATTCCTCACCCTTGGTCATACAAATTGGGTTTTCACTGATTACCAGACGGCATCCTGTTGTTGCAGCTAAGATCATTCCTATGTAAGTACCCATAAACCAGTACTCGGTATCGTTTTCTCTTGATTTGTTAAATACGATATCATAAGTTGAAAACAGACTTTTAAAACCCTTTGCAGTATACCTTAACATTTTTTGGCCTTGGTCCGAAACAAGATGTTTTGCTAGGTGATGATAATTGGGTTCGTTCGATGACAATACACTTTTTGAAATACTTCCTACACTGGTTTGTGTATTTTCATCAAACATCCCAAGCAATTGAGAAAATATCTCACTCAGTATTGGTGTATAAAAGTGGTCTGGAATCAGTTTATAGTATAATTTATCCTCACCACTTTTTATAGAGTGGCCAATTCTCCTAAGACCCAATTCAATCATTACAGGCACTGAAACTTCAAGTTTTGGCTTTGTTTGAGGCGGACCTATTGGTAGACGATTTGAGAAAGTATATTTCAGCATGCTCATTGCCTGAGATGGAGCATTTAATGATTTTAAGTCATAAAGAGTATCATTTGTTAATTTACATACTCCATGACCTTTCAAATAAGATTCAAACTTAGTGGACCTATTCTTAAATGCTCCATAAAGCATTGAATTATTAAAATCAAGGTTTTCACAAATCCATACGAGCATTTTATCTCTATATGGGTATGAATAATTGGATTCAAGTTTATATAATTTTTCAGCAGGTATTCCGTTTAGATATTCAAATACTAATTTTTCGAGATATCTAACTTTTTCAAGATCAGTAGAGATATTCTTAAACAAAACACCATCGATGTTTCTCTCAAGGATATCATGTGCTATAACATATGAATAATTCCAGAAACCCCCAACAACATGATGATCATCTTTGTTTAATGAATGTTTTGCTAAATTTTGGGCAAGTTCTGGATTTACACCAAACATTTTACATGTCTCAATTACAGAATTCTTTGATTCAAGAGCTTTCAGACGAATAAGAGGGTCAATAAATAGCATTCTTATGCCTGAAATAGCTCTAGAATATGAAATAATTTCAGAACTCCAGCCAATGTCAATATCAAAATCCTGTTTAATATGAAGTCTATACCCTACTTGACTTGTCATCAACCCTGTGCCATTGATCTCAATTTTAGAACATTCTGGCTTTTTTCCATTGATTTCAACTGATTCAGGTATTAAAGTGTATTTTCCTTCTTTACGCTCCTCATTTTTGCATAGAATTGAAATGTCTTCAATACTTGTATCTTTGTCATCAGCTTTGATGCTTGAGATATATTTTGAAGGGACATCAATTACAGTTGCTGGTGGATACTTCATATCCGGCTCTTTACCGTCTACATAAATAGCATGGTCTTTGAGGTCCAGAGTGATTTTTCGATTTTTATTATCCTTTTCTAAAACAGCAGCTGTAATCAGGCCTCTTAATACGTTTTTTAAGCCAGAGTAAAAGAAATAAACATCATCATATTTGTATAAGCCTTTACTCCCATCAACATTTTTACTTTTATAAAGTTCCAGAGGGTCTGAAATTGCCGGATGTGCCTCTTCCAATTTGTTCTTAAATTGATCATATATTTCTTCAATATCGTGCACGTTGCTGAGTTTACACTCAATACCATATTTCCCAATATATAAGATTCCTTTTTCAAAAATTAAAAGGGGAATTAAACCCTTGGTTTCTGCCCACGATGCAACTCCACTATTAACAAGATTTGATAGTATTCCTGTGGACTCCTCAAAAGTATGGTAATAAAAATCCAATTCTTCATTGATACTATCTAACTGTTTTTGCATTGATTCCGAAGTTTGCGGGGTTTCTATACTTGCAAGTGTGTCTGCGAGATAAGTCCACGGTTTATACAATGTATATTTTGGTGAAAGATTTGAATGATAGCCCGTTTTTTGATGGTTTGCAACTGCTACAGACTGATAATCTCTTCCATTTATTCCAGGGGCAAATTCCAAAAGTCCAAATTTTTTCGCCCATTCAAGAGCTTCTATTTCTGAAATGTCAAATTGATCTTTCCAGTCTTTATTGTTTAGTTTATGAAGCTCATGAGCAACAAAAAGAGCCACTGTTTCTTTTAATGCATCTCTATTTAGACAACTATTTTGAAATCCAAGCTTTTTGAGTGCTTCGTTAAGTTCTATTATTGCCCATACACCATTTCTTATATGGCCGATCATCATCTGGTCTACTTTTCCAAATTCAATACTTTTTGCAGGGCCATATGCTACACCTGACTCTTGGAAGAAAGGATCAACCTGTAAGTAATACTCTTCTAGAATAGAATATGAATCAGAGTTCTTTAAAGCAAAATTTTTTTCTATTGCCTCATGTATTTCCTCTGCTGAAATTAAAGGTGTAGGTTTTCTTATGCTCATTTATTCACCTCTGATAATTCAACATCCACACATCCACATCCACGGCTCACAGCACTTCCAACTCCACTGTATCCTGCAAAAATAGATAGCATCAAAATCGCATTTCTTATATCTTGAGGAACATTTTTGGAAAAGGCGTAAGTACATTTTCCTGTAAATCCGAGATTGAAAATAGGTCTGAAATGACCCTTATTTTTGTCAAAAATGGTATTAACCATCACATTATGCGTCTGGTAAGAGTTTGCATCCGGCATTTCCAGAATATACCTTGAAATTTCGTCCCTTTCAAGATCCATTTTTAATTCACCTGGACAGACAGAATTCCACTTCGAAAGTAAAGAATTAAAAACTGCTGTCCGGTGAGGGAACATTTCAAAAGACTTGCTGTTTTTATACTGGATACAGGTGGGCGTCTTGAAGTTTATATTTATTGAAATTGCTTTACCAATCAATTCCGAAACTTTTCTTAAAATTTCCTCAAAACTTTCATCCTGAGATTGGCATTCGACTACTTCTAGATCCCCACCATCTAATTCGATTGAAATGCTCTCTTCAGAAATTGAGAAAATAAGTTGACTTATTAAAGATTTAAAAATGTCAGATTCCTTTGGGTCAATGATCCCTATTCTGGTTTCATATAAGTTTTCAGGGGTAATTATTCTGTAGTTTGGTCTTTCACCGTTTCGAAATCTGCCGTTTAGCCCACTTATTGAAATTGAACCTATGGATGAATCATGTACGTGTTTACTGATCTCCTCATTATTAGACTCAATTTTGGCCAAGAGAGCTGAGTATATCTGATAGCCATTGCTTGCAGGAATCTCAAATTTTGCTTTTGGCTTAAATTTTAGGGATATCTTCTGAGGCATCTATTGTACTTATTAACATTTAACAGATATAAGCCTTTCTATAAAATGCAATAGTTGCAAAATAATGCAAAATATATGAAGTATTTGCAGATAATTGATGCAAAAACTATTCATATGAAATAATATCATATAAAAGAAAGATGAAGACCTATGTTTCTTTACTCGGATATGATACATCACAATTTTATTCACTTATCGTAAAATACGGTATTGAGAAAAACGACAGAATTGTTTTAATAAGACCCCAGGAAGAAAGTGATGGGCAGGGAAAAAAATCGGTACGAGAAATTGAAGATATTGCGAATAAAATTGACAAGTCTATCAAAGTCGACGTCCATAGAGTTAATCACCTTGATTTTAACTCCATGTTGTTGTCGATAATCGATCTACTTGAAAGCATTGAGACAGAAATAATTGCCAATATTTCCGGAGGCTCAAGAGACATATTTTTAGCATTTTCAATTGCGTGCCTGACCCAAACTGGAAAAATAAGCAAGGTTACTAACTATAGTGATGTAGACCGTGAACTTCGAGAAATTCAATTGCCTCACATCGTAAATGCTCTGGATGAAAAACTAAACATATTGCTGGAAGATATTGTTAAACATGAACCCACTATAGCATCAGAAATAGCTGATCGTTTGCAGATTTCTGAAAGTACGATTTCCAGGAATGTAAATAAATTGAAAGGCTTGAGAGCAATTGACGTTGATAATCAAGGGAAAACAAGATATATCTCAACCACAACAACGGGAAAGATCTTTTTAAAAATAAAAAATTGAAATAAAATATTATTTCAGTGCTGACGGTTAGCATGTTGCTACCTCTAAATAAATTTTATAATCAGATTATCGAAACCCTGATCATCAAAATGACGTTTTTTACCTTCCCCTTCAAACTTACTAAATTTTCACATTTTACTCAATACTTTGAAACAGATAATCTCATCCATACCTCGCCATCGGAGAAGGCAAAGAAAATTCAAATAAAGGCTCAATGTTCTTACTAAAAATTAGACAGTGATAAATAT
>WPCI01091785.1_pt1 | contig 11512 bp, 15 predicted proteins | sample 5399871 | NCBI WGS metagenome assembly WPCI01 (sample SAMN12869469, study PRJNA574797) | sludge metagenome | isolation source: wastewater treatment of pH7 | place: China:Beijing | collected 2019-05-20
GAAAACCGATATGATCGTAGCTTTGACGAATATGGATAAGGTTGAAACGTTTAACTTAACCGCAGTCAAAGAGGTTCAAGTAAATGACATCGTTGGTGATGTAACAAGTAAATAAGTATTTAAGAGCTGTGCAAGCGAGCGCAGCTCTTTTTTGTTAATCGAGGTACCAAAAAGCTAGATAGAATCCAATTGGTAAAAGTTAAGCACCGGAAGTTATCTTCGCAACTGATAGAAGACTAATTGTTACTTTTTTAGGAGAAAAGCTTTTCAAGTCCGCAAGTTTCGGCTAAACTAAGTGTTTAGTAAAATAAATTATTGGAGGAAGATTATGCCAAATTGTCCTATGTGTCAGTCAGAATATACTTATGAGGATCGCGGTCTGTTTGTTTGTCCCGAATGCGGGCATGAATGGTCTGAAAGCGATATAGCAGAAGAAGGATTAGTTGTCAAAGATAGTAATGGAAATCAATTACAAGATGGGGACAGTGTGACTGTGATCAAAGATCTGAAGGTCAAAGGGGCCTCAGGAGCGATTAAACAGGGAACAAAAGTCAAAAATATTCGTTTGGTGGAAGGCGACCATAATATTGACTGCAAGGTTGATGGATTTGGGCCGATGAAATTAAAATCTGAATTTGTTAAGAAACTGTAAGCTAGAGAGATTCTTAGCATAGATTTCATAAAAAAATCATGTTTTTCATGCTACACTAGAACTAAGAATTCACATCATATAGTGTAATGTATTTTCTCAGAAAGAAAGACTAAAGTAGCTAGGAGAGATGTCTATGTACGGATATTACAATTTTTTCGATCCCACGTTCTTATTAGTGATTGCCGGTCTAGTTATTTCTGGGCTAGCTTCGGCTTACGTGAATTCAACATTTCGTAAATACGATGAATTTCGTAGTAGTAAGGGTGTGACTGGGACTGAGGCAGCTGAATATATTTTGCGCAGCCAAGGAATCAATGATGTCGGCGTGCAGCAAATCGCCGGAAACTTGACAGACAACTACAACAGTGGAAATAAAATGCTAAGTCTATCTGAAGCTACCGCTCAATCAACTTCGGTAGCGGCAATCGGAGTGGCGGCGCATGAATGCGGTCATGCAGTCCAAGATGCTAAGAATTATATTCCGTTGCGCTTGAGGGCGGCTATCGTCCCAGTTGCAAATATTGGTTCGACACTGTCGTTTCCGTTAATCATGCTAGGGGTGTTTATGAGCTGGAACCAAACATTGATTAACATCGGGATTCTCGCTTTTTCGTTAGCACTCGTTTTTCAACTGGTTACTTTACCGGTGGAATTTGATGCTTCACGGCGGGCCTTGAGTATTTTACAAGAGGGCAATCTATTAGCTGCTGATGAATTAGCCGCGGCTCGGAAAGTCCTGCTTGCAGCGGCATTAACGTATGTAGCTGCCGCGCTCGCTACTTTCTTACAACTATTGCGATTAGTATTGCTGTTTGGCAATCGCAGTCGCGACTAAAAAACCGACGGATGTCGGTTTTTTGTTTGTTTAAACTAGGGAGAAAAGTGAATCAAGCGATTTGAATCCGCTTCCTATTATGGTAGTTCTTATTATTGATAATATTGAGAATGTGGTATGATGGAAGAAAGGATAGGGTCTAATATGATTTTTTTACTAAATCTATGCCCTATATGAATAAGGAGCTGATACCATGAAAAGATCAACTAAAGTCAAAATCGGAGTGGGGGTCGTTGTAGCAGCTAGTACCGCGACAGCAGTGATTGCCTCTGGAAAACTGATTGAAAAGGCCCGTCATGTCTCAAATCGGTGTAAGGTGAAACGCTTTGTTAATGATAAGTTCGATGGCAGTGAATCGTTATTAGCAATCGTTGATAAGCTTTCTGATGATGATTTAGATAATATTATGAATATTTTAACTAAGATCAAAAGTGGAAAAAAACGTGTTTCGGTCTATGGTGAATCCATCAAGGATACGACCGAATATTTAAAAGACAAACTGATGGATCTCGTAGATAAAATGATGTAGAGGGTGTGCCAGTGATGGCGCATCTTTTTTTGCTATAAAATTTGTGCTAAAGTAATGCAGTAATCAAATGAACGAGTGGAGAAGATGATGGAGCGCACAAGTCAGCTAACGCAAGAAGAAAAAAATTATTTTATGCAAGAAGCGATCAATGAAGCACGAAAAGCCGAAGCTATCGCGGAAGTTCCAATTGGTGCAATTGTGGTCTATCACGGCGAGATTATCGGTCGAGGCCATAATTTGCGGGAGCATAGTCAAGATGCTACTAGCCATGCAGAAATGTTTGCGATTCGTGAAGCCTGTAAATATTTGGAGAATTGGCGCCTCGAGGAATGTCAGCTGTTTGTCACGTTGGAACCTTGTCCCATGTGCAGTGGTGGGATGATTCTGTCGCGGATAGAAGAAGTTTATTTTGGGGCGTACGATCCTAAAGGCGGAACTGCTGGAACCTTGATGAATTTATTGACAGATGAGCGTTTTAATCATCGGGCGTATGTTGAAGGCGGCATTTTGGAAGCGGAGTGTGGTCAATTGCTAACCGATTTTTTCCGACAATTGCGAGCCCGTAAAAAAAAGACTAGCCAAATTGACTAGAGTTTGTTATACTATTTTTTGCCGAAAGGCAGGACAATGCCGGGCCTGTGAATTGTGTCAGGTCTGGAAGGAAGCAGCACTAAGTGGGATCCGGCATGTGTCTGATAATATGACTTTTATAGCAAGCTGACTAGCTTGCTTTTTTTGTTTTCAATTTTGAATGAAGTATGAAAAAAATTAATTAGTTCTTTGATTAGAACAGTTGCTTTCGGCAAAAAACGCAGATGAGCGGATTGGTTCAACTGCGTTTTTCCTATGGATTTAGAAAAGGGAAATTGTTTGTCTCGTAGGGTTTTCAAGTTCAAGTAAGCGTGCTTTGATTGTTAAGCCGGCTTCGCTGGATCCAGAATAACCGACGAGCTGGCCATTTTTGCCAATGACACGATGACAAGGGATGATAAGCGGCAGTGGATTGTTACGATTGGCCTGACCAATCGCTCTTACGGCTTTCGGGCGCTTGATTTTTTCTGCAATAGCCAGATAGCTGCAAGTCTCACCATAAGGGATTTCTGTAAGAGCTTGCCAGACTTCCTGTTGAAATACGGTTCCAACTTCGAAAACATAAGGAAGCTCAAAGGTTTTCCGCTGTCCTGCTAAAAATTCTAGGATTTGCTTTTGAGCAGCTTTTAACAGAGCTTGGTCAGCTAAAGGATTCTCTTCGATGGGAGTATAAGAAACTCGGGTTAGAGCTGTTTGGTTAGCATCTAACCAAAGGGGGCCGAGTGTAGATTCGAATTTCATCATGTACCTCTTTCTGCTGAACGAGTTCGTTCAGCGTTTCTTAGCTATATGTTACTATAGATGGGATAAGAAGAGTTGAAAAGAGGATGGATAATGGAAAAAATTATTCTTTTACATACCAATGATCTCCACTCCCATTTAGAAAATTGGCCGAAGATTCGCCGCTTTCTCCTGAATCGTAAGCAAGAAGAGACGCCAGAAAAAAAGATCATTACAGTTGATCTGGGGGATTTTGTTGATCGCTGGCATCCGTTGACCGAAGCGACGAATGGTCAAGCGAATGTGGAGTTAATGAATCAAATTCATTACGATGCCGCGACGATCGGAAACAATGAAGGCGTGGGAAATTCTAAAGACGAACTGAATCATTTATACGATCGAGCGAATTTTGATGTGCTTTTAGCGAATCTTTTTGATAAGGGAACGCTGCAACCTCCCGTGTGGGCTCAACAATGCAAGGTGATCACGACTGAGCAAGGTACCAAAGTGGGCTTAATTGCTTTTACGGCTCCGTTTCCCTTAACTTACAGTCCGAATGGCTGGGATATTCGTCAAGTGATGGATATTTTACCCGAGTTGGTGGCTGAACTTCGTCCTAAAGTGGATGTATTGGTGCTGATGAGTCACCTAGGGATCAGCGTTGATCGAAGAATTGCGCGGGAAGTCCCAGCGATTGATGTAATCTTAGGTTCTCACACGCATCATTTGTTTGAAGAGGGCGAAAAAATCGGGTCGGTCCAGTTAGCCGCTGCGGGGAAATACGGTTATTATGTCGGGGAAGTTCAGCTAACCGTAGATGAGGCACATCGTATCAAAAAAACTTCCGCCCACACCTATGCAACGGAGCGGATGCTACCATTACCGGAAGACCAAGAGGAGATTTCTGAGTATTTGCAAAGGGGCCACCAGCTTTTAGCGGATAAAAAAGTCGCCGAGATTCCCTTTGATTTGAGTACCGATTATCGAGCGGAACATTCATTGATTCATTATACCTTGGCTGCAGTGAAAGAAGCTGCTCAAACGGACGTAGCGATTTTAAATACGGGTCTATTTCTGACAGATGTGTCGGCAGGGATCGTCAATCAAGATCAGTTGCATACGACATTGCCTCATCCGATGCATTTAATCAAGGTGACACTGGATGGTAATAATCTGATCCGCTTGATTTTAGAGATGGAAAAAAACCGCCATTTTCTGATTAATTTTCCAGTAATGGGAATGGGATTTCGCGGAAAAGTTTTTGGTCACTTAGTTTATGATGGAATTGACTACGATCGAGTGAATCATCAAGTCCGCTGGTTGGGGGAACCGATCGATCCCGAACGTGAGTATACGCTTGCGACGGTGGATCACTATATGTTTGTTCCGTTCTTTCCAACGATTGAGATTGCTGGACGCTATGAATTTCTTTTTCCGGATTTTATCCGTAGTGTTTTGGGAGACTATCTCCACACTCACTATCCAATCAAATAAAAACAAGGTATAATAGCAAACAGGTGGTGAAACGATGGCAAAAGAAAAAAGAGATAAAAAAGAACAAAAAAACACTTCAGAAAAGACTGTTACAGCAGAGCTGACTGAAGTCTTAGATGAAATCGTTGAGACTCCCGCTGAAGAAAAGAAAAAAGGTGAACCCGTTGTATTTGTCGATGACAGTAATCTTTTGATTGGTGAACGCCAATATCGCTTAGTTAGAAATTATCGTGAGGGCTTTGATGCCGAACGCTTAGGTGAACGCTTTAGTGAGGTTTTGACACGCTATGATTATATCGTTGGTGACTGGGGGTATGAGCAGTTGCGACTAAAAGGCTTTTTCCGTGAAGAGGATCGGAAAAGTTTGCCCGAGCAACGAATAGATGCGCTAGAAGATTATCTATATGAATATTGCAATTTTGGTTGTGCTTATTTTGTTTTGGAACGGACTGGCGGCAAACGCCAGCAGCCGCGCAAAAAACGTAAGCGTAAGCGTAAAGATAAGCCACAAGCATATATCGAAGAGAAGAAGGTAGCGGTGACGGATAAACCTAAGAAAAAACCAGTAATTAAAAACCGTCAACCGAAAAAAGAACCCGTAACAACGACGAAAGAAAAAGACGGACGCTTCGTGATTCGTCAAAGAGAAGAGTAATAATATGTACAAAGGATATTTGATTGACTTAGATGGAACAATTTATCGTGGCAGTGAACCAATCCCTGCAGGCCGCCGCTTTGTGGAGCAACTGCAAGCGCGGCAGATTCCCTTTTTATTTTTGACCAATAACACAACGAAAACACCTGCAACTGTTGCCGCTCGTTTGGCCAATGAATTCTCAATCCAGGTTGCCCCAGAAACGGTTTATACCGCAACTTTAGCGACGATTGATTATATGGACGATGCGGCCAAAGGAAAGAAAGTATTTGTGATCGGGGAGCCGGGCTTGATCGATCCCATTTTAGCGGCCGGCTATGTTTGGGAAGAAAAAGATCCGGATTATGTAGTTGTCGGTTTAGATACGGCAGTTACCTATGAAAAATTTGTGACTGCGACTTTGGCAATCCAAAAGGGCGCGTTGTTTATTGGAACCAACCCTGATAAAAATATTCCAACGGAACGAGGCTTATTGCCTGGTGCGGGCTCAGTGATTGCAATGGTTGAAGCGGCAACACAGCAAACGGCCATTTATATTGGAAAACCAGAAGCAATTATTATGGACAAAGCAGTCGGTATTTTAGGAGTCGAGAGATCAGAGGTCTTGATGGTAGGTGACAACTACACCACCGATATCTTAGCTGGGATCAATAATGAGATTGATTCGTTACTAGTCTTATCCGGCTTCACGCAAAAAGCAGAGGTGCCGACTTTGCCGATTGCACCAACTCATGTAGTGGATTCGCTGGATGAATGGAATTTCAATGAAGAATAAATGGCTAGAAAGAATTGGACTAGTCTGTCTGTTGCTGAGCTTATTGACCTTGGCGATTACATTGACGATCAATGCCCGGTGGCTTTACCAGTTTGATATTGGACATTTGGAATTGTTGGATTATACAACGCTTTCAGAAAAAGAGTTGCTGCATAACTTTGATCAACTCATGAACTATTTGAATCGGCCGTGGGTGAAGACGTTGGAAATGACAGATTTTCCGGTATCCGCTAGTGGAGCTTTGCACTTTTATGAAGTGAAAAAGCTATTTTTATTAAATTATGGCTTATTGTTAGTGACGCTCATTCCCAGTGTGCTCTATCTGCGGCGCTTAGCTGGTCAGAAACACCTGTGGCTCTTGATCCAACCATTTCGGATCGCAGTCGTTGCGCCGATAGTGATTGCTTTTTTGATGGCAGTCAATTTCGATCGCTTCTTTATTATGTTCCACGGTGTTTTCTTTAATAACGATGCCTGGATTTTTAATCCGGCGACAGATCCGATCATCAATGTACTGCCGGAGACATTTTTCTTACATTGCTTTCTTCTGTTTTTCGTATTACTAGAAATTTTTTACTTCTTGCCAATTTATTTTGGTAAAAGAGCATTAAAAAAAGAGCAGTAAGCTCTTTTTTTTAATGCTCTTATTTGACAATTGAATCTAATTTACCTGGGTTCTCGTGGGCTAACCGACTGGCTGCGGATGCAGCGATTGCACCCACCAAATCATCGAGAAAGGTATGGACCTGCCCGTCATCGTGCTTATTGAGTTTTTTTAAAATTCCCGGCTTCACTTTATCGATGTAGCCATAATTCGTAAAACCGATCGAACCATAAACATTTACGATGGATAGCGCCATGATCTCATCAATGCCATAAAGCCCCTCATCTTCTTCGATAATATCTTGCAGAGGGAAATCCAGTTTCTTTTGTTCAGCCAATTTGTCCAATTCAATGCCGGTGATGATGGCATTGTGAACTTCACGTTTCGTTAATACGCGATTCACGCTGTCAATGCAGACGTCAATAGACAGCTTATCAATGTAGTCTTTTTGTAAGAAAAAGACTAGGTCCGCGATATCGCGAATCGTCACACCGCGTTCTGTTAGAAGTTCTCGTGCTTTTTGTTCAAGCGCCATTGTTTCGAATACCATAATTAGACCTCCGTTGAATTTAAATTTGTGGAAATAAACTAGTACTATGCCCTGGTTGTGCCCGATTTTTGGGATTCACATAGTGGAGTGCATTATTGACGGCTGTCGGTGCTTCTCCCATCCCGGTAGCGATCAATTTCACTTTTCCATCATAGGTAGCAATATCACCGCAAGCATAGACGCCAGGGACAGATGTTCGCATATCGGATTCAACTAAAATCGCTTGCCGTGTACTTTCAAGTCCCCAAGAACGTAGCTGCTCCAAAGAAGAGGAAAACCCATAGTTTACGATTAAATAATCTACGCCTACTGTGATTGTCTCATCGCTTTTTACTTTTTGTAAAGTTAAACCTTCTAAAGCTTCATTCCCATGCAGTTCTTTTAAAATATAAGGCGTATAGATATTAACCGTGGATTCTTTTAATTTCTGGACGCTGTGTTCATGCCCGCGGAAATTATCGCGCCGATGAATAATTGAAACCTCTGCAGCGATGGGTTCCAACATCAAAGCCCAATCGATTGCGGAATCGCCACCGCCGGCAATCACGACTTTCTTTCCGGCATATTTCATCAAGTCGTTGATATAATAATCGATGCCATGATTTTCAAAGTGCTCGGCTTCGTCAAGCATTAATCGTCTTGGTTGGAAAGAACCGTTACCGATTGCTAAGACCACCGCCTTGGTATAATGAGTCTCTTTATTAGTGACCAATTCAAGATAGTCCTCGTGCTGCTTTAATTCTAGAACTTCTTCTTCTAAACAATAAGTATGGGAAAAAGTTCGTAACTGTTTTTCTAAGTTGTTCACTAGATCTGCCGCTTTTACAATAGGAAAACCGGGGATATCGTAAATGTTTTTTTCAGGGTAGAGCGTCGTCAGTTGTCCACCTAGTTGTGGTAAACTGTCGATCAGTTTTGTTTTAGCTTGGCGAATCCCTGCATAAAAAGCAGCGAACATGCCAACTGGCCCGGCCCCTACGATGGTAATGTCGAAAATATCCATTTGATCACCCTTTCTTTCCCCACGATTGTAACAAAAAAATGAAAAAGAAAGAACTGCTTGACTTCGAGAGGTGGCAAAACAAGCAAAGTTTGTTATGATAGACACAGTAAAAAATAAAGGAGGACATTGACGTGACTCAATTTCCACAATTAAATTTGACAGAAGAAAAAGGTCCAAAAGCGACAATTAAAACCAATATGGGGGACATTAAAGTTCAATTATTCCCTGAAGAAGCGCCTAAAACAGTTAAGAACTTTATTGAACTGGCTCAAAAAGGGTACTATGATGGAGTGATTTTCCACCGTGTAATCCCTGATTTTATGATCCAAGGCGGCGATCCAACCGGTACAGGTATGGGTGGGGAAAGTATTTACGGTGAAAAATTTGAAGATGAATTTTCACGGAACTTATTTAACCTGCGTGGAGCATTATCGATGGCGAATGCTGGTCCAAATACGAATGGCAGTCAATTCTTTATCGTCAACAACCAAAATGTTCCAGCCAACATGATGACTCAATTGGAAGAAGCTGGTTTTCCAGGTGAAATCGTTGAAACGTATAAACAAGGTGGAACGCCTTGGCTAGATTTCCGTCATACTGTTTTCGGTCATGTGATCGAAGGAATGGATGTAGTTGATAACATTGCAGCTGCAAAACGGGGTGCACAAGACAAACCGGTTCACGACATCGTGATCGAATCAATCGAGATTACTGAATAAAAAAGACGGCCGATTCGGCCGTCTTTTTTTAGTTTAGAGCAGTTACGATACGTTTCAACCCTTCTTCAAGAATCACACGCGGACAAGCGATGTTCAGACGCATATGCTGTTTACCGCTAGGACCGTAACTTATGCCAGTATTTAAAACAACTTTGCCTTTGTGCACGAGGAGTTGTTCCAATTCATCGTCAGAAAGAGGATAGGCTGAAAAATCTAGCCATAATAGATAAGTTCCTTCTGGTGGCATGATCTTCACCTTGGGCAAATGTGTTTTGAAAAAGTCCAAGGTGTAATGGATATTTCCTTGGAGATAAGGTAGTAAGGTTGCCAGCCACTCTTCACCAGTTTCATAAGCAGCTTCCATTCCAATCAGACCAAACGTGTTGATTTCTTGCTGAAAGTTCTCTGCTTGTTTACGAAGTAATTGTTTCCGCAAACGATCATTCTTAACAAAGACAATAGAATTTTTAATGCCGGCTAAATTGAAGGTTTTAGTCATGGAAGTAAACTGCAGGCTAAAATCACTGAAGTCTTCTCCTGCTTGAAAGAAAGAAGTCATCATGTTAGGTGGAAAAATCAAGTCTTGGTGGATTTCATCGCTGAAGACAAGTACTTGGTATTTTTTACAAAGTTCCCCCAATTTAGATAATTCCGCTTTTGTCCATACTCTACCACCAGGGTTGTGGGGATTGCATAGAATCATGACTTTCACCGAATGCTGTTTAAATTTTTCTTCTATGTCAGCCAGATCCATCACAAAACGCCCATCCTCTTCAATTAATGTGCTGCGGACCAATTGTCGACGGTTATTAGTAATGATGCCTGCAAACGGTGGGTAAACAGGGTCGTGAATCAAAATAGCATCATTTGGTTTAGTAAAAGCTTGCAAAGCAGTAGTGATTCCTGCCAGTACGCCTGAAAAGAAAATAATCTCTTCTTGGTTTATAGTAAGCTGATGTTTCGACTGTTCCCAGTTAACGATCGCTGTGTAGAGTTTCTCAGGTGTGTCTGTATAGCCTAAAATGCCATGAGTTAATAATTTCTGATAGGCCGTTAACACGCCAGTCGGTGCTTTAAAATCCATATCGGCAATCCACAGAGGCAAAAGTTCTTTTTCATTGTATGTTTTAAGAATGGTATCCCATTTAATACTGTTAGAACCAAGCCGATTAACCGGTTGTTCAAAATTCGTCATACTACGTCCTCCTATTTGCAAACTTCTATTTTCTATCTAAATACAGTATAATGAAACATGCGAAAAGAGGGAAATAAATTGGAATATAAAATTGGAGAGATCGTTGAGGGACGTGTTACAGGGATTCAACCATATGGGGCGTTTATTTCGTTAGATGAACAGACACAAGGGTTGATCCATGTATCGGAAGTCCAAGCTGGCTACACAAAAAATATTCATAGTTTTTTGGAAGTAGGACAAACTGTCAAAGTTCAGGTCATTGATATTGATGAATATACCAAAAAAATTAGCTTGTCGTTAAGAACATTAATGGAGAATTCAAGCGAGACACCGTATCATCGAAAACGCTATTTTACAAATCGAAATAAGAACATAGGGTTTCGGACGCTTGAAAAAAATATGCCGATTTGGATAGAAGAGGCCGTGGAATATTTAGTAGAAGAGCAGAATGGAAAATAGTTTTCAATTTCATGCAAAGAATATCTTTTTTTCTGAAAACATGCTACAATAAGTAGGATTTACAATTAGCTTTTTGCAGAGGTGGAAATTGTGACGAAACAAGTATCTGGAACAATCATGTTGCATTTAGAAGATGGATCAAAACGGTTTTTAGTTCATGAAACAGGAAAAGATAAAGAGTTTGCCCGCGCCGATACCAAAGCTGAAAATACAGTTTTAGCTAGTTTTTTGAATTTTTTGAAAGCCTCACTACATATTGATGTTAACAATATTCGTTTAGTCGAATTAACCAACACGCAATCACATGGCATGAGTTTACCACTCTATGTTTTTGAAATGGCTAGTACTGAAGTTACAGAACTGCCTGAAGGTTTTGCCTGGGAAAGTCCGGAAAGTGTAAGGAAAATCCTTGGAACCATTGAAATTGAAGGTGTACCATTATTCGAATAGTCGATAAAAAGAGAGCTTATAAAAATAAGTTCTCTTTTTTTGAAGAAAATAGTTGACCGCTGAATCATTAAGTGGTAAATTAATAAACGTTGCTGATACAGCAAAAGCCGAACAATGAAAATTGAAATTAAAAAAACTTCAAAAAAGTTGTTGACATTAACTTTTAAACCTGTTATGATTTAAAAGTTGCTGAAACAAAGCAATAAACAATGTAGACCTTTGAAAACTGAACGAATAAAACAAACCAAATGTGTAGGGCGCTTCTTTAATTAGAAGCAAAC
>WPCI01095258.1_pt1 | contig 11450 bp, 14 predicted proteins | sample 5399871 | NCBI WGS metagenome assembly WPCI01 (sample SAMN12869469, study PRJNA574797) | sludge metagenome | isolation source: wastewater treatment of pH7 | place: China:Beijing | collected 2019-05-20
CCACGCGCGTGCTCGAGATGCTCGCGGGCGAGATGCTCCCGCGGATTTGTTAAGCCCGAAGCGTCCCATGCCGCCTCGCTGGAATAAATTCGTCGTCATCTGCCTTGGGTTTGCCCTGTTGATTTCCGCTTGCCGGGCAGCTTCACCCGCGGCAGACCCCACCCAGAGCCCGACACCCACGGCAACCTCCACATCCCAGCCGATTCCGCCTTCGCCGACGCCGATTGCCCAGACAACTGCGCCCACACCCACCGAAAATGCCGCCATTTTCTTCCCAGACCTGGAGGCAGAGCTCATCCCGGGCGTGGATTGGCACATTCTCATCGAGGACGCCCAAACGGGCGAAATCCTGTTTGAACGCAGCGCCACTGCCGGCTTCCACCCAGCCTCAATGATCAAAATCCCAACCGCCATGGCAGTCCTGAGCATCCTTGAAGACCAAGGGCGCGGACTAAAAGACCTGAAATCCAGCGGTATAGAAGGACGCAGTTTCGACAGCCTGCTCGAAGCCATGGTCGTCCACAGCGAGGAGTCCGCCGCCGATTCGCTTGAATACTTCGCCCGCGGCGAGGACCGGCTGCGGAAAAAGCTTGACGGCTGGGGGTTGAGCCAAACAAAGTTTGACCCGCGCGTCAGCACCGCCGCGGAGCTGCTAACCTCGCTTGAGCTGCTCCACACAGGTCAGGCTCTTAACCCGGAGAACACTCATTACTTGTTGGAATTGATGGGGGTCTATACCGAAAACGACCGGATCCTGCTGGGGAAGCTCACAGAAACCCTGCCAGAGTGCACATTTTTCAATAAACGCGGAACCATGCTAAGCCCAACGATCGTCTCAGACATGGGGATTCTCGATTGCGGTGAACATGTTTGGTATTTGGTGATTGCCGGAACTCCTTCAATCGACTCAACAGCCACGTTTGAGGACATCCAGGCTTCCATCGAAGCCTTTTCCGCCGCCTTCGCTGACTACGTAAAATAACACCTCTTCGGAAAAACCAGCCAACAGGTTTGCCTCATAGCTTGAAACCTGCCTATCCACAATGTATACTTAGGCGAATATCAGACGCTACATTGAGGAAACTATGAAGATTGATTTTCAGGAAACCACCGACGACCTCGCGAAACGCATTGACATTCACAGTCGGTTTGGTTCAAAAGATATAGACGCATGGATGCTTGAAGTGCTCAACCTTCAGCCAGGGATAAAAATCCTGGATGTTGGCTGCGGTTCCGGCAAGCAGTGTTTCTCCTTTTTTCACCATTTGAATGGAAACGCAGAAATCACCGGCACAGATGTTTCGGAGTCGCTGCTTGATGATGCTCGTGAGAAAAACAAGGCATTCAACAACGCGGTCGATTTCGCGAACCTCGACTTCAATTTGCCTTTCGACTTGCCTTCAGACCATTTCGACTTGGTCTCCGCCTGCTTCACGATCTACTACGCGCAAGATATCCCCTTCACATTAGCTGAGATGCACCGTGTGCTCAAACCCGGCGGGCGGTTCTTTTCCACCGGACCGATGCCAACCAACAAACAGGTCTTCTACGACATCATTCGCGAAGCCACTGGTAAGCCGATCCCCCCGATGCCCGGCAGCTCACGCTATGCCTCAGAGATTTATGGCACCATGCAAAAACTCTTCAGCAAAACGGAGCAGCATATCTTCGAAAACCCCCTTACCTTCGAATCGGCTGATCCGTTTATGGTCTACACCCGCGCTTCCATGTCGGAAGACCGCCGCCTGTGGAACTCACTCTTTGAAACTCATGAGGAGTTTGAAGTTGTCATGAGCCAGATTGAAGCTGTCGCAAAAAAGCGCATCGAAACCGAAGGCAGCATCGTAATGACCAAAGTGGTTGGCGGTTTCATCGCCACAAAGTAGGCAAAATGCACAATATGACTTTTTATGGACGATCATTGCTCTTTATGGGGGCACACCCTGATGATATCGAGCTTGGCTGCGGTGCCTTCATCTCGGGCATGGTTGGCATCGCCGATATTCACTGTATGACCTTCTCGGACAACCAAAAAAACCCAGATCTTTCGCACCTCGTTGGCGAGCATTACGATAGCATGCACGAGTTGGGGCTCTCTGATGATCAAATTGAGCTGGGGCAGTTCGAAACCCGCCGTTTTCCCGACTTCAGGCAGGAGATCCTCGAGAAGATGCTGGCTCTGCGGCGCATGGTTCAGCCCGAGATCGTCTTTGTCCACACCGCCCAGGATATCCACCAGGACCATCAAACCGTCACCCAGGAAGCCACGCGTGCCTTCCGCGGCACCACGGTTCTCGGCTTTGACGTGCTGCGCAGCAGCTACGGTTTCTTCCCCAATTTTCTGGCGGAAGTTTCGGAACAGTCGGTTGAGAGAAAAATCGCGGCTTTGAACAAATACAGCACGTATGCAAACCGCTACTATTTTTCGCCGGAAATCATCCGCGCGACTGCCATCCGCCACGGCGCGTTGGCTGAACGCCCTTTTGCCGAAGGCTTTGACATTATCCGCATCGTCGGAGAATTCTCAGGCGCATAACGGTTCACCCAAACCAATAAAAAAACCAGATTGACGCGCGTCAATCTGGTTTAATTTTAACCGTCAAATCTACTTGCCAAGCGGCTGCCTACAAGTTAGCCACCTTGGCGTTGATATCGGATTTCTTTGACCGGGCAGACTTATATGGTCGTACGTTGTTTGAATCGTACGGAAACCACAGAATTTTGTCCGGCACCATCCAGCCATCAGTCAGATAGATGTTTTCTTTAAATTGCACCGCAACGAGCTTGTTGTCCACCTGCACCACGGTGCCTTTCAACCAACCCCTAACGCGTTGACAGGTTTTATCCTCATGATCGCAGTTTACTTCAACACGATCGCCAACTTCATACACCTTTTCCTCTTCTGGAGGTCGCATGTAATTCCCACTCTTCATCATAATTAGCTCCTTCTTTTGTTACACTCGTTAACTGGCATCAAACTTCTCAATGAGGCGTTCGCTTACTCTGTTTCTGGTCTTCTCATCAGGGATCAGTTCGATAATCTCTGCAAAGAATCCATCCACAATCAGCCGAACAGCATCGCCCCGGGGTATCCCACGGGCTTCCAGATAGAACAATTCCATTTCATCTATACTTCCAACCGTGGCGCCATGTGAGCAGCTGACGTCGTCGGCACAAATCTCAAGCCCTGGGATGGATTTAATTTCAGAACGATCACCCAACATCAGGTTCTGGTTGGATTGATAGCCATCGGTTCTTTGCGCGATCGGGTCCACAAAGATCATTCCGCGCCAGATTGCTTCACCGTTCCCGTTGGCAGCCCCTCTGAACAACAAATTACTTCTGGTGTGGGGCGCCAGATGATTTTGTACGGTGTCAATGCTGATTTTCTGCCCCTGCGAAGGGAAGTAAAAACCTTTCAGTTCCGCGTCCGCGCCTTCTCCTTCCAGGCTCACTTCAACGCTCTGTTTTCCAAGAACTGTCGCGACTGCCGCATGAATCCACTCTAACTTTGCAGCCCTGCCAAGCCTTGCCTGGTTGTAGAGCAGCGTCACAACCTCCTGTTGGAAGATCGAAACGTCCGAAAAGTGCAGCCGTGAGTCGTCTTCGAGCAGCAAATCCGTCTTTGAAAGCTGGAGGAAGGTCCCCTCACCATGCTGGAGCTTGTTCTGGCTGTCCAGCACAAGTTTCAGCTCAGCGCCGGGTTCGAGCCAAATCAGAACCCGCGTGGCGGTCATGCCTGGGTTAAGCTTGCCGTGTACGTTTACGACGGCGACGCCTTCTACCTTCAGCCCTTTGGGAACGTGGACGAACAGTCCGTTCCTTGCCAGGGCTTCAGCCAAAACCTGGAACTTCTCGCTTGCGGGCTTATCCAGCCGATCTAAAAAGCTTGCAACCTGATCCGGGCGGTCCCTCAGGGCGTCCGCGAAAGTGGTAATCGCGAGCCCCTCATGAGAACGCTCGTCAGGCTTTGGGTCGCCTTCCTTGGCAGGAATAAACTCTACGTCGAGTTTCAACTCGGGATTAGTCCAAACCTTCCCATCGGCAAGCCCAACATGCGAGAAATCAAGCCAGCGCCACTTTTCCATCTTTTGCTGCGGGATTGGCAAAGCGGCCGCTTTTTCCCATGCCAGGTTAAAGGTGTGGGCTAATGGCAGACCCAAGCCTTTGTTTGCCTGCTCAAAGGCAGTGTGCCATTGGGCGGGGTCTTTTTCTACGTCAAAAATGGAACGATACGTCACCTCGGGATTATGCATGGGGCTACCCTACCGATCCAATCATCTGCAATTTAACCAGGCGGTTCATCTCGACGGCATATTCCATTGGAAGTTCCTTCACCAAAGGTTCAATAAAGCCAGAGACCACCATCGTTGTGGCTTCCTCATCGCTTAGTCCGCGGCTGTTGAGGTAGAAAAGCTGTTCTTCGCCAATTCTACTGACCGTCGCTTCATGACCGATGGTCACATCCTTCGAGCCGCTTTCAATCGTCGGATAGGTATCCGACCGGGATTGCGGGTCGAGCAAAAGTGCGTCACAAACCACGCTGGATTTGATATTCTTCAGCCCGTGAGCCACTTTCACCAATCCCCGGTACGATGACTGCCCGTTCGCCCTGGAAATGGACTTGGAAGTGATCTTGCTGCTGGTGTTATTCGCAAAATGAACCATCTTTGCGCCTGCGTCCTGGATCTGCCCAGGACCCGCGAAAGCAACTGAAAGCATCTCGCCATGGGCGCCTTCTCCGCGCAGGTAGCAGGATGGATACTTCATGGTCACTTTCGACCCGAGGTTGGCATCCACCCATTCCATCGTGCCGTTCTCCCAAACCGAGGCACGCTGTGTCACCAGGTTATAAACGTTGGAAGACCAGTTTTGGATCGTCGTGTAACGCACACGGGCGTTTTTCTTGACGACAATCTCAATCACTCCGCTGTGAAAAGACTCAGTTGAGTAAAGCGGCGCGGTGCAGCCTTCCACATAATGAACCTGTGCGCCTTCATCCGCGATAATCAATGACCTTTCAAACTGTCCCATGCTCGCGTTATTCAGGCGGAAGTACGCCTGCAACGGCAGATCGACCTTCACGCCTTTTGGCACATAAACAAAGGATCCCCCCGACCAAACCGCGCTGTTGAGTGCCGCGAACTTGTTATCCTGGATCGGTATAACGGTTGAGAAGTATTCGCGGAATAAGTCCGGATGCTCCTTGAGTCCGTTTTCGATGCTCAAAAAGATTACACCTTGCTTCTCGAGGGCTTCCTGCACATTATGGTAAACCATCTCCGAGTCGTACTGGGCGCCAACACCGGCAAGATATTTCTGCTCAGCTTCGGGGATGCCCAGCTTGTCGAACGTGGTCTTGATCGTATCAGGAACGTCCTCCCACGATTTTTGGTCTATCTCGGCAGGGCGGACGTAATAGTAAATATTATCGAGGTTCAAACCGCTCAGGTCAGGACCCCAGGTTGGCATCGGGCGCTGGATGTAGTGTTTGAAAGCCTTCAACCGAAATTCCAGCATCCATTCGGGCTCTTCTTTATAGGCAGAGATCTGACGGATGACTTCCTCAGATAAGCCTTTCTGGCTCCTGAAGGAAGAGGTTTCCGGATCATGAAAACCGTACTGATAGTCGCTGCCCAGCTCGTTCAGGAAGTCGTTTTCAGGCGCGTCAGTCATTGCCGTTTCCCGACTCCCCGTATACCTCCCGGATCCAGTCATAGCCGCTTTCCTCGAGCTTAAGCGCGAGTTCCGCCTGACCGGTTTCCACGATCCTCCCCCGGTACATGATGTGAACAAAATCGGGTTTCAGGAAGTTGAGCATCCGTTGGTAATGCGTGATCACCAAAACGCCCAGATTATCGCCCACGAGCGAGTTGACGCCTTCGGAGACAATACGGACCGCGTCGATATCCAACCCACTGTCAGTCTCATCAAGGATGGCAAACTTCGGGTCAAGCATTGCCAGTTGCAAAATCTCAGCACGTTTCTTTTCGCCGCCGGAGAACCCCTCATTCAGATATCGCCCTGCGAAGGAATAATCCATCCCCAGGAAGTCCATCTTGCTTTTCATCGCCTTGCGAAAAGCGACCAGGGAAATGTCTTTTGATTCCGGATCGTTTGCCTTCAGCTTGGAGTTCACCGCCACTCGTAAAAAGTTAGCGAGCGTGACGCCGCTGATCGAAACCGGGTATTGAAACGCCAAAAACAAACCGCGGTTTGCACGTTGGTCGGTTGAAAGACCGAGGATGCTCTCGCCGTCAAGCAGAATATCCCCCCCGGTCACAATATAGTGTGGGTGTCCCATAATCGCGTTGGAAAGGGTTGATTTTCCTGTTCCGTTGGGTCCCATCAAGGCATGAATTTCTCCCTGCTGCATGGTCAAGTTGAAGCCTTTGAGAATTTCTTTCCCCTCGACTTCAACGTGTAGGTTTTTAATTTGTAATTTCGCCATTATTGCCTGTTATGTGTAGGATTTATAGGCGGATTATAGCATGCGACCCCTCGAAAGTCAATTTTTTAGCATATACCTTAACTTATTAACATTCACATTCGACAAAAAAAGTGCATCTTTGGGTTGAATCGTATATAATCATTAACGTTAGCTGAAACATCAAAATTAGTTGATGGTTGCAATCAATTTCAGACCCCTTTTGGGTAAAAATATCAAGATTACAGGAGAAAAGAAATGGCAGACGACAAAGGATTATTGGGAAAAATCTTCGGCAAGAAAGATACTAAGAAAGAAGTAGAAGAAGCCGCCCAAAAGGCAGCTCAAGAAGCAAAGCGAGAGGCGGAAATTGCCGCTGAAAACGCGAAACGTGTCGCAGACGCGGAACGTTACAAGGCTGAAGCCGAAGCCCGCCGGGTTGCCGCCGAAGCAGAAGCCAAGGCAAAAGAAGTTGCCGAAGAGAATGCCAAACGCGTTGAGCAGGCAGATCGCTACAAAGCCGAAGCGGAAGCCCGCCGGGTCGCCGCAGAAGCCGCCGCGGCAGCCAAGGCAAAAGAAGCCGCTGCCTGGATTGGCGAGCACACTGTTACCTCTGAAGACACTCTCAGCCATATTGCGCTGAAGTTCTATGGTCACGCCACTCCCCCCTATTACAAGCTGATTTACGAAGCCAACAAAGACATCATTGGCGACAATATGAACATCATTGTGCCAGGTCAGGTGCTCCGCATCCCAGCCCTGCCCGAAGACCTGAAATAGGAAGGCAGACTGGTCATAATGGCAGATAATTTCGATTTAAGCACCGTTTTTAAGACGGTTACTGAAGCTCTGAAAGACAACCAAGCCAGCCTTAACGCCGCGGATGAATACAATGGCGATCATGGCACGCACATGGTGGAAACCTTTGGGCTGATCCAAAAAGCGGTTGCGTCCAAGTCAGACAAATCTGCTTCGGACCAGTTGGCGTATGCAAGCGATCAGCTTCGCTCTCTGACGACCAGCGGTTCAGCCAAGTTATACGCTGATGGTCTCGAGGAGGCTGCCGAGCAATTTAAGGGAAAAGAATTCACCCAAAAATCCGCAGGCACGTTGATCAACGCCCTCATGGGCAGTAAACCTTCCGCGAATGCCGGCTCGGGTGATTTTCTCTCGACTCTGCTTGGCGGTCTTAGCGGAAACACCCAAAACCAAACGCAACCTCAAACGCAGCAATCCGCTCCAGCTCAAACTGATGACCTGGTGGGTTCCTTACTGGGCAGCGTTTTGCAGCAAACCGGAAGCCAGACCCAAAGCGGGAATAGCGGCGATTTGCTCAGCAGCCTGCTCGGCGGTTTGGGTGGATCTCAAACCCAACAGGCACAGCAGAGCCAACCCAATGGTGACCTGCTAACCAGCCTGCTCGGTGGGCTCACGGGGGGATCATCTTCCTCCCAAAGCTCCGGTGGCGGCATGGGCAACCTGCTCACCTCTCTTCTCGGGGGGCAGAGCTCCAGCCAAAGCGGCGCGGGCGGTCTCGATGCCAAGGATTTGTTAAGCGCGGCGTTAGCGTATTTTTCCGCCAAACAAAGCGGCCAGTCCAATATGCAGGCTGTCCTGCAGGCAATCTCAGCCGCAAGCCGATTTAGCGGGAGTAAAGACCGCACTCAATCTGGCGCGGTTGTCGTCAACACCATTCTTGGCATGATGGGTGCGAATTAGCACTCTTTCTGCTCGGATGAATACAAACAAAAAGCCCCAATAAAGGGGCTTTTTGTTACCTGAATTTCTCGCTACTAACCGAGGGGGTATTTGTCGGCAACCCGCAGAAGGTCCTCTTCATTGTGCACGTTTTCCAGGAGGTCCTGCAGAAGGTCATCATCGCCCAGCATCTCAGCAAGCTGGCTCATATTGGCAAGGTGTTCCGTGGGGTTGCAGGATGCAAGCGTGAAGAAGATGTTTGCATACTTTTCCGGATCGCCTTCAACAAACGAAACCGGTTTCTCGACCTTCATGAAACCAATCGCAGTGTTAAAGACACCTTCAGAACCCTGCTGCGAATGGGGCATCGCCACGCCGGGAAGAAGCACGATATAAGGACCAAATTCCTCAACACATTCGATGACTTTTTTCTGGTATCGCTCATCAATCGTGCCGTCAGCCAATAGAGGTTTGCATCCGATCCGGATGGCATCGCGCCAATCTTCCGCCTCTTCTACGAAAATACAGTGTTTCTTTTCCACAAAATCATGCAGTAATGACATATTGATCGTCTCCTTTTGTTGCTCGTGTTCCGCTTTCGATAATCTTACCACTCCGCCTAAAACCGCCGCTGATGCTCAGGTATTTTTGCAATTTTGTTCAAAAATGCCTCTCAGCAAAGCCTGAGAGGCATTTTTAATAACCCTTTTATCAAGGAAAATTGCGAAACAAACCGAGGGCTTAGTACGTGACAACCCTGGGAAGTTCTTTTGCCTGCATCACCCAATCCGCGACCATTTTTGCGCTTGGTGGGCGGCGAACCAACTTCTTGGCTGCGTTTACTTCCAGGATCTTGGCGTGCAGATTCTCAGGTTTGCGGGTGGCAAGTTCCACCACGGTATCCACGCCAGCTTCCTCGAGAAGATCGGAATATTCCTGGGCAACGCCCTTGATCCGATAGAGATCAGCGTGATTAACCCACTCCAGAATCAGCTTGCGATCGATGCCGGCTTTCTCAGCCAGTTCCTCGCGACCCTTCGGAGCGGCTCCAACTTTCAGCAATTGAGCGACGCTAACAACACCAGCCTCGGTCAATTTCTTTGCGTATACAGGTCCAATTCCCTCAATATCCTCGATTTTTGGCATGATTTTCTCCTTAAATTACTCAATAGATTTTTAATATTATAGCATAGCAACAACAAAAACCACACGCTTCTTTTACACAACAAGCTCACAACAGCATCCCATCCGCCAAATTTGCTTATAATAATCAATATGAAAAAAACCAAAGAAGACATCCTGGAACAGCTTTTGCTGCTCCACACAGCAACCATCCAACAACTCGCTGACTCGCTGGAGCTTAGCGGGATCGCCGTCCGCCATCATTTACTCGACCTCGAAGCCGAGGGGGTCGTCGCATCCTCGGAGGAACGTCATGGCGTTGGAAGACCGCGTTTTATCTACCGCCTCACTGATGAAGGGTATCGGAACGCACCCACCGACCACCGCGAACTCTCCGTAAAAGCGCTGGACACTCTTCGCCGTGTTCTTGGCAGCGACAGGTTGCTCGAAGTGTGCAAAGAGTTTGGCAAAGACATTGCCGCTGGTTACACAAACGAGATCACTGCCCGCGAAATCGACCAGATCCTGGCGCAAATTGCCGCCAATCTCACCCCGCATGGTTTCATCTTCACATGGACAAAATCCGGCACAAAATACACCCTCACCACCCACCACTGCCCCTTCCATTACCTTGGACAAAAACATCCCGAGGTTTGTTCGATCAACCAGGCTCTGTTAGAATCTCTAACCCGGCAATCACTCAGCCACGATACGTGTATCCAAAAGGGTGATGCCGTCTGCACATATACTTGTGAGGTAAAAAATGGAGAATAAAGCGAAGTTCACCTGGGAAATAGAAACCACAAACCCCGATAAGTACAATGATCTGATCGAAGGGCTTTCCGGGATCACCGACCCAGAGTTGGGTTACTCTGTTGTTGAGCTCGGTTTAATCAGAGAAATTAAGCTGACCGATCAGGGGGCATTTATTCGCATGATCCTGACTACACCTTTTTGCCCTTACGGTCCTTCGATGCTCGAAGAAACCCGCAAGAAGGTCGAACAAATCCTCGGTGTTCCAGCCAGCATGGAGTTTGGCATGGAACCCTGGACTCCTGAAATGATGGAAGATGACCTGTTCGACCCTCAATGGGGTTTAATGCCCTGATTTAGCGTTTAAGCAGCCCCATCAACTTCATTCCCAAGGACATATCTCCGGAGATTTTAATCTTTCCGGACATGAACGCCATCATTGGGTCGAGCTTCCCGCTCAGCAAATTTTCCGCGCTTTCGGCTGTGGTCTTTATGGTCAACTGCGGTTGGGTCATTGCGCCTTCGCTAACGCTGACCTTGCCGTCATCCAAAACCACACCCCAATCGCCGCCACCTTCGCCGCTCAGGCTAAACTGCACCCGCCCGGTTAAACCCTTGGCTTCTTCAGGATCAACCATCTTTGGCAGATTCTTAATCAATTCATTGAAATCAGTCATATCGGCTCCTTCTATTATTAGAGATTGATTAAATTCTACTCAGTTCTGGTTTTTTTTGACCTTTTTCGTACAAGCTGTTGTATAATACCGACGTAAAATCAGGAGCGGCAGCTCTTGCAAAAATGTTATAGCTTTCAAGGAGAAATATGGACAAATACGAATGCATCGCCTGTGGTTACATCTACGATCCTGCTATCGGCGACCCCTCCGCTGGGATCGAACCTGGCACCTCATTTGATGACTTGCCCGAAGATTGGGTTTGCCCCGATTGTGGTGTTGGCAAAGATCAGTTTGAAAAGATCGGCTGACATCTTATTTACAACCAGTAAAACGACCTGTTTACCCAGGTCGTTTTTGTCTTAACCCTCACCCAGCGGCAAGCCCAAACGCGCCTGAACCTCAGGCATCTTTGCCGTGAAAAATGGACACTGGTAAAATTGAGTTGCCACCCAGAACAGGAACCATCTGCCTGGCAAAAACGATTAATCATCACAAAAAAGGAGCTTGTAGATGTTCCAAAACTACGAAGAAGCATTGAAATATACTCGGGATAATGAAATCCGTATGATTGACCTGAAATGGGGCGATATGGTTGGGCGTTGGCACCACATATCCATATCAGCCGAGTCCTTCACGCCGCAAATGATGCGCGATGGTATCGGTTTTGATGGTTCTTCAGTTGGGTTCAGACCTGTCACCGCGGGTGACATGATCCTCATACCTGACCTTTCAACTGCTTTTATGGACCCATTTTTCAAGCGGCCAACCCTCTC
>WPCI01104227.1_pt1 | contig 11444 bp, 10 predicted proteins | sample 5399871 | NCBI WGS metagenome assembly WPCI01 (sample SAMN12869469, study PRJNA574797) | sludge metagenome | isolation source: wastewater treatment of pH7 | place: China:Beijing | collected 2019-05-20
CCTCTGAAAGTTTGTGAAGTACTTCTTCGGATTCGAGAGCAAGATCCACTAAAACAAGGATTGAAACAGTCCAATAATCCCATTATCGGAAGCTGCAACCGCCCAATTCGAGAGCAAGATCCACTAAAACAAGGATTGAAACAGACCTATAATACAGAGATAGCGCATGGTCGGTATCGTCGAGAAGTAGCTTCCACTAAAACAAGGATTGAAACTTTTTCCCAATTTACTTCCTCCTCATTGAACATTTGGTCGAGAAGTAGCTTCCACTAAAACAAGGATTGAAACGATTTTGCGTTTCCTTCTCCCATAAAGCTGGAAGTATTTTGTCGAGAAGTAGCTTCCACTAAAACAAGGATTGAAACGGATTATTAGTTGAAGTATCCGTGAATTGGACTGTAACGTCGAGAAGTAGCTTCCACTAAAACAAGGATTGAAACTTTTTTATGTTGTATCGAGCGAGTCCGTTAAATACGTGTCGAGAAGTAGCTTCCACTAAAACAAGGATTGAAACTATTTTGCTAAACAATACTGCGTTCAGCTTATCAATGTCGAGAAGTAGCTTCCACTAAAACAAGGATTGAAAGTTGTTCTTTGAGTCCCTAAACTTTTTTAAAATTCTTCTAAAAAACAGCACCAGTAACTCTAATTCGGGAAAAAACCGAATTCTTCGCGGCTACGTATATCAGGATCTGTAGACGACTGAAAATTAATAACCATTTACGGAGGTACCTGATATTCAAAACCAGACTCTAGCCAAAATACAACTGAAACTATACAGCAAAGCGAAGAGAAACCCCGAAAAGAAGTTTAAGAAACTTAAAAAACTGCTTTTGAAAGATGAGATCCTGCACACAGCCTGGAAGAACCTTAACAGGAACACAAAAAGCACCGGTTTTGAGTCCCTCACTATCCAGCAGGTAGAGGCTTCAGGGGTCGACAAATTCATTCGATCCGTAAAGAAGGAGCTTGAAGAAGGCCGGTATACTGCCGATGAAGTAAAAAGAGTCGAAATTCCAAAGAGGAATGGAGAGAAAAGGCAGCTTGGAATTTTAACCCTGAGAGACCGGCTTGTCCAGGGAGCTGTAAAACTTGTCCTTGAACCTATTTTTGAAGCTGATTTTGAAAACTGTTCTTACGGCTACCGGGCATACAGGTCTGCAAAACTTGCCAGTCTTGAGGTTTACAAATGGCTCGAATCCGGGAGTACACATTATTTGAAAGGAGATATAGAGGACTGTTTTGACAGCATCCCACATGATAAGCTCCTGAAGATCCTCAAAACGAGAATCGAAGACAAATTAATACTTTCCCTGGTCGAGAGCTGGCTCAAAAAAGGCTCACAGGCAGGCGGTTCAGGGAAAGATTCTGGAAAAGGGCTACTTCAGGGCGGGATAATCTCTCCGCTTCTTGTAAACTTCTACCTTGACCAGTTCGACAACCACTGGGCTGAGATAGGGCTCAAGAATGTTGAAGGAGATTCAGTTGAGCATCTTGTTCGTTTTGCAGATGATTTTGTGGTCCTTTCTAAAGAATGGATCAATCCGGACAGAGTTAAGGCAGTTATGGCTGAATTAGGCCTTGATTTAAACAAAGAAAAGACCTATGTCGGGACTGCCGCAAATGGGTTTGAATTTGTAGGTTTCTACTTTGAGGAAATTGAGGAGGAAAACGGGGCTGGGAGCGTTATAAGAGTTATGCCTACCGAAGGGTCCATTGAGAAGATGGTCGAGAGTATTGAAAGCATTGGAAGTAATGTCAGAAGTATAGATAGTACAGCAAGAATAGAAAAAGCCCATAAAGACGATGAAAACAAAGTTCAGGCCCTGGATAATTTAATAAAAAATATTTGTGATGTTGTTGACCCCTGGATGAGCTATTACAGGCATACGGATTATGCTGCCGGGCTTGAAAGAATTGAGCAGAGCTTCAATGAAAAGATCCAAAAATTTATATAAATATATATTATGTTTTTATTTTCGTAGAAATGCTTCTCAATAAATATCAAAATGTATTTATGTTAAAACTAACATGAACAAAATTGAAAAAGATATTTTTAAAAATTTCGTTGTATTTCTCATGACTCCGGAAAATATTAAACTTAAAACCCTTGAAATGACTTTTGAAGGCGCAGGGGAATTCAGGGGAGATGCAAATCAGATTCGTGGTTTTTTTGCGTCAAAATTCAATGAATACGACCTTCTACACAACCATAATACCGACAGGTTTTGTTACCGCTACCCTCTAGTTCAGTACAAAGTTCTTGACAGGATTCCTCTCGTGATCGGCGTAAATGAAGGCGCAGAAATCTTGAAAGGTTTATTTGACAAATTTGAAACGGTAACCCTTCCTCACGAGGACTTTGAAATTACAGAACGGTCCCTGAGGATCAAAAAACAGGAGTTCGGCCTTACAAAAAGCATTTACTTTTACGAATTCCTAACCCCCTGGCTTGCCCTTAATAAAGAAAATGAGGAAAAATTTCTTGAGACCAGAAACCCCGAAGAGCAAAAGGAAATGCTAAGAAAGACCCTGGCAGGAAATTTTCTCTCGATGTCAAAGACTCTTGGATATACGGTTCCTGATACCATAAAGTGTGATGTTGATGTGGAGCTCAGGCGTTCAAGATACAAAAATATGGATTTTACTTCATTTACGGGAGGTTTTATAGCTAATTTTTTGATCCCGTATTTCATGGGAGTAGGAAAAGGGGTTGCTAAGGGGTTTGGGACTGTGAGGAAAATAAGGATGTAAAGAATTTGAAGGTTTGTAAATACTCCTCCTGAGAGAGGCAGAAAACTTTAATTATGGAGGTAAATTGTGGAAGTAAAGGAATTTAGAGTCAGGTTCATTACACCCCTACTTATTGATGGAGCAAACAAATACTCTGTTGATAGTGCTGGTCTTACAGGAAAGGCTCTCAGAGGGTCTTGGCGTTTTTGGTTTAGAGCTGTAATAGGGGGTATGTATAAAGAAATAAGAAGTGAGGAATTACTCTTTTTAGAAAGTAGAATATTTGGTTCGGCTGATACTAAAGATTCAAAAGGTAACAAAATTGGTGCAAAATTTAGGATGATCATTGATAAAGAAAACGAGATTCCGGACGATAGTATAAAACTTGGATTTAATAAACCCTGCCGTAATTGTAAGGGAAAAGGGTGCTATCAATGTAATTTCAAAGGGAAATCTAATAATCCAGCAACGAGTCAAGGTTATCTTGAAAACTCATCTTACAGAATACAGATTATTCCTCGCAGTACTATGTCTGAAATGGAGGTAAAGGTTCTGTTTTCCATTATCTGGGTATGGGGTAATCTAGGCGCTGTAGGGAAAAGGGAAAGAAGAGGATTTGGTTCTCCAGTTATCTGTTCTAATAGCAAAAGAAATCCATTTTTATTTCGCTTAAATGAAAAAACAATCGAACTTCCACTAAAAGAAACTTTTGAGGATACTTGGAAAATTGAAGAACATTTAAGAAAAGGACTGAATCTGATGTGGAATGTTTGCAGTTTATGGGTTGAAGAAAATAGTTTTGTGCACAACGAAAAATTATCTGCATCTATCTGTGGAGCAAATAATCCAGTGAATTCTCCTTTCTTTTTACTGCGAAGCTGTGGACAGATATTTATTGGGAATGCTGGTTTCATTGACAGAAATGATGCAATTGCCAAATTTCACGGGGATTCGGAATGTAATGGATTAGGATGGGCAAAAGGCACACACCGTATGGCTTCCCCTGTGTTAATAAGATTTCATAAAATAAATACGGAAAATATCGAAAAACTCGTACCCGCAGTTAGTTGGTGCCAGCAAAAAAAAGTCGAAAGGCAAGACACAAATGGTTGTGCATTATCGTACCTCAAAAACATGCAAATAAATGGTGAAAGTATTTTTGTCTATAATCTGAATGGAGGCACTTTATGAACGAACTGATCGAAAAAATTAAACATTATGGAGATGAATTCTGCCTCCTTAGAGTTTCCATTGGTCCTGTTCAAGAGTTCATAAGTGAAGCAAGAAAAACAAGGGATCTTTATATAGGAAGTCGCTTGCTTTCTTTAGCTACATTCAGAACCATGAAACCAATATTTGATACATATGGTTTAGAAGCCATAATCTATCCACATATAAAATATTCAAAAGAACGTTTGTCTTCTCTTCCCAATATATACATGGCAGTAATTCCGAAATCCGAATTCCATGAAACAATTTCCCAGATGGAAATAGGATTACAGAATTTTTGGAATGATATGCAAAAAGAAGTCAACAGGAAGTTACCTCCTGATTGTAAGGGGTATTACAACCAGAAAATTAAATCCCCCTTTTATATGAACTGGGTGGCAGTTCCTATAGTAATTGAGGAACTAAACAGTGAATATAAACCAAAAGTAAAAGAAATTATTCATTTTTTCAATGAAAGAAAAGTAACAAGAACTTTTGATTCATGGGAAGGAAGTTATATTCAAAAATGTAATCAATGTGGCCGTAGAGAATATCCACAGGAGATTTATTCAAGCGTCCAAGAAAAATTCAAAGCAAGAATACGAGAAAATGAAATACTATGTTCAATTTGCTTATTGAAAAGACTTCTGAATCCAGATGACATAGATGTATCTCCCCAAAAGTTTGACTCTGTAATGGACGTTTCAGCAGCAATTGCAAAAAAATTAATCGAACAGAACAAAAATGAAAAGCATGAGATCAAAGAATTCACAGATAACGTCAAACGAATTGGAAACGTTATTGATAACACTTATAAAAATGGGGAGTGTTATTATGAAGACTATTTAAATTATGATTTTTTCAAAAAGGAGTATGGGATACCCGATAATCCAGATTTCAGGAAGCTCTGTGAGGATACTAAAAAAAGCCTGAGTGCAGCTTATGAGTCTCTTGGGATAAAAGAGCCATCAAAATACTATTCAATTTTGATGATGGATGGCGATAACATGGGGAAACTCATGTCTGGAGAGGTAAAACTTACTTCAGGAGATATTCTTAAAGATGCTGATTTTACCCTCAATTATCAGAAAAAACTCAGTGAAATTCTGGCAGATACCGGATCAAATACATCCGAGTTGATAAAAAGTCAAGAGGAAGGTAACGGTAATGGCCTTTGCGTATATTCTGGAGGGGACGATCTCCTTGCATTTCTTCCTCTGGAAACTTCTCTTTCAACAGCCAATAAAGCCAGATCCTGTTTTATCAGTGAATTCAGGAAATCAAACATAAAACAAACTTCCAGTGCCGGAATTGTAATCCTTCATCACAAAGATCCCCTCCGAAGAGGTTTAGAAGAAGCTCGGAAAAATGTTGAGGAGGCGAAAAAATCGTTTAAAGACAAGGACGCCTTCTGCATTACACTAAGACTATTTTCAGGGTCTGTTGTTACGTGGGGTTACAAATGGGAAATCAGAACTCCGACTCTTCAAAATTTAGACTCCGTTAAGGTTCTGGATGTTTTGCGATATTTTGTTTCATTTATGCTCGAAAGTCCAGAGAAAAAATTGAGTCCGAGCTTTGTTCGTGACTTTATGGAAGAACTTCCCTCTTTTTATGAATATAATGAACGTAAATCTACATGGAAACTGAGTGAGGAGATGTTTAAATCCGAGTTTTGGAGGTTGTTAAAGCGTCACATGCCTTCAGAGTCTAATTTATGGAAAGTTGAATTCAAAAAAGGAATTCTTACTCTGGACTTACTTGCAGAATCATTTATTTACATGGCAGACCCTGAAAAGAACAACCAAGTTAAAAATACAAAAGAAAATTTTGAAAACTTCCTCCAAATAGCTCTTTTCTTGGTAAGAGAGCAGATAGGAGGTGATTTGAAGTGATCCAAATAAATCTCAATCCCCTTGACACACTTTTTTTCAGGGATTCACGCTCTTTCGATGCTGGAGAAGAAACAACGGCAGATTTTAATTTTCCTTCCCCTCTAACGTTTTATGGAGCAATCGGAAACGCTGTACTTGAAAATACTCCCGAAAATGAAAGAAGGAAATTTGTTCATGGGAAATATGAACATCCGAAGCTTGGAAAATATGATGAAAAGCTTGTGGATACTCCTTTGAAAATCAAAGGTCTCTTCCTACAAGAAGGCGGCAGAATATATTTCCCTTCTCCAGAAAATCTCTGGGTTGAGGCAACAAAACGTCCCTATGTGCCTCATGTGCTATTACCATATGAAAACAAAGAATGGCTATGGGACATTAACGATGAAAAATTAAGACCACTAAAAATGCCAAGGTCAGATGATAAAATATTAGATCTTAAACCATTAGGTGAATACATCCCTGCTGAAGAAATGTCCAAATACCTGGCAGGAAAACTTAATTTTCGTTCAACTCTTAAATCCAAATCAGAAGATTCTTTTTTTGCAAAAGAAACCAGGTACGGCCACGCGATTTCAAAGTGCTCGAAAACACCTGAAGAACATTTTCTTTATACTGCCGTCCACCTGCGTTTCAAAGATCAGCTTAGGAAACGAAACTATGTACAGTCTGGTTTTACGGTGTTTGTAGAAGGTATAGAAGAATTGGACCTACCCAATAAAACAATATCTCTTGGAGGAGAAAGGAAAAAAGTTTCAGTTAAATGCGAAAATACTATGATAATTCCGGAACAGCCGGAGATTTTAGATGAAATCCAATGCAGGAAAAGATTTTTCATATATTTTGCAACTCCAGCAATTTTCAAGAACGGATGGCGTTTAGAACTGCCTTCTGAATTTAGTGATGCCACCCTAGTCGGAGCAGCTGTTAACAAACCACTCCATATAAGTGGGTGGAAAAGTGGGTGCAAAACCAACGAAGATGTGTTGGGAGGAAAACCAAGACCCATAAAAAGAGCTGTTCGTGCCGGTAGCGTTTATTTCTTTGAGGCAGAATATTGGAGCAAAGAGAAATTTAAAGAGTTTTTTGATAAATATCATTTCGGAGCCAGTTTATCTGACGAATATCCAAGTGCTGGTTTCGGTATAGGATTAATTGGGTGTTGGTAAAATGATACAAGATAATAAGCTTCCGGATAACGAGCTTCCGGAATATGGAATTATGTTTGTTAATGTAGTTACACCTCTTCATAATGGTTCTGGAGAAGGGTTGGGGTTTGTAGATAATCCGATTTTACGAGAAAGAACGACACAATTCCCTATCATCCAGGCATCCTCAATAAAGGGCGTACTTAGAGATTCATATGAAGAAAGGGGTTCTCAATGTGTTGAGCTGCTTTTTGGCCCTCCCCCCGGTAAAGGAGAGAAACATTCCGGTGCAATTTCTTTTGGTGACGGGCAGATTCTTGCATTTCCTGTAAGATCCGTTAAGGGATGTTTTGCATGGATAACCAGTCCCCATGTACTTTGGCGCTTTTACGAAAAACTTTGCTTGATGGGATTAGAAAAGCAGTTTCCAGAACTCACTGAATCAATGACGCAAGTTCGCTCAGGTCTGAACAATGCTCTGATATGTCCTTCTGGAAATAACGAGCTCTGCCTGCAAAAGAATAAAATTTTCCTTGAGGAATTTCCTGTTACTTGTGTGGACTCTGATGAATTCGAAAACATTGCAAAGGTTATTGGAGAAAAGGTATATGGGAATGTTAAAGATAGTTTCTTGAAAAGTGAATTTGAAAAGAAACTTGTTTTATTAGATGATGATACATTCAGATATTTTATCACCAACGCAACCGAGATAGTTCCAAATATTAGGATCGGGGAAAACGGAACTACAAAAGATGGTTCACTTCGCTACACAGAGTATCTTCCTTCCGAATCTATCATGTATAGTACTATGATTTATGAAAAGTCCAGAAAAAAAGACACACCCTTGAAAGCAAAAGATATTATGGATTATTTTAAGAAAGACTTCCCAGATCAGTCAGCAATTCAAATTGGGGGAGATGCGACTACCGGAAAAGGAATTGTTAAGCTTTCTTTATTAAACCTTCCACCAAATGATATCGTTAGCAAACAAAGCTAATGAGGGGATTAAATGATAGTTGATAAAAATCTTGATCATGGGAGAGCAGAGTATGCATATAGATGCGTTAAAGATATCGAAAACAAAAGCGATGAAATTGAAAAAAAGTATCATAGCGCAGTCCGCTCTTCCGGCGCTTTAATCCAAAAATCAGGACTGATACAAACTCTATCATTTTTCATCAGCAAAACAAAAGATGAGGAAAGTGGTAGGGAAAATAAAAACTATACTCACTATGAACTTCTTGCAAAACATATCTTGACATGGATTCTGGATAGTAGTGGAAGCATAGAACCATTGGAACTTTATTTATCTCTTCTGGATTACACGGATGAGGAAATTATACAAAAAACCCAGGAATCTAAGGCTCTTATACTCTGGCTGAAAAGATTCGCAGATGCAATGCTTGCAAGTGGGGAATAACAATGGTGCTGGAGAATTCTCAATGGAGAAAGAACATCAAGCATGTGAGAGAAATCTCTACTTCCATAGATGTAAATCCAGCTCTCATTTTTGACAAGTATTTTTTATGGGGAGCAACTGGTGATGGTTTTCCCACTCTAAATAATGAGGATAATCCAAGAGACAAGGAAACCTGTAGATTTAAACACATTAAAAAAATAACAAAATACAAAATTCCCCTAAGTACTGCTCAGTACAATCTTCTGAAAAATAGAAAGAACTCCCTCCCAAAAACACTGCCATTTTCACTTAGTACCAATACCAGAGTTATAGTCAATCATGGGGGAGAATCAATTCTCGAAAATTCGATTTCCATTCATCCATATTATGGGTTTCCCGTAATACCAGGGTCTGCAATAAAAGGTGTTACTAGACATTATTGTGAAGAGTTTGAAGATCTTGATAAGGATATTGTAAATATGATTTTTGGAAACTCTCCTGATGAAAAAAACTCCCAAAAAGGGAGTATAATATTTTTGGATGCATGGCCTAAAAATTTAGATCGAAAATACATGTATGATTTTTTCGAAATGGATGTTTTCACTCCACATTATCAGGACTATTACCAAAAGAAGAAATTGCCAAGTGACGATCAAAATCCAGTTCCTGTTTACTTCCTTGCAGTGAAAAAAGGGGTTGAATTTGAGTTTGCAATCGCTCCTGCTTTAGGGCACAGTAAAGGAAATTTGGAAGAAGATCTTAAACTCGTGAAAGAACTCGTTATAAATTCGCTAAAAACATTTGGAGTCGGTGCAAAAACTGATTCAAGTTATGGTTATTTTAAGTAAAAAGGTGATTGGATGCCAAGAATAATAATTACAACCTGTGGAACAAGTCTTTTTAAATCATGTTGTTGGAAATATGGGGAACTTTGTAAAGATTCTCTCTCAGAGATGAAAGATGAACAAGAAAGGATGGGATATGAATCGGTATGTAACAGTAAACTGAAACAGGCTCTGAACGATGGTATCGATTTAGCTAAAGAATTTGATCCCTCTGCGTGGGAAGATTTATACTTGAGAGATCTACCTGCTGAACTCGCATCACTAAGGGCTATACAGCTTTGTTTGGAAGGCATCAAAAGTAAACCACCTCTTGGAGAGGATGACAAGATTTTAAATTCAAATCCTCATCCCCGGCTGCGAAAAACAGAAAATGAACCACCTCTTGGAGAAGATGACAAAATTGTTTTACTTCATTCGGATAACGAAGAAGGCAGATACTGTGCAATGATATTATCAAATATCCTGAAAGATTACGACTTGCTTTCAGATGTACAAATTTGCGAACCCTGGGAAGTCAAAGGACTTGACCCAAGCGATTTATATCAGTTTGAAAAGGCTTTAAAACATCTATGGAAAGATCTAATCTCGAAATTTGACGGTATTAATGAGTATATTTTCAATCCTACTGGAGGTTACAAAGCTCTTTCAATATTATTTGGAGCTGCAGCATATCATTTCTCAAAAGTTAGGGTATTCTATCTACATGAAAATACAAGTTATAGCGAAATTTCCGAGATTTGGTTTGACTCAATAGGAGAGCCTAGTGAATGGTTAAACGCATGTACACATGATATAAAAAATCCCAAATATAAACCCAGCCGTGGTTCACCTTGTCCTTTTTGAGAGCGATTAAATGACAGACATATATAATGAAATAAAGGAAGCAGAATACGTTAAACGAATAAATGATATCTTAAAAGATATCTGGCCTAACATAATTATATTTGAAAATTTACCTATAATTCCAGAAAACGCGCCCCCAACTCCCGAAAGTGCCTATATTGCAAGAAAACTTGCATTTGAAGATATAAAAGATCATCAAGAAAAAAATACTCCTATTCCCATAAAGGATTCGTGGCAACACTACTGGTTTAAGTGTTGCACTAGTGACAAATGTGATTTCATTTTTAAATTTTTAAAATCTAAGGGTATAGACAGAGAGAATGATCTAAAGAAAATATGTAGTTCTGAAAGTGAGTTATTTCACGCATTAGATAATGATGCAGAAACAAAACAATTTTATATCGATTTATGTATTGGCTACTTACTTAAAAGATACAATATATTTGACTCAAAAGAAATGTGGAAGAATTCGCCAAAAAAAAATCCTATAATTCGTTTACAAATAAGTTTACCACGTTTAATTGCTTCAATCCTTGTTGGGTCTATAGTAATTGCAACATCAAGTGAGATTTATAAATTTGTAAGCAGTAACCAACCATTTTTGCTTTTATTATATTCACTCGCTTTACTTGTATTATCTTATGGTTACCTAACTTTTGAGTGTCTAAAAATAACACAAGGTACTATAATAACTCAGATAGCAAAGAAAAGAGCATGTTATGTTTTAAAAATGGGCACTTCCTATTCGCTAGTCATTTCATTTGTGTTTCTAATAATTGGTTTATTTCAGGTCTCTACGAATTCTGAAACTGGTTTTGAAACATTCTTTTCTTACATTTTAAGCTATACCTCCCAGTTATTTTTCTATGCGACATTTTCATTATTTATAGGAATAGTTGTCCAGTTGTTATGGGAAGAAAAAACAGTTTCTGAGCCTTTTTGAAAGATATAGTTTTGAAGGACTCGTTAAAGCAAGGATTGAAACCAGTTGAGGGCTCAGGAAGACCGGATACTTCTCCAAGTCGAGAGGTAGCTTCCACTAAAACAAGGATTGAAACTGATTTTCTCATTTTTTTATTTCGTACATAATTTTTGTCGAGAAGTAGATTCCATTAAAACAAGGATTGAAATGCAGACGAAAAACGCAAATAAGAGTACAGACAAATTCATTCGATAACAAGATCCATTAAAACAAAGATTGTAATTCTATTTCTTCAAATTTTTCTAAAGAGGCTAACCAGAATGTCTAAGAAAATCGGCAGAAATGATCCGTGTCCATGTGGTTCAGGTAAAAAATATAAACATTGTTGTTTAGGTAAAAAAGCAGCCGATGCGAATCTAACTACTTCAAAATCTAAAACTAGTCCAAAATCTG
>WPCI01238597.1_pt1 | contig 11430 bp, 6 predicted proteins | sample 5399871 | NCBI WGS metagenome assembly WPCI01 (sample SAMN12869469, study PRJNA574797) | sludge metagenome | isolation source: wastewater treatment of pH7 | place: China:Beijing | collected 2019-05-20
GCTGCGCATATTGCCAACGCCGTCATTGTCATACCATTTTGATTTGCTAACTTTATGTTTAATTGAAACGAGTTCGCTATCAAAATCTGCATTGTCGATGATCGCTTTCAATTCTAAAGCACGTTTCATGTCTGATTCAGTTTGTTTAACTAAAGTGATAAATTTTGCAATTTCAGATTCAGCCGCTTCTTTCAATTCTGGATATGTTTCAATAAGATAGAAGTGATCATCAGATTTACTAAGTTTGCCACTGTTCGTAAACTTTTCAAAAGTATAACCGATTTTTTGCATTTCACCGTTTACTTCAATCTCTTCATTTGTATAAGCAATAACTTGATGTTTAATCATGATAATTTCCACCTTTCATATCTCTTTCTATACTCTTATTATAGTACGACGTCATACGAAAGTCAATAGCTTTAGCTATTAAAATTAAAAAAAAGCCCGAAAATTCAGGCTTTTACCATATCAAATTCCATCATAATTTTTGTTTTCCCTATGAACCAATGTTCATTTTTGTAAAGCGAACAAATTGTTAAGACTAAAAAGGGGCAAAAAAGGGGCAAAATATGGCTAATAGATGATATAACATGACACCTTTTGAATAGCCGTGATTACTAATTAACCCCTATATGACAGTGATTTACACTCATTAAATACTTATTGAATAACGCACCTATGACTACGTGCATTACACGGAAAAGCAGCTCGTATCAAAGAAATCAGAAGATAATCACGGTATTGATTGTCGTCAAAGCAAACAATTGCGAAAGTCCTTGTCTATCAAGGGCTTTTTCTTTTACCCTTTTTTACAAAAAATCAAAATTTTGGTCTATTTTCCCTCAATTGCCCTAGATTTCCCCAAATTGACGACACCTGTCGTCAAAAACAGGCACTTTTGACGAAAACTGGTGACGACAAAAGTCATCCGAAAAAAGCCAAAACGAGACGCGGATTGAGCAACTTTGAAGCTAGGTTCGCTCAACAGTGAAGAAAATACAATGCAGCCACCTCGCTGCACAAAAGGTGAAAGTTCGCACTTCTAACAATAACCTGAGAGGAATTTGCTAGATGAAATCACCCGACAAAAGAATTATTTGGAAAGAAAAAGACGACTTAAGCTTATTAATGCTTATTAATCAAGTGATTGACAAATACGGTATTGAAAATATTCGTCAATATCAAAATTTTCTAAATGAACATCCTAAAGATGCACCGAGCTCATGGTTTATTAATGATAGATTTGGATCATGGGATAAATTACTTCTGACACTTGGAAAGAAACCTTATGAACGATACAAATGGAATTCTTATTCTGATGATCAGCTAAAATCACTTGTCAAAGAATTTCTAGAAGATAAACATATTCATTCCCAACGCCAATATGAAATACAAATAAGCGGTAAAAATATGCCTTCCCTCTCTACACTGAAAAAAAGATTTGGTGATCTGAAATTTCTTTTTCAAAAGAAAAAAGAAAAAGTACCAAGTGATTTTGAGCTTCTATCAGCTCTACGGAAAGAAATAATCCGTTTAGGTTTGGAAGAGAGTTTATCTCGAACTGAGTTTTCAAAAAAATATGATCAGACTTTATTACCTCACCCTACTACAATAATGAGAAGAACAAATAAAAGTTGGGAGGAATTGATGGAGGAACTAGGATTTGACTTTATCAGTATCAAAAAAGAAAAACTAACTAAGAATTTAAAAAATCAAAAATAGACACCAACCAGAGAGCTGCGTATTCAAAAAATATTCAGCTCTTTTTTTATTGCTCAAAAAATTAATAAGGAGAACAGGATATGAACACAATAAAGTACAAAGCAGCTACTTGGTTTAGTTTACTAACGATGGTAGTTGCTATTTTTATCTCTCCGATTTCAGCACTCGCCGCTACAGTTTCTAATGAAACAATTGCTAATTACGTTTCAACTTGGTATCTAACCCATTCTTCTGGCATCCATTGGACCGATAGCGATGTGTCCATGAAACGAGCGGATGGACAACCTGCCTTTTGTATTGAACACGGTGTTTCTCTTTCGGGTGGATCAGGATTTACACCATCTGAATTAAGTATCAGCCAAAAGGATCGTTTGGCATTGATTGCCTATTATGGGTATCAGTTAAACCCCACTCCTGAAAATTACGGCATTACCCAAGCTGTGATGTGGCAAGAATTAGGCGACACCCTCTTAACCACGAACTTGCCGAACTTCAATGCTCGCCGTGGTGAAATTTTAGCGCAAGTTTCCCAACATAGCGCAAAGCCAAGTTTTAATAACCAAACGATTGAACTAAATGTTGGTGATTCAATTACTTTAACTGATACGGCTGGTGTATTAAGCAAGTATCAGCACCTAGTATCTAATACTGCCAATCTTTCTGTCACGAAAAATGGCAATACGCTGACACTTACCGCTACTGCCAACTCTAATGAAACAGGAAAATTGGAGTATAACATTGCTGGCAATGAGAATATCGGACAAAGTTTTGTCTATGAAAAAACTGGGCAACAAAAAGTTGCTACTTTCAAATTAGCCAATGGAGGCAACTTTGGTTTAAATATCAAAGTTAACCTGAATGGAAATGTTGCTGCGAAAAAAATTGATGAAGAAACTGGCTTGGCACTACCCAATGCTAAATTAAAATTTGAATACAATGGGCAAAGCAAAGAATTATTAACCGATGCCAGCGGTTTAGCACAAATCAATGACATTAAGGCTGGCACTAAAGTAACCATCACCGAAGTAGAAGCCCCTAACGGCTATGTCAATAAAGGTGAAATCAAAGTCGCAACCATTGAACCGAACAAAACAATTGAAGTTATTTTGAATAATAAGGAACAATTAGGCGAAGTCACGTTATCAAAAATTGGGCGTGAATTTGGTACTTCCATGTTTAATCAATATTATTCCTTGAATGGTGCTGTCTATGGCGTTTATTCTGCTGACGGTCAAAAAGTCGGCACGATGACGACAAATGCCGATGGTACAGCGAAGTTAGGAAACTTAAAACTTGGCTCCTATTATGCCCAAGAAGAAAAAGCGCCAGCAGGCTATCTTTTGAATGATGAAAAAATTCAATTTGATTTAACTTATGCTGGGCAAAATGTTGAACTCACCACGACTGCTGTTCAACATACCGATGAAGAACAAACAGGCAACGCCACATTAATCAAAGAAGATGCAAAAACTGGTTCGATTCCTCAAGGAGCCGCTTCTTTAGATGGAGCTGTCTATGAGCTACGCCGTGCAGCCAATGATGAAGTGGTGGACACTGTCACCATCAAAGACGGCAAAGCCACTGTCACTGATCTTTATTTAGATGACTATTATTGGGTAGAAACCAAAGCGCCCGAAGGTTACTTGCTGGATGAAGAAAAGCATCCTTTCCAACTAGCTTATGCTGGACAGACGGTTGAAACGGCAACCATTTCCTCCACAGTTAAGGAAACGGTTATTACTGGTGGTTTTGATCTTGTGAAATATAGCAACTATGATTGGACAAATTTTCTAGCTAATTTGTTTGATAAATCAGAACCGAAACCATTAGAAAATGTCGAGTTTTCAGTATTTAGTGATACTACTGGCAAGTTGGTACAAAAAGGTTTGACCGACAAGGAAGGCTATTTGAGCTTCAAGGAATTACCTTATGATACCTACACAGTCAAAGAAACCAAAACACCCGAAGGCTACACTGCTGCAAAAGATTTTAAAGTGACAATCAAAGAACAAAATGAAACCCACCACTATGCTATTGAAAACAAAGTCATTGAAGAAACGTTAAAAGTGGTCAAAGTAGATGCTGAAACGGAAAAAACGATTCCTCGTAGTGATGCAGCCTTTCAAATTCGCCACGTTGCTTCTGAAACCCTCGTGACCTTGCCAAAATTCAATGAAGACGGTGAAACCGATACTCTTTACACCAATAGTGAGGGCTATTTGATTTTACCTGAATCCCTTCCTTATGGTGAGTATGAATTAATCGAAGTCCAAGCACCAGAAGGCTATTTGTTAGCCAAAGAGCCTGCACCATTCACGGTAGATGGCTCCCATGATGGAGAAATAGAAATTCGCTTTAAAGATATGTCTCAAAAAGGCGTGGCTGATTTTACCAAAACAGGTCAAACACCTAAAGATGTGGCAATCTCTGAATCGGATTATGGTAGCTTGTATGAATTTGTCTATGACTACCAACCATTGGTTGGGGTTACCTATCGGATAGAAGCCACAGAGGATATTACCACCAACGATGGCACTGTTCGAGTAGAAAAAGGACAGACAGTGGCGACACTTACCACAGATGAAAACGGTCAATGGCAAACACCTGAATTGTATTTAGGGCATTACCAAGCAATAGAAGTAGCTGCTCCAGAAGGTTATGTTCTTGATCCGACTCCCATTGAATTTGAATTAAAGTATGCAGGTCAGTTAGTGGAACTAGCTTCTACCTCCTTGACTGCAACAAATGATTTTCAATCACTAGATATTCGTTTATTTAAACAGGAAGAACAAATTTCTGGTTGGGAGAATAATCAGCCTATTATTGAGGAAGTCGCAGGCACTCAAAAAGTCTTTGGCATCTTTACTCGTGATGCACAAGTCTTATCTGACAATTTAACCGTCCTAGCAGATAGTTTAGTAGGCTATCAAAATGTAAAAGATGGTGTTGCTACATTTGAAACGAAGCTGCCACAAGGAAATTACTATTTGAAGGAACTGGATGCTGGTGAGACGCATATTGCCGATGAAACAGAATATGATTTCTCTTTCACAGCAGAAACAAATCAAGGAACCTTCCCTATCCATATTTATCAAGATATGGTGGCATATGGGAAAGAAACTTTCCAAAAGATAGCTCGCAATCCTTTGGTCAATCGCTTGTATTTTAATCATTTTACTATGAAAAAAGTCAACGAATCCGCAACGTTTGATCCTACTGCTGGTATTTCTTTTGATTATACTAACTTAGGAACTGGTGCAGTCTTCACTTTAGAAGATGAAACAGGCACGATTATTCAAGAAGTGACCGTGGACAAAGATGGACTTGCCGTTTTTGATAGTATTCCAGTGGGTACATTCTTCTTAAAAGAAAAAGCGGCAACTTCTGACAATTATCGCTTATCAGAAGAAACGATTCGCATTGAGTCCACGAAAGATGGCATCCAAGCCTTTGACAAAAATAATGCCTTGTTAGGAGAACAATCCACCGAGAACGAAGACACAACAATTTTATTTGAACTAAAAAATTATTTGATGAAAGGAACTGCTGAATTAACAAAAACCGATGTCAGCACTGGTGATGCTTTACCTGATACTGGCATCCGCATCTTGGATCAAGATCAGAAGGTTTTGATTGAAGGTCGCACGGATAGTGACGGTAAATTTACTTTTGAGAACTTACCAAAAGGTACCTATTATTTCCAAGAATTTGACGCACCAGAAGGCTATCAATTAGATGAAACACCGATTGCATTTGAAATTAAGGAAGATGGTGAAATCGTGAAATGTAACATGACCAATCAAAAAACTGAATCCTCAGCAAAATTACCTCAAACTGGTGAAACTTCTACCCTACTTCTCTCTATTCTTGGAGTTGGGTTATTAAGTGCTACTGCTGGTTTGTATTACTTTAAACGCCGTAAAGCGAACTAATTAAATAAAATAATAGACAAGAAGCGCAACTTCTGTGTTTCTTGTCTGCTTTGAAGGAGATCATACATGGGATTTATTCGCTCTCCTACTATTTGCAATACCAATACAAACTATTAAAAAGAAATGGAGATTATTTTTATGGAACTCAAACACATTATTCCCAATATGGAAAAAACTTTTGGACAACTTGAATTTGCAGGAGAGGGAAAAATCGAGCAGCGCCGTATGAATGGTAGACAAACGATTATTTCTCGCAGCTACAATTTGTATTCCACGATCCAAAGAGCCGATGATATTATCGTTATTTTGCCTGCCGAAGTTGGTGAAAAGCAATTTGAAGTAGAAGAAAAAGTGAAGCTGGTCAATCCTCGAATTACCGCAGAAGGCTATAAGATTGGCACTCGCGGCTTCACCAATTATCTGTTACACGCCGACAATATCGTAAAGGCTTAAAAAAGAAAGGAAGATATTATGAGACTAGCAGAAGGAATTGTCATTGAAAAAGAAAAAACATTTGGTACGTTGAAATTCTCCGCTTTACGCCGTGAAGTTCGCATTACCGATGAAGAAGGCACCGTCACTGAGCAAATCAAAGAACGCACCTATGATTTAAAATCTAAAGGTCAAGGGCGCATGATCCAAGTCAGTATTCCAGCATCCGCAGGCGAAAAAAACTTCGACTATAACGCCGAAGTTGAATTGATCAATCCAGTTGCCGATACCGTAGCCACCGCTACTTTTCAAGGAGCAGATGTGGATTGGTATATTAAGGCAGATGATATTGTTTTAAGGAATAAACAGGTAAGGCAGCATAACAAAGATCAGAAATAGGACAATAATGATTGATTGTGATTCCTAGTTTATTTTCCAAACTAATTGCTGGATTTTTGAATTTTCTTTAGTCTTTCTATCAAAACTATATTTATTAGAGTTTCAAATAAAAAAACTCTAAACTGATAGTCAAATTCATTTTTTGTTTACCGATATTCCTAACTATGAAAATTCCAATTTTAAATGACAGATTTCAGCACTTTTTTAGCTGACCTGATATAATTACCTCAAAGCACTATATTAGACTAGAAATCCGAATTACTTTGAGGTGAAAATATGGAAAAAGTAAAATACCCTTATTTGTGGGATATAGAGAGACTAATATGTCTAGCTGAGAATGCCAATATAGAATCACACTACAATATAATTGATATTCTTGAATTTAGTAATGTTCTAAAATTTCTTATTAACAACACCTATTCCCACACGCTGTCTGAACAACAGATAAAAACTGCTAAAGCAAATATAAATCAGATAATCACTCTATATTTTGAAAATAGAACTCAAAAAGACCTTATTGAGGATTTCAAATATATGTTTGACTCTAATAATGTAGATCAAATGGATGGACAAATGAAAGACACCTCTTTGGAGATTGATAGTGATAAAAAAGATATATTGAACTACAGGGAAGATTATTTAGAGTGTTTTGAAAAATTTAAATTAGCTCAGTTAATTAATGAAAGTAGTTTAGAAAGTGCCATTCAAAATATGGAGTTGCCAATTTGGTTATTTTTAAAAACGAACTATTTTATTCAAAATTATCCTCAAATAATGAAAAGTCTATTTCTAAAAAGAACTGGAAATTTTGAAATACTATTGGACAACTATACTAATGACTATTTGGGTAATAAAGAAAAGTCACATATTCCCACAAATATTACTAAGGAAGAAATGTATCAGTTTTGTATAGATTATATCAAAAATGATCCTAACATTAATTATCTTGGACTTCTTGAACAAGGAATTCAAGGAATAAAAGAACTGAATATAGATGGAAAGTTAAAACTAAAAGCAAAAAGGAAAAAGGAAGAAATTGAAAAAAAGATTTTTTATAATGAAGATGGTACTTTTACCAGTAACAGTTTGAGTCGAAAAATTGCAGTTTACACAAATAAAAAAGAATACGAGAAAGAAGATTTAGATTTTAAAGTTTTTATTGATCTAGATTGGATCAAAGAGAATTCAGAGCCAGAAACATTATTAAATTCTTTATTGTATCTAGAATACTTTTTTACAAGTAATTGGATACTAAATTTATGCAGTTTCCCAAATCTTGAAGCTCCTACCCTCGAAAGACTATTTGGGATCAAGTCTCAAAAACACTATGAAACAAGTATCTATTTTTCTAACAAAAACGACTTAATATTACTAAGTTTTAAAGTTTTTGATTTATTTTTAAAAAAGGAATTAAATACACGTGTAGAAAATTTGATAAGCCATTTCTTTACAAAATACAGTGAAAAATACTTCAACGTAAGTTGGTTGAGTTTGGATTTTGCAAAATCAGATGAAAAAATGAGTATTCAAACAAAAAATTTATTTACTGTAGAGGAGCATATAAGAAAACAATGGAAATTATTAGTAGAAGAAATAAAGATAGATAAAGATTTATTCGAATTAGAAAACACGCCTAGAATTAATGCTTTAGAAAGTTTATTAGACAAAAAATATATTTATATTAATCCAAAAAACAAAGAAATTAACAGAATATTAAACTTATTGTTCTCAGACCAATCGAGTATTAATTATATCAACGAAAATCTATCAGAAGATAACTTTGCTATGCTTATTCTGAAAAATCAAATTAATAAGAACGACCTTTTAAACTACCAAAATCAACAAATTGATTTTTTAATTTCCAATAATGTAATATCTGTTAACAAGAAAGGTTTTTTATACTTAACACCTAAGCAAAGTATTAGAATAATTATTTTTTCTAATTTATATAAATTTGGAGTCATCCACTACTACTACGCAATTGATAATATGATGAAGTTAAAACTACAACAAAGTGAAATTGATAGTATGATTTCGGAAGATATATTAACTTATGAAAGTACATTATTTTCAAAACCAGAAGCAGATTTTTTAAATTATATTCTGAATAACTCAGAATTTGATAATGCCCTTGGTCTGAGGAATAAATACCTCCATGGTTCAGTTGTTGATGATAACTATGCGGATTACTTATATAGTTTAATGATTTTAGTGATATATACAATCCAAATTAATAATGAGCTTACACTTAACAATGAGTTTAGAGACAATTATGAGCAAAATGCAACTAATAAGAAAGATCGAAAATAGAAAATAGAAAATCTTTTTTTAATACACAAACTACAGTATTTATTCATTCTTGATAATGTTTAATACTTTAAAAAATTACCCAAAAGGAACGATGACCAATATTTAAAATTAAAGGAAAAAAAATTAAACCAACAAACAAGCATTTAGTCTACCTGTTTACACTTTATGCTTATTCCACAATATGTTTTTTAGTTGTATCGATTTTCCACCTCCCCTTACTTTTCAAGTTAAGCTGGCAAACAATTCAACTAAAAGATGGACTACACTTTATTCAATCACCACGTTTCCTGAGCAGCCTAATAGCTGCTCTTTTTTTATGCCTAATTGCCACATTACTTTTTAGGCGTTTCTGCTCCGACACTCTAAAACAACTCCAACACCGTCAAAAACTAGCTCGCATGATTCTAGAAAATGGTTGGTATGAAACCAAAGAAATTGTAAATGATGGCTTTTTTAAGGATTTATCCAGCTCTAAAACAAAAGAAAAAATCAGGCATTTTCCTAAGATGTTTTATCGACTCAAAAATGGCTTTATTCATATCCAAGTGGAGATTACGCTTGGAAAATACCAAGATCAGCTTTTGCAGCTTGAGAAAAAATTAGAGTCAGGCTTATTTTGTGAGTTGGTAGAGAAAAATCTCAAAGAATCTTACGTTGAGTACATTTTACTTTTTGACACCATCGGTAACCGTATTTCAATTGACCAAGTTACCGCAAAGCATGGGCAAATGAAACTAATGGAGGGTGTGTTTTGGGAATTTGACGCCTTGCCCCATATGCTAATCGCTGGTGGGACTGGTGGAGGGAAAACTTATTTTCTTTTAACGTTGATTGAGTCTTTACTGCACACCAATGCCAATTTGTATATTCTTGATCCGAAAAATGCGGATTTAGCCGATCTAGAAACGGTTATGCCTAATGTGTACTCGAAAAAGGAAGATATGCTGGCGTGCATCCAACAATTTTATGACGAGATGATGCAGCGAAATACCGAAATGAAGCACTTGCCAAATTACAAAACTGGTGAGAACTATGCTTATATGGGCTTACCTGCAAACTTTTTAATTTTTGATGAATATGTCGCATTTATGGATATGCTGGGGCGAGAAAATGCCGAAGTGTTAAGCAAATTAAAACAAATTGTCATGCTGGGTAGGCAATCAGGATTCTTTCTAATCCTTGCCTGCCAACGTCCCGATGCTAAATATTTTGGTGAAGGGATTCGAGATAATTTTAACTTCCGTGTCGCTTTGGGTCGGATGAGTGAGCTTGGTTACGGCATGATGTTTGGACCAGATACTAACAAGCAATTCTTTTTGAAACCCATTAAAGGACGTGGATATGTAGATACAGGAAAAAATGTAATCAGTGAATTTTATACTCCCCTTGTACCAAAAGGATATGATTTCTTAGAAAAAATTGAACACTTGATCACTAAGAAGCAGGCTGACACAGCGTTGGACGAAGTCATAGACGCAGGGGCAGACTAGCTTCCATTGGTGTGGCGCTAGCCACGCCAAGCGATTCGCCCCCCTTATCTAACAGGGGGGCACAAAAACATAAAAAAACTAGCGTCAAAGACAACAAAACCCAATCCTGCAAGGGATTCAATAAATATTAGCCAATGTAAACTCGCACACAAAAGTTTACATTGGCTTTTTTGATTGGAGGAATACACATGACCAATAAAACGTTATGGCATCAAGAGATACAACAAACTCGCTTAGCTTATGGCCTATCACAAAACAAATTAGCGGTTGCCGCTGGTATCAGCCGTCCATACTTGAGTGAAATTGAAACTGGAAAAATTCAACCTAGCTTACAAATTAAGCAAAAGATTCAAGACACTTTAGATCGTTACAATCCAGAGTATCCACTGGAATTATTGTTTGACTATGTTCGGATTCGTTTTCCTACAAACGATGTGGCAGCTATTTGCCATGAGCTATTACGCATCAATATGGATTATATGCTCCATGAAGATTATGCTTTTTACTCTTACACAGAGCAATATCGTTTCGGCGATATTATTCTTATGACTTCTCACGATGCTGCGAAAGGGATTCTCTTAGAACTGAAAGGTAAAGGCTGTCGGCAATTTGAGAATTTTTTGCTGGCGCAACATCGAAGTTGGTTTGATTTTTTTCGATCCAGCACCAATGAAAATGCTGTATTCAAACGAATTGATCTTGCCATCAATGACAAAGTGGGTATCTTAAATATCCCTGCCCTAGCCCAAAAATGTGATAAAGAAGAATGTGTTTCTGTTTTTCGTAGTTTTAAAAATTATCGGAGTGGTGAGCTGGTGCAACGTGAAGAAAAAATGGGCATGGGCAATACCTTATACATTGGCTCTTTAAAAAGTGAAGTTTATTTCTGCTTGTATGAAAAAGACTATGAGCAATATGTCAAAAACAATATTCCGATTGAAGATGCAGAAGTAAAAAATCGCTTTGAAATTCGTTTGAAAAATGAACGAGCAGCTCATGCCATCAAAGACCTAATTCAATTCGGTAACGCTGAGAAAACAGCGTTTGAAATTATTAATCGCTATATACGCTTTGTTGACAAAGACGAAACCAAACGGCGAAGTCAATGGGAAACCTCGAAAGATTGGGCATGGTTTTTAGGAGAA
>WPCI01029264.1_pt1 | contig 11426 bp, 9 predicted proteins | sample 5399871 | NCBI WGS metagenome assembly WPCI01 (sample SAMN12869469, study PRJNA574797) | sludge metagenome | isolation source: wastewater treatment of pH7 | place: China:Beijing | collected 2019-05-20
CCCCGCCAGCGTACCACTGCATATTATGCTCGCGGTAAAGGTCGAGCGTGAAAGGCACAGAGTCCACCTTGTAAAGCGCCCGAACATCGTTGTTATGGTTGCCGGTAAGCTCAATAATATCCGCCCCGAGGTCGTCAAGCAGGTCAATATAAGAGGGGTCGCTGCAGAAAATGAAACCGGAGTAATCGGGGTTTGGGAAGGGGCAGCCCTCATAGAACGAAACTTCATTACTGATATGTGTCAGGTCAGCAGCCCGCATAAAGTCGCGAATCTCCGTGCCTGGGTAGAGGACGCCTTCGGTGGACATCACAAAGGCAGTGTCGCGCGCCATGGCGGTTACGCCGGTCATGATCAGGCTTGTCAGTCGATCCCGCTCGCGGTTTGGCGCAGGCAAGAGCGCCGCAAGCTGTTCCGCGGAAAGCGACAGCTCCTCAAGATGAGTGCTCAGAACGACGCGCTGGCTCAAAGGAGTTTGCTCCGGCGCAAAGTCGTCATCAAGGGGGCTTTTTCCATCGACAGAGATCACCTTCCACTGCGGCGCGAGCAGCTCAAAGGGTAAAACAGCCCAAACGCCGTCCTCCGTCTTAACCTCGGGTCGGAAGAATTCGTTGCTTACCTGGTCGATCTTGCTTTTGGTGGGGATCGAACTGGCTGCCAGATTGAACATGTTCGCCACAATCGCGTTGTCCTGATTGCGCAACAGCAGAGTCTTGACGGTTGGGTCAACGTCCTCAACCTGGTCACCGCGGACTAACGCCAGCAAATCCGCCATGGAAATGTCATCCTGTACGGTAAAAAATGGCGCGGCGAGGGCATAGACCTGCCAGGTTTCGCCTAATACAAGCTCACCCTTTGCCGGGTTGCTAACCGTCAGGAAGAGGTCCGCGTCGTCCTTATTCCTGGAAGCTAAAATTCCCTCGGGTAGATTAATTTTCTTGACAAAATCGCTCGGCAAGAGTGGGTCAATCCAGAGGCTCAGCGGAACAGGGGTAGGTGTTGGGCTTGGCGCGGTGGTTGGTGTTGCCGTGGGCGGCAGGGGCGAGGCATTGCTCGCGGGTAAGGTGGAAAGCGGGGCTACTGCCGGTTGGCAGGCTCCCAATAAAACACCGCCCAGCAGAAAAAGGCTGATGATGGTGGAAGCAAAATGGGCTCGGGGAGTTTTACGCATCCATCCCCCAAAATAAATCGCTTTGCAATCGTTGATTCGGCTTGGGCTCGGGGTATCCCTGCATAAACCGATCGACAGGTTTGCTAAAGATCTTCATAAGCCGCGCGCTCAATCCAAAAGGAGCTTTTCCGCCGCCCTGGCTGGCGTGGCAGGCTGCGGCTGCCTGCCTTTGGTCATAAACAGGGAGATAACTGACCTTAACGTGCACCGGGAAAGACTGGGAGGCGATCTTAACCAGGTTGATATCGCCGTTACGTCCTATTTTGCGGGGGTCTTTGCCCCGTAGACGCATCCAGAAAACTGCAACTTTCGCGCTTGATTTCGGCATGGTATGGAAGTAGAGGCGCGAAAGCGCCAGCGGGTCGGTTTCGTGTAACTCCTGGCGCACGCGTTCAAAGGCGATCACAGTCGCCTGGTGGACGCGGATATGGTCGGGGTGGAAATACCCGCCAACGGGGTCAAACGTGAGCACGACCTGGGGGCGAACCTCGCGCATCACGCGCGCGATGCTCTCAACCACCTCCTCCATCGGGCGGGCAACCAAGGCATTAGGATTCTGATTATCCGGAGAGCCTTCCATGCCAGAGTCGCGAAAACCAAGCTTAAAGACCTGCTTCAACCCCAGGGCTTTCGCGGAGCAGTCCAGTTCGCTTTCACGCAGATCGGCAGAGCTGGCGAAATTCTGCTGAAATTCAGATGGGATATCGCCTGCTTCGCCGAGTGTGGCGCAGGCTAAGTAGACTTCAACTCCTCGGTTGGCGTAAAGCGCGAGCGTGCCGCCCATGCCGAAGGCTTCATCGTCCGGGTGGGCAAGCACTGAAAGAATTCGTTTCTCATCATTAATATTAATCATTTGAATACCTTTTGTATAACGTTGGAATTATAATCTCATCCTCCACACCCGGCAATGAACCCGACCACGAAAAGGCGGATTTTCCGATAATTTCTGGCTACTTGCGCCTATGGATTGAGACCGTCGGGGGGTTGACCGCCGTACTGGGTGAATAGTTCCTCCCAGTGGGCGATCTCTTCGGGAGATAATGACTGCTCGCTGCCTGTCTGGGCTGTGCGGGATTCAGCCTGTTCCTGGATCTTTTTGGCAAGCTCGGCGCTGCTCAGGACCGTCATGTGCCACGCTCTGCCGGCTGCCTGGACGCGCCGGTCAGAGCTGACCAGGGTTAGGTTTCGTGCTGACGCGCCAAGCTTTTGGATGTGGTTTTCGATGGCAGCATCAGCGCTTTGGGAAGCAGGCACGAACACCGCCTGCACCAGCCCAAAATTGCGCTTACCTTCGTGCCCCTGAGCGGCTTTATCAAAGAATACTAATGCCCGTGAGGACGTGCCGCGCAGGAAAGGGGTGAGTATGTCGATCAAGGCTTGCTCATCCTCGAGGTCTTTCAAACTAAGCCCGCCGACGTGGGGAATGAGATTGTGACCATCAATTATGTATTGCATGCCACAATTGTAAACCAGATGGCAGTTAACCACATTTTGGAAACGGGGTTTCCGGAAACATTAAGAATATGGCGTAAGAAATATAAGTAAGATATTCTGGTTGCTCATGATAGTAAAAACACCTGTCTAGTAGATAATGGGAATAATTATTGTAATCAGTTCAACAAAATATAGTTTCAGTGTGAAATTGCCTAATTGTGACAATACCATGAAGATATTGACGATTCAGCGCTTGATGTCACGGCGCTTGATGTGAAGCGACATGACATATCCCAACAGGAAGGGTATACTATAAGTAGTGATGGAGGATTCTTAGTTTATCAAAAGGGAGGGGAAGTGTTTTTTTTCGAAAACTTGGTTGTTATCCAGGAATATGATGTTCTTCTACTAAATCTGTTTTCAATGCGTAGACATCACCTATCGAAAGATGATTTGACGGTAATAAAAACTATCAATTCTAAGTTTGAAAAAGGACATACACTTTCAGACAAAGAAGTATCTTTTGTTCAAAGCTTAACACAGTCTAAACAAATACTGAGTCAGGAAGCAATCTCAGAATTTGAAAACCGTCTTTCAAATATTGACTATCCGGATCCATCATATTGGTTTAAAAACATAGCTATAGAAATTTCCCGGAAATGTAACTATGATTGCTTATATTGCTATCAAAGGAAATTCAACCACGATGTGGCTGAAATGGATGATAACAAAGTCTTAAGAGTAGCTGAATTTTTAAATTGGTATTCAGAGACTTGCGGTGTTTCTAATGATGTTCATGAATTGACTATTACAGGAGGTGAGCCGTTATTACCTAAAAACGTTCCCTTAATTAACAACATTGTAAAGACAATCAAAGCCCGTGAGTACACACTCTACACGAACGGTACCACCTTAAACATGCAATGGGATTCTCTCCCCATGGAATTAATCCATAAAATTCAGTTTTCGTTAGATGGAAACGAAAACTTGCAGCTTCAAATGGCAGGAAAAAGGATCACGAAATTAAACAAGACCCTCTTTCAGAACACATTAAAGTCTATCTCTAAAGCTATGACTTATCAAAAAGAGATTGTAATTGCTTCTGTCATTAATCGCGATAGTGTATACTTTCTGCCGGAATTTTTTAGTTACCTTAAAAAATTGAACTATCTATCGTATGACAAACTAGCATGGCGAATTTCAGTAGTTGTTGATTATGGAAGTTCAGACGGGTTAGACCATGAGCATAATACTGCTATTGATTTGTTGCACATGGTTGATTTTGTCAAAAGGGAAGCCCCTGAGTTGCTCGGTTTGATTAATTGGTCAGATAGCATATTACCGCTCCTGTCAAGTTTGCGGCGGAAACAAAACACAAGAATTGGGTTCTTATATAGGCGATGCAAGAATTTTGACGGTATAGGCGGGTATTTCGCAGGTGACGGGAAAATACACTATTGTTCATTGGCTGAAAAGGATTATGGAATTGTTGGGTCTTTTTTTCCAGACTTTAGTGTTAATAATGTGTTTCTAAATGAGCTCACAAATAATGACATTTTCCATATAGAAGAATGCAAGAATTGCCTATACAGATACATTTGTGCCGGTGGGTGTCCTTTGTACAAGATGCAATTTCATGACATAAACAGACCTTTCTGTGGTTTGTTAAAGAACAAAGAGATAATCGAGAATATTGGTTATTTTGTTTAGGAGATGGAAATGGTAATTGGTCATAACATTGTTATTATTCCTACAATAGGGAAAAAATTTATACTAGTTAATTCACTTAATGGGACTATCATCCGACTGGATCAAGCGCACCAAGATATTTTTTCGGCATGGCAAAAAAATGGTATCTCTTTAGCAAGTGAGATCGAAACAAGCCTCTATAATTTTCTATCCAAACATGGTTTCATTTATGACAGTATTGAAGATGAAAAAGGATTCAGGGATAGGCTCATCTCCCAGGTAGATCGAATCCATAGCATGCCGGATAAATCTCACTTGACTTTCGTATTGTCCTATAAATGTAATTTTTCCTGTCCTTATTGTTATGAAAATTCACCTCACAGAATTCTACCAGTTGACATAATAACTAAAGAGATGGTGGATTCCGCCCTTGCACTACATGAAGGGCGGTTAAAAAGCATAAATTTATTCGGTGGCGAGCCTCTGCTTCCAGAAAACGCGGACATCATCCACTACATCGTTGAAAAGTGTCCTGGAATCTCCTTTTCCGCGTTCACTAACGGATATTACTTATTGGATTTCTTTGATGTCTTCTCGAAAGTGAAAACTGACTACATCCAAGTCACGCTGGATGGAGGTGAAGAATCACATAACAGGACGCGGAAGACTAAGGATGGGACAAAGAGCTTTGCAAGGATTATCGAAGGTATCGGACTATACTTAAATCATGGCATACCGGTAAAAGTCAGAATGAATTTGACTAAAACCAATCTTCAGGATTACTTTTTTCTCAGGGATTATCTCGAGAAATTGTTTTTCACTCATAAACACATATTGTCGTTTGAACTCTTTCCCATTTTCCAGTTAGGAGAATCAGAGCACATTTCAGTTTTGAAAGACATGTATTCTACTGATATCAATTCGGCTAATGAACCTAGCCAAGTATCTAGGAATACAATTCTTTCATCCTCATTACCAATATTGAACTTTTTTACTTCAGGTAAAGGGTTTAGACCAATTACACGGTATTGCGATTCACACACGAATAGACGATGTTATGATCCCCTTGGCAACATCTATTCTTGCATAGTCGCTTTGGGTAACCCAACTGCTGCGATCGGTACATATTTTCCAGATTACTCTTTACGGGAAAACAGCATGGTAGATCGCAATATTACAAAGATAGAAGAATGTAAGGATTGTATATATGCATTATTATGTGGCGGAGGTTGTCCGATACACTTTGCCAAAAGAGGAGAATCAGTGTTTCAACCTAACTGTCAGTACACACTGAATGTTATTCATAACCTATTACCTTATGTGGACTCCATACGAAACCCGGAAGGATAATTTATTCTATGGAATGAAAATCTCAATATTTGGCTAAGGCGTCAATTTACTTATCAGCAAGGGAAAGGGATTAAGAATGATCTCAAATAAAACCCGAAGAAGAGTAACAATTCTCAGATTGATAATCGTAATAGGAATTCTTCTATTAACTACGACTTGTCAAAAGAGCCCCGAAAATCATTCAGCAACCAATGAACCCAGCCCAAGTCCTGCCGCCACCTCCACAGAGGAAGCCAAACAAACAACTGGTTCAACCTCTGATGTTAATGTGAGTGGAACGCTGCAAGAATCAAGGCATAACAGGGACAATATCGTTCCCAGAATTTTTAACGTACTTACGTCCGAAACCAACCAGGCAAAGGTGACTTTTGAGGTAAACAAATCAACGGACCGGTTCAAAATCAATGAGATCCACGGGACCATACTCAATATGGTGGAACAAGTGCTTGACCGTTTTCCGATCAAGACTGCCGAGAAACCGGAATTTTTAGTGCTTGAAAAGGATGGCTCTGGAAAATTGCTTGAACAACCTCAGTTTTACGGTAAGCTCTCACTGATACCATATGGCGCCATTGAAAACGGCCAGCTCCTCGAAATTGTTGTGAAAGCACTTGCTTATGAAAGTGAACCCTGGGTGGCATATGGGTTGGCAGGCATCCTGTCTGGTGTCCAGGTTGAGGTGGACCTTGGTTTGATTCAAGATACGGACAAGTTGTTTCTCACGGGCATCAGTTACGAGGAAGAGTATGTATCTGACGATGACCTTGCCGCGTCCAAAGCTTTGGCTGGCGCTTTCATGCGATACATCCTGGCTGATTATGGAGAGGTTGTTCTGATGGAGCTAATTGAGAATTCCTCCAGCCTGGATGTATATGATGCACTGAAGGCGTGGAGTGGAGAAACCAACGCGTATTTTGATCTGCATCCCGGGGTGTTATACAGTACCTATTCCTATTCTGATGCTCCTGGGTATTTTGTCAGAGTTAATGATGGCAATTCAAACTTCTATTTCCGGATGGATCTTCCGGCAACTTCGCCGCTCAAGAATCCAAGAACTATCTATGCATTCCTCGACCGTTTTCACAGAGCAATAGAAAAGGTTTCAAAGTTTGCACTTGACAATCAAATCGATGTTATTGATTCAGGTTTTCACGTTTACACAAACTCTACTGACTATACCTTCAGGAGCGGTATGGTTGAGGGTATGAAAATTCAATTTGGTCAGGATGGCTGGCGGATTGGTTTGGAACACGAGGTGATACATGCCATGCTCGGAACTCGTGGAGTAGGGACGAATGAGAAATGGCTTAGAGAAGGATTGACAAGCCTTTTGGCTGATAAAGTAATTTTCGGACCAGAAATCTACGAGATGGCTGGTTATACGGAATCGAGCTATTACAATATTTTGAGGGACGTGAAAAACAATGTAGTCGACGATAGCTACTTCAGGCTTTCCGGCACGTTTGATTTCTATAAAAACGCGGTTGGATATTACACCAAGTTTGCATCGTTGGAGGAGGAAAACGGGGAGCTTAACTATGATGTCTACGTAGACAGCGCAGCATATGCCTGGCTTGTCTATTGTGATGAAGGACAGATATCTCCTGAAACCGCGATAATCCCCACAATATCCTTACATAGAGTATCACTGATCTATGAGGTGTATGCATCTTACGTGAATTTTTTGATCGAACAAAAAGGGATTCCGATCGCTGATTTGGTTTATTACTATCAAACCGAAATGCCAAAAGAACTGACTGAATACACTAGCGAATGGCTGGAGTATATTCGAGGCAATTGGGAGGGATAACCCTTTGGTGTTAATAGCTGAGCCGCATGATGCTTCTTCAATCAACTATAGGCTGATGACAAGACTAGAATGGGTAAGGCTTTCCACATTTCTTGGTTGAATGCTTATGAGGGAGAGTGAGCAAAATGCTCACGACATATGGCTGATTACATAGTCTTTATCCAATTTTTTGGAGAGGAACCAGGTCAGCATCCAGACAGCTAAGGCAATACCAGCGTAAATGCCGACTACAGGCCAGCTAACCAGATCTTTACCAGAATCATTTACAAGGTTGCTCACAAAGTAATTACCGCCAAACCCCAATAAAAAGACAACTGCAAAATTGACAGATTGCAGCACTGCCGGGTTGGAAACCAAAAAAGAAACTAATCCCAATAAGGAACCAACACAGTATGCTAACATGGGAGCAATCAGGAATGCCAGGGTCAATGTCGCGGGCTGAATAGCAGGATTTATCCCTAATTCAGCCTCCCAAATTATTCTCTGGAGAAAAAAGACAACAGAGGTCATTAATAAGGTGACCGGAAGGATCAGGGCTAGTAAGGCTTTACGTTTTGAATTCCAAATCTCTTTCAGTTTGAGGGGCGTAGTGAGAAGCATTTCCAGACGACCGTCAATCTTTTCATTGATAAAAACCTCGGAGGAGAGAAACATCCAAATCAAAAGAAACACCCAAAGAGGTTGGATTAAGGCAAATACTTGTGAAGTAATTTTGGTCATAAACACGGCTACTTCCGGCGCGGTTGATACCAAAGGTTGGATGGTATCGATAGGTAAAAAGACGGTTGTCCATACCATTAAAACTGGAAGTAAAATGCAGTTTAGCCAATATCCAGCGCTTCTCGCAATTGTGAGTTCCTTTAGGAATAAAGCTTTCCCGGGTCTTACCTGACTCTTATTCATTTCGATGCCCCAATCCTTGACCTGGTAGCTTGTAGATAAATATCTTCAAGTGAGCTCATCTCAAAATTGACGCCTGTAAACTTGACACCAAGCTTTGCGAGGATAGATAGAACCTCAACAGGCACTTGGTCAAGGCGGTCTATCAGGGAAAGCTTTAAGGATGATTCTTCTGTTGTTATGTGCTCAACAAATGGTAATGTAGCCAACTCTGTTTGTAATGTTTCCAAGACTGAGCTGGGCAAAGAATGAGGCAATCCCACCACTAGAACTGATTTCCATTGCTCACGCAATGCATCGATGTTTCCCTCAAGAATGGTTTGACCATTTTCTAGAATCATCATACGATCACATAGCTTTTCGACCTCCTCAAGATCATGCGAAGTCAAAAGAAGCGTTAATCCAGTGGTAGATACCAATCTTTCCAATAAGTTCCGAACTTCCACCCGAGCCTCAGGATCAAGCCCTACAGTAGGTTCATCAAGGATAAGTAATTGCGGTTCCAGCATAAGTGCTCTTGCCAGTGCCAAACGTCGACGCATACCTTTCGAAAACGTGCCTACTTTCACACTGGATTTACTTTCCAAACCGACTTGTTGGAGACTGTTTTTTACACGACTTCCATACTCTGAGGTTGGGAATCCGTATAATCCGAGCCAGAATTTGAGATTTTCCATGGCTGTTAGCTGTTTATAAAGGCGATCTTCTTCTTGCACAACCCCAACGCGTCTCCGAATGTCGTTCAGCGCCTGATTATCAGGGTAAGGATCACCTCCCATAAGTTGCACATTTCCTGATTTAGGACGGAGCAATCCCAAGAGGAGACGAATGCATGTTGTCTTTCCGGCACCATTATGCCCCAAGATTGCATATGCCTCCCCTTGATTAAGTTCAAAACTGATATTTTCAACCGCAGTCAGGTCACCAAAGCTTTTTGAAACCTTATTGAAAACTGCTAACGCTGGATTCATGCTGAACTCCATAGATCTATTCTGTTTGAAATAGGATCAATTCCTTGCCTTCAAGAAGTCATATCCAAGTTCTCTATACCACTTACATCCGTCAGCACCTAACTTTTCTGCCATTATCAAGCCTCTGTTTAAACAACTGAAACAAAAGGATATGTTTTTGCAAGGTGCGCACAAGTCATAGTTTGGTGGTACAGCGTTCGCTAATCTGATTGCCGGCTCATTTCCGAAGATTTCTCCTGGTTTATCAATAAAGAAATTCCCAAAGCAAAGTAATTTGGCAGATGACATTTGACAAATCTTAACATCTCCACTTGGTGTGATGGTAATCGATCGCGCACCTGCTCCGCAATGATTCTGAGACGCGGCTAATGTGAACGGGGATTCCTCAAGATGAAAAATAAAATTTCCAAACTCGAGGGACAAGTCTTTCATGTGATTTTCATAATCCACTAAGTCCTGCTCTGTAAACAAAAGAGAAACATCTGAACCACGTCCTTGTGGAATTATTGGAGATAGACCAAAAGTCGTTGCCCCCAAGTTTTTTGCTAATGTGGCTGTACTTCTCATTTGAGCAAGGCTAAAAGGTGTGACTACCATTACCACCCTCAGCATAATTCCCGTTTTTGAGATTTCTTGAATAGCCCTGACTTCACGATCAAAAACTCCACTGCTTCCAGTAAACCAATCAACATAATCTGCATCAGAGCCATGGAGATCAACCTGGATAGCGATTTTATCAGGACGTTTTGATAAGGTTTCCAAAGTTTGTTCCGTTAACAATGTCCCATTGGTTACAACCCCCACGAAATCAAACAATTCAGTTGCATGGATTAACAAATCGTTGAAACCGTCATATAAAGTTGGCTCTCCACCGGTAAACTCAATAACTGAGACACCATACTTATGCAGTCCATTCAGTAACTCAATTGCTCTTTCAAAATTCATTACCTCCTTTCTATCAAGACCGCCTTCTATGTAACAGTGCTTGCATTTGAGATTGCACTTGTAGGTTAGCTCAATAGCGGCATGCATTGGTGTAAGGTATGAGTTATTCCCTGTAATCAGAATGTCTTTGTTTGTAGGCATTTCCTCAAAATTGATTGGTATTCTTCTTTCTATTTCTTGAATGAATACAAGAAGTTTAGATTCTACATCTTGTTCTGACACTCCATAAGTGTCAGCGAGTTTTGTGATGATTTCTTTTATGGAGTAACGACCAGTAAACAGCCGGAGAATATTACTTGCACTCTCGTTTACTGACCAGGTTATGGCTGGAGAACTAAGATTCTTCCGATACTTAACAAATGCTTTGTCGGGCCAAACATGTACATTCGTTCCCGAAGGAAGGGTCGGATATTTATTCAACAAGTTGTTAATAATCATCGGCACTCCACTGGTCATTAAGATGTCACAAAGGCCTAATGGCTCTGTTTTCTATTGGCGTTCAGTGAAAAGCATATTAACTAAGTCACATCTTGAAATTGTCAAAACACCTGTTAGTTACTTAAACAAAGCAGCCACGGCGGTCAATGCTGCACCTGCTATGAATGCTGCAGGTGACGGTCCACAGGCGCCACATGCGCCACACGCACCACAAATACCGCACCATTCCTTTTCGATACCGTAAAACTGAGGAGTTTCCATATTATCCCTCCAATTCTAAACAATGAGAAACCACTAGGCCTAAATAAAATATACTACATTAAGTTTTGAAAGTCAAGCAAAGTCAAGCAATCACATTAAATGTTTGCCAAAACTGCTTTACATTAACTTTTGTGATATTCATGTTGGTGAGATAATCAGGAAATTGGTTTACGAGATTATGTATGCAGACAGGCTGTTAGTTTTACGATCGTTGGGCTTCGTAAAGTGAGTTAGGTCTGCACCGAACTGCAATCCTTTGGAATTTCAGGCTAACTTCACCAGATGGTAGCTGTAGTGAGAAATTCACTAACCGTTTTTCGCCCTTGCTCGAGTACAATTACTCCAGTCTCTGGGCGTCAAAGGTAATCCAACTTCCCAGGAAAAAGAAATGGAGAATTCCACATGGAAAATGTTTATCCTTCTTCTCATCCGTTGATCGCATCAAAACTGACTCTCCTGC
>WPCI01450875.1_pt1 | contig 11406 bp, 17 predicted proteins | sample 5399871 | NCBI WGS metagenome assembly WPCI01 (sample SAMN12869469, study PRJNA574797) | sludge metagenome | isolation source: wastewater treatment of pH7 | place: China:Beijing | collected 2019-05-20
AAAAAGACCACTGCTCGGCAAAGCAATGGTCTAATGCAGGATAAAAATTGGTTACAACTAAAGTTTACGACTTTATAACCTTCATGGCAACAAAATAGACCGCTGTTTCCGCAGCGGCCTAATAAAACAAATTTTAATTACCAATCGTAGAAAAAATATATCATAATAACGCTTACAGTACATTAGAAAAGAGAACGAAAACAATTAGAGTTTAATTTTTCTTAGAAGTCTTTTTTTACAAAACAAATGTTGCGATAGCGGGGTGGTGTCACATGTGAAGAAATATGAACAAGCTTTTGATGATTACAAAAAAGGCCTGAAATATCGAGAGATTGCCGAAAAATATGACGTATCAATTAGTACAGTTAAATCTTGGAAATCTCGTTACTGGTCTAAAGAAAAGGTTGCAACCAAGGATGCAACTATTCCGAACAATAAAGGAGCGCCTGAGAGTAATAAGAATTCTGTTACACATGGTCTTTTTGCTAATTGGTTACCATCAGAAACACTTGAAATTATGAATGAGGTTGCAACCTCTAAGCCGGAAGATATTCTTTGGAATAATATAATGATTCAATATACTGCAATCATTAGAGCACAAAAAATAATGTATGTTGCTTACGATGATAGTCTTTCAAAAGAAGTATCTAAGTGGTCTTCAAGCGAAGGTGGCAGTTCTGAAGAATATGCTATTCAGTATGCCTGGGATAAACAAGCGAACTTTATGAACGCTCAATCCAGAGCCATGAGTACTCTTGCTAATTTAATAAAACAGTTCGTATCAATCGCTGATGAACAAGATGAGCGACGTAAGAAACTTGAACTCATGAACACTCAAGTTGATCTAGCTAAAGCACAATTGAAGCAATTAGACGATGGCTATGATCCGACAGAAGAACAGACAATTATTGTTGATGACATACCTGTAATAGAAAGTGAGGTTGAATCTAATGGCAATGCAAGTCGAGAAGAAACCTCAGATTAAACTTACTGGTTTGATTAATCCTCACTTCTATAAGATGTGGCACACGCAATGTCCATATGTTTTGATGAAGGGTGGACGTGGGTCTTTTAAATCATCTGTTATTAGCTTGAAATTAGCGACAGAAATGAAGAAGCATACGCAGGCAAAACATAAGGTTAATGTTGTGTGCATGATGTCTCAGCACAAATACTTGCGTGATGCGGTTTATCTGCAAATTAAATGGGCATTGAATATGTTGGGTGTTGCCAACGAATACAGATATCGAATGTCGCCATTGACGATCATCCACAAGCGAACTGGTTCAGCATTCTACTTCTATGGCGTTGATGATCCATTGAAACTTAAATCTAATGCGATAGGCGATATTATCTCGCTGTGGTATGAAGAAGCTGCTAACTTTCAAAGCAGTGAAGTGTTTGATCAAACGAATGCTACATTTATTCGTCAGCGTTCTGAATGGGTAGATCAAGTAAAAGTTTACTATTCATGGAATCCTCCAAAGAATCCATATGATTGGGTTAATGAATGGGTAGAAAAATCTAAAGAACTCGATGATCACTTAGTGGACCATTCAACTTACTTAGATGATGAATTAGGTTTTACTGATCCACAACAGCTTAAACTAATAGAAACTTACCGCAAGAATGACGAAGACTATTACAAGTGGCTCTATCGTGGCGAAGTCATTGGGTTAGGGACTCATATCTACAATATGAATCATTTCCAACCTTTAGATCAAATGCCTAATGATGACTACATAGTGAATCTTTATTTCTCAATCGATAGCGGGCACCAAGTTTCAGCCACAACATGTGGTTGTTATGCATTAACTAGAAAAAAGAATGTAATCTTACTAGATACGTATTATTACAGTCCGGCAGGCAAAGCGAATAAGAAAGCACCGACCGAACTATCAAAAGATCTGCATGATTTCATTGATCGTTGCCAGGCTGAATATGATAAATATGCGTATCAAATTACGATTGATTCGGCAGAAGGTGCATTAAGAAATCAGTATTATCTAGATTACAATGTTCGACTGCACACAGTAGCTAAAGCCAAAAAAGTAGATATGATTGATCACGTTCAAAGCTTGCTTGCACAAGGTAGGTTTTTTTATTTTGAAAAAGAAAGCAATAAGATATTTATTGAGGAACACAAAAAGTATCAATGGGACGAAGACACGTTGAACAGTGATGATCCAAAAGTTATTAAAGAGGATGATCACTCTTGTGATGGTTTTCAATATTTTGTACGTGATAATCTTCAAGACTTAGACCTGAAATGGTAGGTGAGAAAATGGGAGTATTCCAAACGATTAAAAGTATATTCAAGAGAGGAGTTGATAGCGTGAATATGAGTTTTGCGGGTCGTGATATCGCTAAGGTGACCGACCACCCAAAAATCGGGATAGACTCAAGGGAATATGATCGAATAGCAGAGAACTTTAAATATTATGCAAATTTATTTCCAGATGTTGAATATAAAAGTTCATTTGGCGATAGCAAGAAACGCGAATTCAAATCTTTAAATGTAACCAAAACGGCCTCAAGACGTTTAGCAAGCATTATCTTTAATGAGAAGTGTAAAGTTACTTTAAAAGATAAAGAAGAGCAAACAGAAGCACCAAAAGATATACAGTCGGCTACAGACTTCTTAGAAAAAACACTTTATGATAACAATTTCTACAATCTGTTTGAACTTAACCTTGAAAAAGGAATTGCTGCAGGAGGATTTGCTATGCGACCTTACGTTGACGGTGACAAGATCAAAATTTCATGGATCCGTGCAGATCAATTTTATCCGTTACGCTCTAACACAAATGAAGTTAGTGAGTGTGCTATTGCTACTAAATCAATTCAAACTGAAGGTGACACGAATTACTACTACACGCTCCTTGAATTTCATGAGTGGCAAGACGAAAAGTATGTTATCAGTAATGAGCTTTACAAATCTGACAACAGTAACGTTGTTGGAAAGCAAGTTCCACTGTCGATTCTATATCCTGACTTAGCTGAAACAGTCACACTAGAAGGCTTGCAGAGACCGCTTTTTGCATACTTCAGAACGCCTGGAGCTAATAATAAATCGTTAGAGAGCCCATTAGGTGCCGGCATTGTGGATAACTCAAAAGAGATTTTAGATACGATCAATACAACACACGATCAGTTTGCTTGGGAAATTCAGTTAGGTCAACGACGTGTTGTTGTGCCAGCAGAATTCTTGAAGACTGATGAAACGCATCCGCCGATGTTTGATACTGATCAAAATGTTTTTGCCGGCGTTTATGGTGCTGAGAATATCGGGGTCAAAGATATTACAACACCTATTCGTACAGTTCAATATAAGGACGCTATCAGCCATCTGATTAAAGAGTTCGAGGTGCAGGTTGGTTTGTCAGTGGGTTCGATGAACTATGCGGATGACGGCATTAAAACGGCCACTGAGATTGTTTCTAACAATTCCATGACTTATCAGACACGTTCAAGCTATTTGACGATGGTTGAGAAGGTCATTAATGAGTTAATACATTCCATTTTTGAGCTTGCCGGATATGGCGAGATGTTCGAAAGTGAGAAGCCTCTATTCTCGATTGATTATGAGAGTTATTTAGTCACAGTGAGCTTTGAAGACGGTCTATTCGTTGATCGTAACAAACAACTAGAGAATGATTTAAAAGCTGTAACAGCTGGCGTAATGCCAAAGAAACAATTTCTTATTCGCAATTACAATTTAAACGAAGATGAATTAGAAGATTGGTTAGCTGCATTGAAAGAAGAAATGCCCGAAGCGGGATCAACCGAACGGCGTAGTCAAGATGCCTTATTCGATTTAGGTGATTAATTATGATTACACCAGAAAAAATGCAAAAGACTGCGAATTCAATTATTAATATCTATTCAGAACTGGAAGACCGAATCTTTAACATCATAATCAAAGCGTTAAAACAGTCTCGTTTTCAAGATGTTGCAAAAGAAGACGTGCTTTTGTGGCAAGCTAATCAGCTATCTAAAATGGGCGTGCTTAACGAGAATGTTATCGATCTTTTGGCTAGTTACACAGGAGAGACACAAGAAGCAATCGAACAATTAATCAAAGGTAACGGCGTAAAAGTCGTTAATGAAATTGATCGAGAGTTAGAACGAATGGTTCATAAAAGTGTTCCTGTATCTGACGACGTAAATAAAATTCTAGACTCTTTAGTTCGTCAAACGTTCAAAGATTTAAACAACAATGTCAATCAAACGTTAATCACTACGAATTTCAACGAGAACGCTGTAATGCGAGCTTATCAAGCAATTCTTAAACAATCTACCCTAGAATCCATGATGGGGCTTAAAACGCACGAGAAGGCTGTAAAAGATAATGTCTATAAAATGGTAGACATGGGAATTAAATCAGGTTTTGTCGATAAAGCAGGTCGTGAGTGGTCGATGGAGGCTTATTCTCGAACTGTCGTACAAACTACGTCACACAGAACATTCAACGATTTACGATTGCAACGAATGGAAGACTTTGACTGTGTGACTGCATTAATGAGTAGCCATCCAGCAGCCCGTGAAGCGTGTGCGCCAATCCAAGGCGATTGGGTCTTGACTGTACGAAAGAGTGAAGCACCAGAAGAGTTCAAACATCTACCATCTATTTATGATCATGGATATGGTGAGCCGAGTGGAACACAAGGGATTAACTGCACACATATCCTTTATCCCGGAAGGCCCGACATTAATACAAACAACCAACCTCAATATGACGCTGACGAAGCACAAGAAAATGCTGAAATACAACAAAAACAGCGTAAGCTTGAGCGTGATATTCGCTATCAGAAGAAACGTATGAATGCGGCGTTAAAATTAGAAGATCCCGAAACTGTCCAAATGTGTAAACAAGTGATTTCTAACAAACAGAAACAGTTAAAAGAACTCATTAATGACAATGAGTTCTTGGTCCGTGATTACAGTAGAGAACAGGTTTATTCAGACTGAAAGGATTTATGTCTTTTAAAAAATTGACTATCGAACAAATAGGAAGTGAATCTAGTGTCATTCGAAGCATACAGAGATGATGAAGGGTATCTAACCGTTATTGACAAAAAACGTTTGCCGAGCGGGATGACTGTTCAAATTGAATTTGAAATGTCTGATTTAAGCAATGTCTGTGTAGCAAATGTTTTCTTGAATGTTTATAAGAAACGAAAACAAATCTCAAGCAATACACTCCATCAGACTGGAAAGGACGGAGTAGATCCGTTTATCTGGGCGTTGAAGAAGATACGTGATTTTGAAGCTTATGCTAGTGAATACTTAACAAATCCGTTACCTGCCTACATTCAAGTTTGTTGGGATGATAATAGGCGCGGACGCATTTACAAACGCTTTTTACTTCGTGAAGGTTTTGAATTAAAGGATTTTGGAGAAGGAACTATGTTGTACAAGCAAATAAAACTTGCAGATTGAGGTGATCCATAATCTCGCTGGCCAGCGATAAGGCTTTTTATTTTGCCCTGAATACGGCGTTAAACTGTTCAATCCATCGAGGGCGTAGCCTCGTTAAACAACGAAAGGATGAATGAAATGAAACGAGAAGAACTAAAAGAATTGGGTTTAACAGACGAACAGATTGGATCAGTAATGGCTTTACATGGCATAACTGTAAACGAACTGAACAGCAAGGTGTCTACCGCGGAACAGCAAGCGACTCAGTATCAAGAACAGTTAGACAAAAATCAAAGTGAGCTTGATGACTTTAAAGCAAAGTCTAAAGGTAACGAAGATTTGGAGCAGCAAGTGACTGATTTACAGACGCGTCTTGATCAAAACAAAACCGATTCTGAACAACAGATTGCAGATATTAAGAAATCATCAGCAATCGACTTAGCCCTAACACAAGCAGGGGCAAAGAATATCAAGGCTGCTAAAGCTTTACTAGATGGCGAATCACTGGAACTAGCAGAGGATGGATTAAAAGGATTAGATGATCAATTGGCCGCGCTTAAAGAAAGCGACGGCTATTTGTTTGGCCAATCCGAACAAATCACACCTAATCCAGACGGTAAGAAGGCTACTTTTTCGGGAAATGCTTCGGGAATTAACAACTCGGCTCCAGATGATGCTACGGCACAAATGATTGCGGCTATGACAAGCGACATCACTAAATAACGAAAGAAGGAATAGAAATGTCAAAACTTATTACACCGGTTATGCCAATGAATTTACAAATGTTCGCAGACAATGCGACATTAAACTATGCGGAATCTTATCAACAAGGATTACAAAAACGCTACTCTGAAAATGGAATCTTGTATTCCCAAAAATTGTGGAATTCACCATCTAACAATTTATTGAAATGGGTAGGCGCTAAGACAGTTAAAGTACCAAAATTATTGATTAAAAATGGACGGAAAGATCGTACTCGCCGCTCAATCACAACTCCAGGTGCTAATTACGAAAACCAATGGGAAACTTACGAATTGAAAAACGAACGTTACTGGGACACTTTAGTAGATCCATCCGATGTCGATGAAACGAACTATGTTACCTCAATTGCTAATATTACAAAAGCTTACAATGACCTTGAAAAAATCCCTGAGAAAGATAAACAAATGTTTTCTTCTCTTTACACGTTAAAAAAAGCAAAAGATGGTGGCAAAGGTATCGTTGAACTTAAGTTAACCGCTGAAAATATCTTAAACCAATTCGATGAAATGATGACGGCGATGGATGAAGCAGCTGTTCCAGCTGTTGGTCGCTCGCTTTACTTAACACCAGCTGTTAGTACAATTCTAAAAAATGCGCAAGGTTTACAACGTACTTTGTCTGTTCAAACAAATAATGGCGTGATTGATCGTGCGGTTCGTCGTTTAGATGAAGTGAACATCGAACCGGCTGTGCCATCTTCTTACATGAAGACACTTTATGATTTCACTGTCGGAGCTGTTGAAGATCCAACAGCTCAAACTATTCAAATGATGCTGATTCACATCCCTTGTATGTGTGCGCCTGAAAAATATTCATTTGCTGGTTTGGATAAACCATCTGCTTCAACTGCGGGTAATTACTTATACTATGAGCAATCTTATGATGATGTTATCTTATTCGAAACTAAAACAGATGGATTATCATTTGTCGTAACTCCAGCAGCAGCTCCTGGTGGAGGTGAGTAATTCATGAAAGCAAAAAATGCTAATCGCATATTGACAATCGATGCACCGGACAAAGAATTCTATAAAGCGCAAGGATACGACATTGTTGAACTAGATAAAGCAGGACGTTCTTATAAAGTCATTGAGTCAGCGACAGGAGGCAAGACGTTCACTGTTGGCCAATACAATAAACTTTTAGAAGAAAATAAAGCTTTGAAAAAAAGAATCGCTGATCTAGAAACAAAAGGTAGCGCTAAAAAGGAAAAAGGAGAGGTTAAATAGCCTTTCCTTTTTTAGAGGTGATCAAATGAGCTATTTAACACATAATGAATACAAGCAACTTGGTTTTAGCAAAATATCAGATGAGAAAATATTTGCTGAGCTAGAACCTCATGCAGCGCGTCAGCTTAATCGTGTTACAGGGGACTTCTATATGAAACGCTCACTAGCAGAGGATACATTTGAGTATCGTGTAAATAAGTTTAAAATCGCGATGGCTGTTCAGGTTGAGTATTTAAATTCAGTGGGAGTTACCTCGCTGTCAGAAATACTAAGAGGGTCTCCTGCAAGTGTCAGTGTCGGCCGAATGCGTATTGAATCTGGCAGTACGAATGCAGCTACTGTGGGTAGAACAATGGTGGCAACTGAAGCGTATAACGAGTTAATCTATACAGGACTTCTTTACAAAGGAGTTGCTTATAGATGATTCCATTGATGCCAAAAGAGTATTGCAACCAATCAATTGTATTAAGGCTTCTAGAAGGAAAAGACAAATGGCAAAAACCTATTTTTTCTGAACAGGTCACTATTAACAATATGATTTTTCAACCTCAAACTGTCTATAGCGGAAGTAATAATAATCGGCAAGTGGTAGCAAATGCGATCGCTTTTTTGTTTGCCGGAGTATCCGCCCCGATGCCAGCAATTACTAAAGAGCATGTTGGATCAGAGATTGATTTTGAAGGGGAAACATATACGATTACTACTATTATTGATAATCGTAATCCGTTCAGTAATGAGATCTACTCGTATGAGCTGGAGGTGCTGTAATGCTCCACGTCAAGGTTGAAAAAAATGGTGTAGATCGTAAGCTGTCAGCGATGAACATCAATTCAGCGCTATACTATATGACCGCTCAAATGCATCCTGATATGAATCTATATGCACCGAAAAGACAAGGTAATTTAAGAGATAAGTCATTTGTTAATAAGAATAGGATCACTTACACTGTCCCATACGCCAAGCCTCAATTTAGAGGGATCGTTAATGGTAGCAGAGTTAAGAATTATACAACGCCAGGCACAAGTAGGCGTTGGGACCTGAGAGCAAAAGCTAATCATATGGATAGTTGGCGTAGGGCGTTTATCAAAGGAGGGAACTTGTAGTGGATTTATGGGAACGGTTATCTGATTCAATAGATTCTATTCAAGGTCTTCCAATGCCGTGCTCAATGGGGTTTCTTGATGGAGAAGATACCTTATGCGTTTATTCGATGCCAGGAAGCCGAACAGTAGAAGAATACTTTGACGGGACCAAAGAGCGAGAAATGCTTTACGAAGTCGGTTTTAATACGAAGGATCAAGAAAAAGCCAATAAGACATTATGGCTCATATCCAATCATTTAGATGAACTCTCAACTCTGAATTCAGAGGATGGGAGTTTTGTCTTTTTGGGAATAGAAATAAGCGAAACACCATTTGTTAGCGAACAGGACGTACAAGGGATTTCAACTTATTTGTTGGGTATCAAAATTACTATTCATCAATTTAAAAATTAGGAGGAACAATACATGAAAATGAATTTACAAACATTCGCGGAAACACCTAAAAAGGAATTTTTGCTTAACTTTAAAAATAAAGTGGAGATCGACGTTTCAGGTAAAACAGACCTTGCTGATATTGAAACAGCTGAATTTGCACCGTTGGCTGCAGGGATCACAACTATTACTCCAGCTGCAGCAGATACTACAGACGCTTCACCATACTACGACGGGGAAGGGTTCACTGACTCAACCGTAACAGGTAAAAACATTACCTTTGCGATTGCTGGACACCGTGTGTTTGGTGACAAAGCACAAGATTATGTAGCAGCTAAATTCTTGGCAATCGGGGATGAATTACGTACGTTAGCGCAATGGACAGATGCCAAAGGAAATAAGGTTCAAGCTGTGGTTACATTGACTGCTATTGTACCTTTTGGTGGTGCAGCTAATGCCAAACAAACATTCAGCTTCACGTTAGCATTCAACGGCAAGCCAACTTTGGTGCCGGTGGGGGAGTAGTTAGCCCTGAAAGCGTAACGCTTAATAAAACAACGTTATCGCTTGTAATTGGGGCAAACGAAACCTTAACAGCTACCGTTTTACCGGCAGATGCAACAGATAAGACAGTAACGTGGAAATCAAGTGATGTGGCAAAAGTTACAGTTGATGCACAAGGTAAATTAGTAGCCGTAGCAGCTGGTACAGCAGATATCACAGTGACGACTAAAACAGGTGGAAAAACCGCCCAATGTACTGTGACAGTTACTGAAGGTTAGCCGTTCGGCTAGCCTTTTTATTTTTTTAATAGGGGGAACATAAATGGCTATCAATAATATTATTGATTTAGATGCAAAGTTATCACTAACAAAAACAATTAAAATCGCTGGCAAAGAATATGACATCACTATTTCAGATGAAGTAGATCAGGCGTTGTCTGATTACTCGAATATTGAAGTGAGTGTTCAGTTACGCGATATGGTGAACAAGCTTGAACAACTGGACGAAGTTGAGACAACAACAGCCGATCAGTTCAAGACCTTTACTCAAATTGAGCTTGAAAACTTGCGCAGCGGAGCTTTAAAAGCTTTGGATGCAGTATTAGGTGATAACGAAGGTCAGCGTGTTTACGAATACTACGGAAAAAGTACAAAGGCCGTCATCACGATTATTGGACTTCTGGAAACAGAGTTAAATAAGCTGATGGTCGAACGAAAGAAAGCAGCTGACAAACACTACGGTAATCGTCATAGAAATAATAAAAAGAAGTGATCGAGAATGTTTGATTTAATTGATGATCTAGAAACGAGTATTCTACTTGATGATTATGAAATTCCACTAGACCTTTCATTTGATACAGTCTTGAAGTTTTATGAATTATTGGAAGATGACCGACTGCAATCATTCGAAAAAATCTATAAAGCATTTGATCTTTTTTATTTTGGTGACGATGTTTTAGCAAAACAATTTAGTTTTGAACAAAAATCTAAACTAGTCGAGGATGTCAGCAATTATATTCAAAAAAATCCTTATGGGAATTCTGATGATGGCAGCACGGAATTTGAAGGTATAGAACCCGAAAAATTATATTCTTATACGCAAGACGCTGGTGCAATTTATGCGTCTTTTTTTGCGGATTATGGAATCGATTTGCTGACTCAAAGAGGAAAGATGCACTACTTAACGTTCAAAGCGTTACTGGCTGGATTGAGTGAGAAAACACACTTTCAACGCATCTTATCTATTCGCTCAAGAAGTGTTGTTGGCTTAGAAGGGGAAGCATTAACGGCTTTGTTAGAACTACAAGAATACTATGCGCTTGATTCTGAAAAGACTGTAAGTAATTTAGATAATCAGCTTGGCAGCATGTTCGACATGTTAGCTGCACAAGCAAAATCATAAACGGAGGCAATATAATGGATAACGAATATTTAAAGTTGTCAATCAAACCAAAAACAGAAAATCCGACTATATCAGCTAATCACGAGGTTAAACTCAACGATTGGGTTCTAGGACATGGGGTAACAAAAATTGAATTATCTATGCCTGCTTACGAACGGCCTAAGTTAAAAATAGAATGTTATTTGGATGAGGTAGATATTAAAGAGGTGCTTGTGGGTAAAGAAATCCTTCCTCTGAGCAAATATCTAAGTGATTCAAAGGAAGGATAAAAGAAATTATTTGTTTATAACAATGGGAGCAAAATCATCGTAATACATTTCAGATAACAAGATATTCTCTGGATATTTTCCGTGATAAAAGTTAACGGTATCCATAACATCTTTCTGGTCAAACTCTTTTAGATAATGTGTTGAAGTGCCTGTCGGGGCTTCTTTAATAATATCAAGCAATTTTTCTCCTATTAATTTGTTATAGCTCATAACTTCACCTCCAATCTTCAATCAATATAGTAAAACAAAAAAATAATTAAATACACAATTAATGGAAAGGAGGGAAATGAATGGCAGCAGATGCAACAATAAATATTGATGTAATGCTCTCTAACCTTCCGAATTTCAA
>WPCI01476714.1_pt1 | contig 11404 bp, 12 predicted proteins | sample 5399871 | NCBI WGS metagenome assembly WPCI01 (sample SAMN12869469, study PRJNA574797) | sludge metagenome | isolation source: wastewater treatment of pH7 | place: China:Beijing | collected 2019-05-20
TCTTTCAAGTGTAGTGATAGCAGGCAGTATGATTTTGTTTTTTCTTAGAAAATCTATGCATTCATGTAGTAGATGAATGGCATCACCATTTTCCAAAGCCAATTGATGTAGGTGCTTAAATGTCATTCTATATTCTTTCAGGCTTAATCACAGGGTTACTGCTCTAGTCCGTCAGATATATTACAATAAAAGGAAAATGGTTTAGCTTTGCTGCTTTTCTTAGTTATCTTGATGGTCTCTATGTTTGAAATTATACTATTAAAAAAACATGTAGATCAGAGGGAGAACCAGTGAAGAAAAATTGGAATGAAGAAGAGCTTTTAGCAAACTTTATGTTAATGCCAAATGAACTACATCTATCTATGGGGAATAAAACAGAAACGAACCGTTTGGGCTTTGCCGTGTTACTAAAGTATTTCCAACAGAAAGCTAGATTCCCTAGCCAAAAGCAAGACATCCCAAAAGTAGTGATCGAGTACATAGCGAAACAGCTTGATGTTTCGCATGATCAATTTGATGAATATAGTTGGGGTGGAAAAGAAAAGACTTATACCCGACATCGAAAAAATATAAGGGATTTTTTTGGATTTCAGGAGCTTACACGTACAGATAATGATCGTTTGGGACAATGGTTAGAAGAACAAGTTCAGTCTACACATGATACAGACTATTTAAAAAACCAAGCATACAGTCTCTTTCGTAAATGGAAAGTTGAACCTCCTTCTATTGGGAGCTTAAAGCGTATGATTGACTCTGCCATTGATACTTTTGAAAAGAGCTTATATAAAATGACATATCAGCAATTATCTGCTAAGACGTGCACTCGGTTAGATGCTTTACTTGAGTCCCATGCTGATGAGGATTCTGATGGAGAGGAAACCGACATTTTAACTTTTCGTCAACTATTATCTTCTCCTCGTAAACCAAGTGTAAATGCGATGGAGATGGAGGTTAAAAAACTGTTAGCTATACGACATCTCCAAATTCCTAATGGTTTGTTTCATCATATGACTCCAAAATTACTAAAGAAATATCGACTTCGTGCAGCTACTGAGACTGTAACGGAATTGCGAGCACATCCAGCACCCATTCGCTACACCTTACTTGCCATCTTATTTTGGCATCGTCATGCTGAAGTTATCGACTATTTAGCTGATCTGTTGGATGAAATCACTCTCAAGTTCGGAAATAAGGCCAAGAATACTACCCGTAAAGAAGCAGTAGAAGAGTTGGAAAGGGTTCAAGGGAAAAATAAACATATTATCAACTTATTAAAAGCGACGGTTAATCATCCAGATGGAATTATTCAAGATACTCTATATCCGATTGTAGGCGCTTCAACAATTCGGGATATTATTAAAGACATGACAAGAAATCACCGAGAATACAAAGAAAAAATCTATATAAAGATGCATTCTTCCTATCGGGGGCATTATCGGATTGCTTTCTGTAATATCTTAAAAAATCTTACGTTCAGATCTAATAATCAATCTCATCAACCTGTCATTGAAGCTCTTCAACTAATTCGAGAATATGGTGATAGTGGTCAACGTTTTTTTGCAGCTAATGACGAAGTTCCTATTGAAGGAGTGATCCAGCCCAAATGGAAGGATATCATTATTGAGACGGATAGTAAGGGAATGGAGAGGGTTAACCGAATCAATTATGAGATTGCTGTTTTACAAACACTTCGAACGCGCCTCCGGTGTTTTACCGTTAATATCAATAACATGTGTTGTATTATCGATTTTACGAGTACTGATGTTAGAATTTACTTTATCAAAAGATAATGTAGAACTGCCCCACATTTCATTAAATTCAACCTCATATATACCAGCTAGTTCTGGCCAATTGATTTCTACAACATGTTGTTGGTTACCATCTAAAATTCCTTGTTCCATATTCGTTTCAGAACCATAGGTCCTAAAATTACTCTCAATCCTTACTTCTTTATTAAAACAAGTATAAAATGATTCCTACTTCAAATACTAAAAAAAAACTATTGAAGGATATGATTCAAATGACACTCCATCTAAATAAAAATAACTGCCCTAATTATGAAAAAATTAAATACATCCTCAACGAATCACCAGACTTAATGTGTAGAACACTTGAAGTTGGTGGAGATTGTCTCGAAGTTATTTTCATGAAAAATTTAATTAAACAAGAGTTTCTAAATGAGTATGTAATTAAATACATTCAACAACTTCCGATAGAATACATAACTTACTCTTATTTATTGAAAAACATACCAATGAACGAAGTAAAGAAAAACCTTAAGGAACAAGAGATTATCTCTTCCCTCTTAAATGGATTCGCTTATATTTACTTATCAGACGAAAGTAAAGCATTTATGGTAAATTGCGCCAACCCTATTGAAAGATCTATTGAGAAAGCAGAAACAGAATCATTGGTATACGGTCCTAAAATATCGTTTACAGAATCATTATCTTCTAACATTAAAATTATAAGACGAAATCTAAATGATTCTAATTTGTGTACAGATGAATTAAAAATAGGAGAACGTGTTAAGAAGCAAGTAAGAATTATATATCTTAAAGATATAGCGGATGATGACACACTTAAAACACTTAAGGAGAAGTTTGAAAATATAAAAACTGATAATATAAGTGACAGTTCAGTATTGGCACAATGTCTTGAAGATAATCATTACTCATTTTTTCCACAGTTTATATTAACAGAGTTGCCCGATAGATTCCTCTACTCTATTTTAAACGGACGGATTGGTGTTCTTATAGATGAAAGTCCAATTGCTATTATTGGACCTGCTAATTTTTTTTCGTTTTTTGAATCAACAGAAGACATATATTTGAGATGGTCCTTAAGTACTTTTATAAGATTTATACGATTATTTGCTATGGCAGGGTCACTATTTCTTACAGCATTTTATGTTGCAACCATGACATTTCACTCTGAACTAATTCCATCTAAATTGTTACTTATAATTGGGCAATCACGTTCACAAGTTCCTTTTCCACCTTTGCTAGAAGCACTTTTACTCGAATTATTAATTGAATTACTTAGAGAGGCTGGGGCACGCCTTCCGTCAAAAGTAGGGCAAACAATGGGGATTGTTGGAGGTATTGTTATTGGCCAAGCAACTGTTGAGGCAGGTTTAACTAGCAACATTTTAATTATTATTGTGGCATTTAGTGCATTAGGGGCATTTACGGCTCCTATTTATGAAATGGGCACTGCTATAAGAATTGCTAGATTTCCTTTCATTATTCTAGCAGGTGTTTGGGGATTAAATGGGATTATTATCGGTGTCTGTGTAATGATGGTCCACTTGTTAAAATTGACATCATTAAACAAACCTTATCTTGCACCTCTATACCCTTTTAGGATTAAGGATATAAAATACTTCTTAATACGTCTACCCCACCATTTTTATATGAGACGTCCTGTTGTCAATCGCCCAAAAGATTCATTCCGCACAAGGTGGAGATTTAAAAAAACAGAAAAAGATTTAGATGAATTTTGAGGTGGATAATGAAATCAAATATTAGTTTTGTAAATGCCTATATGGCTTTCTTTATCATACACACTTCGCAAATTGGTATGGGCATACTTGGAGTCCCGAAAATTATTTATCTTGAATCTAAGAAAGATGCTTGGATCTCAGTTTTACTATCCGGTCTATTCATTAGTATTATCACTTGGATTATTATTAGCATACTTAAAAAACATGGAAACTGTAATCTTTATGAAATACACGAAAATTTATTTGGTCGCTTTATAGGAAGTATCATCAATACCTTAATTGTCATTTACTTTATTGCTGTACATTACTCTATCATCATCAGTTATGTTGAATTGTCCCTAACATGGGGATATGAAGGAGTTTATGAATGGGTAGGCACTTTAGCACTATTATTAATAACAATTTATGCAGTATCAGGTGGATTCAGAGTAGTTGCAGGGATATGCTTCTTATCCTTTTTAATGACTATATGGCTGCTATTTGTGATGTATCAACCACTTGATTCCATAAACTTAACTAGAATTTTACCCATCATGTCGACAACTCCGTCAGAAATGATGAAAGGAGTTTTTAAAAGCAGTTATACAATGTTGGGTTTTGAGACTTTATTTTTTATTTTTCCTTTTATAAAGGAGAAAAAAAAACTACTTCTATTCAGTCAATTAGCAATCTGGTTTACCACACTTCTTGTTTTAATTGCAACTGTTATTTCCATATTATTTTATAGCCCTAAAGAATTAGAAAAACAGATCTGGCCTATTGTCAGTATGATAAGCGCTGTCCATTTTCCATTTATTGAGCGCTTTGAATCTATAGCAGTTTCATTATGGATATTAGTTATTTTTCCAAATTTATGTATAATCCTATTCATTTCTTCCAAAGGAGTTAAACAAATATTTCATTTAAAACTAAAACATGGAATATGGGTAATCTCAATAATCATTTTTATCACGAGTTTTTTTATCACAAAAAGAGTCGACAATAACCTTTTGATTGATAAAGTTGGTCAAGTAGGCTTTTACCTATGGTTTATCTATCCAATATTCTTATATTTCATTTCAATCATTAAATCTAAAATCTTTTCACGTTCAAAACGGAGTTGAAAAAATGAAAATACGGCTTATTCTACTTTGTGTCTTTCTCTGTACGGCATGTATGCCACCTGAAAAAATATTAGAAAGGCAAGGAATTTCAACTATTATTGGTTTTGACTTACTTGATGAGAATACATACAAAGGCACTATTAGCTTGTTACAATTCGACCGTAAAGAAGAAAAGACGAGTGTAACCATTTCTGCCGTCGGAACTACAAGCAAACAAATAAGACAAAATTTAGAACAACAGACAAGCCACCACCTTACTTCTGGTCAATTAAGGACCATACTGTTTAATAAAAATATGGCAGAAACAGTAGGAATTTCTTCTTTTCTGGATACTATGCAACGAGATAGCAGTATCAGTTCTTTAATCTTTTTGGCCATTACTGATAATGCTGAGGAGACGATTAAAAATAAAAACTATGAAGAATATCCCGAAATGGGATCCTATATCTATCAACTATTGGATAAACACGAAAAGAAAGAAATGTTAGTCAACTCCAACTTGCATGATTTTATTTCCACACTATATGAAATTGGTATCGATCCTACCTTACCTATTCTATCGAATGAGAATGGTGTAGCACCCTATTTAGATGGGGTTGCATTATTTAGGGATGATAAAATAGTTGGTTCTATTTCCATGAAAAAAAACCTGTATATAAAATTATTCACCAATCATAATGCTTTTTTGGGGGATATAACTTTAAATATTCCTGCAGAGGTATTAGAAGAAAAGGGAATAAAACTAGTCGAAAAGCAAAAAGGAGATAAATTTAATATTACAATTCACCCAATAAAGTACCGCGGAAATGTTGAATTATCTCAGGAAGAGTCGGTTAATTTAAATGCATCTATTTTAGTTTCAACTATAGAATTACAGCCTTCTGTTACTCTTAAAAATAAGGAATCAATAAAAAAAATGGAGCTAATAATTGAAGAAGAACTAAACAAAGAATTCGGGGATATTCTTGAGGAGTTTAGAAAATTAAATACTGATCCAATTGGCATTGGAAGAAAAATAAAAAGTATAAGAAAATATTCCAATTTAAATGAAAAAGATTTGAGAGGAAAGTATTCCACATTAAATTTAAAACCAAATATTAAGGTAGAAATAAAACGAACTGGGGCAGTTGATTAGTTCACGAATTACTTGTGAAGAACCTCATTTACTTATGAAAAGCTCACCGAGGTTGATATTAAACTTATCTTCCAATAGTTCAATAATTGTATGTAAAACCATAATTAACTACAATCCTTATTCAACAATCTGGCCCTATTGCGGAACAAAAATAAAAGAGCTCTCTTCAGTCATACTGCGGCTGGTTAGTTTAATAAAATTAGCCCCATAAACGGACATTTATGGGGCTGGTCCTTATTGGAGCAAAACACACTCTATTTACCCTGATCTTTGGTACCAAAACTCATTCCCAAAATCAAAGTAACATTTTTAATAACAAACACCGTTTTTGGTGCTAATATATTCATATAAATAGTTTTTAGTAGGTGATTAATTATGATTTTTGGTTACGCGCGAGTGAGTACGGAGGAACAAAACCTAGATATGCAAGTTGATGCATTAACACAATTCGGGGTTGAGAAGATTTATAAAGAAAAATTAACTGGCACACGAAGAGATAGGCCTCAATTAGAAGACCTTTTAAAAATTTTACGAAGTGGCGATAAAATTGTTGTATATAAACTTGACCGTATTTCACGTTCCACAAAACATTTGATAGAACTGAGCGAATTATTTAACGATATGGGTGTACATTTTGTATCAATTACTGACAGTATTGACACTTCAACCGCAATGGGAAAGTTTTTCTTTCGTACAATGGCAAGCATCGCTGAACTAGAAAGAGATATTATTAGTGAACGAACAAAGTCTGGTCTTCAAGCAGCAAGATCAAGAGGAAAGAAAGGTGGGAGACCTACTAAGAAAGAAGATAAAGTGGAAATGGCTGTTAAGATGTATAAGAGTAAAGACTATACAATTAAGCAAATTACAGTGGCGACTGGTATCAGTAAGACCACGCTGTATAGGTATTTAGACAAGGCGCTATAGGGTTGCCTCAGTAAGTCGGTTGCAGAAATTACATTTTATGTAAATCATCTGACGGACTAGAGCAGCAACCCTGTGACTAGGCCATATTGAAAGTGTTGTATTTGAAAATGATAAAGCTAAATGTTTTTATGATAAATTCCCAGTAAATAAAGGTCATATGTTAATAGTACCGAAGAGACACTGTGAGGATTATTTTGGTTTAACTATTGAAGAAAAACTTTCAATAGATAAATTAGTATTGAGATGTCAACAGCGGTTCTATTTTCCCTAATTTCAGCGGTCCAAAATTCCCTATTACTAATTAACGGCCGGTTGTATGCCGGCTTTTTGCTTTTCACGAAGTCTAAATGATTGTCCTTTGATATTGAAAGTTGTGGAGTAATGCAACAATCTATCCAAAACCGCTGTTGCTAGGACGTCATCGCCAAATATTTTCCCCCACTCAATATACGATTTGTTAGAGGTTAAAATAATTGACCCTTTTTCATAACGTTTTGAAATGATACGAAAGAATAAATCTGCACTTAACTCATCAAACGGAAAGTATCCCATTTCATCAATTATGAGTACATCGCACCTACTTAACGATCGGACCAGGCGAGAAGTGGTTCCCCTTTGTTCTGCCTTGCGGCAGGAAGTAATGAAATCATCGGCCCGGGTGTAGTAAGCTGTGTATCCTTGACGAAGTGCTTCGATAGCGAAACCTATCGCCAAGTGGGTTTTACCAACACCTGGCGGTCCTAATAATAAGATATTTTCTCCATTCTCAATATAACGACCAGTTATTACTTCTTTTACACGCCGTTCGCTAACACTTGGTTGAAATGAGAAGTCAAAGTCTTCGATAGTCTTGTGAAACGGTAGCTTTGATTTCTTTATTCTAGTTTCTAGTGCTGCACCTTCTTTGTGTTCAATTTCATGTTGAAGAAGGGTGTTTAGAAATTCAGAATATGTTACATTATGTTTAGAGGCATCTTCTAGGATGCCATCTAATTGATTGGCTATGTAAACCAAGCCAACTTTCTTAAGACGTTCAGTTATAAGTTGTGCGTTCATTTGTGATCACCAGCTTTTAATTGTTCTTCATACACGTGAAGTGAACGTTGTTCCACTTCATGATTAGAGGGCTGAATGTGACGGGTCGCCAAACCGTTTTGTGTCACATCTGGCTCTTTTTTTATGTTCTTTATGTGGTTGATATCCGTTAATGATTTATTGATCCCAGAAATAATCGGATGAGTAGCGATGCACTCTAGATCAAAATAGATCTCTAAATGATGATCAAGAGTTTCCTTCACCTTTACTTCCATCCCTTTATAACGATAAGGAACCGAATAGTTTCGATCATTATAAGAAATCATGCTGCTTTCCGTTACGTAAGTAACCTTCCATTTACTTATTGGGAATAAGGGTCTCGTATTCCAATGTAATAAGTGTTTTTGTTCCTCTTCAAAACGCTGTAGAGGTGGCTCAAGCGTCGTTTGATTCGGTTTTTTATTGGCCACTTTGTCCAGCCATCCACTTAACATCTCATTCATCTCATGAAGTGTATTCTTTTGTTTTCTTTGCAGAAAATTCTTCTTAAGGTAACCAACCGCACTTTCTACTTTCCCTTTGGTTTGTGGTCTTGCTGGTTTACACGCTTTCGGAACAACTCCATAGTAAGCTAGGAATTCTTCGAACTTTCGATTAAAACGTATTTGTGTTGGACTATGTAAGGTGACTACCGTTTTCATATTGTCATAGAGTATGTGTTCAGGAACGCCGTTAAAATAGGCAAATGCATTCATGTGGCATTTCATTAGCTGCTCCATATTCATCGTATTTGTAATTTCCATGTATTTCATACGGGAGTAACCTAAAACGATGATAAATACATAAAGCTTTTGTTTCTTCCCATCAACCTCATGTTCTCCAATCTCTGCCCAGTCCATCTGTGCTTGCTTTCCAGGAGGTGTTTCAAAACGGATACTCGATTGTTTCTTTGGTTTCTGGCGATAAGGTCTGATGAAATCTCTTAAAATAGTCATCTTTCCTGGATAACCCATAGATTGAATTTCCTCAAGAAGCACTTCGCAGTTAGTGGTACCTTCCTTTAACCGTCTTAATAAATAGTCTTTATATGGATCTAAAAGGCTTGTTTTCAATTTACCGTGAGGTTGTTTTTTTTTCTTTGGTAACTCATTTTGATTTAAGTATTTTCGTATTGTTTTTGGATCAAAGCCTGTTAATTCTGCTATAGCAATCTGAGTCCAACCTTTTGAGTGATACTCTTTAATCATAAAAAATTCCCCATCCTTGATCATTATCTCTCTACACTCCAAGTTGTTTTTGAGATAATTATCCGTTATTATTGGGGAATTTCACACCGTTGTTATTAGGGATTTTACCACCGTTGTTTTCAGAGAAGTAAATCATTATTGGATTCAAGGTATAAACCGGAAGGTTACAACATTGGAGTGAATTGTGGGGAGACAGCAGGTCAAACGATTTTTCATTGTCACATACACTTAATACCAAGATACTTTAACGATATTAATGACCCCACAGGTGGTGTTAGAGGAGTGATTCCACAAAAAAGGATTTATAAATAATTATACATATTATTAGGAGGTTCCAATGCTAACAAATTTGTATTTGGTTAGACATGCCCATTCTACTTACACACCAGAGGAATTAAAAAGACCCTTATCAGAAAAAGGACTAAAAGATGCTTACAAAGTCAAAGAGTTACTAAGAGAAGAAAACATTGATCATGTTATCTCAAGTCCATATTTAAGGGCTATACAAACGGTTGAAGGAATAGCATTAACACTGGGCAGGGAGATTCAAATTGTAGATGAATTTAAAGAAAGAAAGCTAACGAAGGAAGATGTTAATGATTTTGAGCAAGCAATTAGAAAGGTTTGGGACAACCCTGATTTTTCTTGGGAAGGTGGAGAGTCAAACAAGAGTGCCCAACAAAGAGGAATTAAAGGCATTGAAATGGCTTTAGATAAATATGAAGGCAAAAATGTTGTTGTAGGAACACATGGAAATATTATGGTACTAATGATGAATTATTTTGATGAACAATACGATTTTGAATTCTGGAAGAAGCTTGCTATGCCAGATATATATAAACTTTCTTTCCAAAAAAAAACCTTAGTTAATTGTATAAGAATATGGAAAGATTCTAACTTAATTTAACTTGTGAAATCCTTATTAATAGTGAAGTATAAAGTTCTATTTCAAACGGTAGCTTGTTTAGTTGAACAAGTCAGTTAAAAAAAGTCGGTTCCTTAGCGTACAGGAATTCGACTTTTTTTAGTTAAAATTCGCTTAGCGTACAAAACTTCCGAAATGTTGGCTGTACCCCTATAATTCCCTCAACAACTTCGTTCTATTCATCTGATATTAAGCTAGTCCTGGCTTATATCGGCCGGACTAACTTAGAGCAAGAAAAAAATGCTAAGCCCGTCACATCAAAGGCTTAGCGTATATTTTGTTCATCCAGCCTAGTTATCCATTTTGATAAAACTTTAAGGTGCTCGCAGTCAAGCAACCGTTTTCCCAACGAAACTACACATTTTCAATAATAATCCTTTGTGCTGTTCTCAGGTTGCGTTTTACAGTTCTCAACACATTTTCTTCTTCTGCGTAAGCACCTACTTGCACACCGTCAACAATTACACGTTTAATAGCCATATTGCTTTTCAGATTAGTCGATTTTCTCTTCAAATTAAACGCGCGTGCTAACCCATTAACATGCCCTTGGGCAACCGCTTGCCGCCAATTCGGGTCTCTTAATTTTTGGGCATCGCTTGCATGATCAATAAATCCGTTCTCCGTTAATAAAGCGGGCATTCTGGTTTCTCGCAGTACATGGAAATCGGCCTTTTTTTTACCACGGTTATGCAAGTTATTTACTTTGACAATTTCTTCATGCATAATGTCCCGAATTAACGCTGTTCTCGATGAATCAGACAAACTGTTATGAATATAATCTTCATACCCATGAGCTGAACCGTTAAATGCATTAACGTGGATGGATAGAAAATAATCTGCACCCCAAGCATTCGCATCATCTGTACGTTCTTTCAAGCTGCGCGTAATATCTGCTGTTCTACTCATTTTAATTTGCAGGCCTTCATAATGGTTTTCCAAGAGATTCCGGATGCTATGGGAAATATTTAAGGTAATTTCTTTTTCCTGCATCCCATTGCCAATAGCTCCTGGGTCCACTCCCCCGTGACCAGGATCTAAATATAATTTAAACATTTTACACCACCTCGTACAAATACAATATGATCGAAGAGTAACGGAGGTATAGGAATTCGTCTGAGGTACATATAAAAATAGGTGATGATAGGCATTACATTTCATTGAATCAGATGATTTATTTTAAAGCTAAGAAATTTTCCAAATGCGAGACCATATGTATGAGCAGCAGGAATTAATGTTCCATATTTTTCGTGGGTCAGGCAAACTCTTTTCATCTAGACAGTAGGCTGATTGATTATTGATGCTTCTTTCTTAACAAAACACCTAAGTGATTCTCTGTGCATATACTGTATCATTACTACAGGATTATGATTAAATACAACTCAATCCATACATAAAATAATCAAGGAGAGGTTAATTTTGAAAATTCCAAAGACAGCCAAAGTTAGTATCCCCTTTCCATCCGTATGGGGGATTGATGCTTCTATTGCGGGGAGATCCATTATTAGAGGTATACTTACCATTGATTCC
>WPCI01032417.1_pt1 | contig 11397 bp, 7 predicted proteins | sample 5399871 | NCBI WGS metagenome assembly WPCI01 (sample SAMN12869469, study PRJNA574797) | sludge metagenome | isolation source: wastewater treatment of pH7 | place: China:Beijing | collected 2019-05-20
TCGCCGCAGCACGGCGCGTCGCCGAGCCCGTGTTCTCGAACAACCCGGTGCGGTCGAACGTGCTGGGTGCGCCATGGTCCCCCCGTGTGCGCCCGAACCGTCCCGCTCGCCGAGACGTGCGGCGAGCTTCGCGCCCGACCACACCAGGGTCAACGACCCATCGTTGCCGCGCTCGCGCAGGAGTTCTCAGCTCGGGACGACGACGTGTCGAAGAAGTGCGAACCCGATCGAGGCAGATCGGACCTCCAGGACATGACCGACCCGACGACTCCACTCGACTCCAGCGACCTGTTCTCGGACGAGCGCGTCCGCCTGCTGCTCGACGCGGCGGTCGACGCGACGATGCTCCTCGATGACCGGGCCCAGATCGTGTGGGCGAGCACCGGCACGGAGCACCTGCTCGGGCGCACCCTCGAGGAGCTCCGGAAGGTCGCTCCGCTCGATCTCGTGCACCCCGACGACGTGGGAGAGGCCGCACGCCTCCTCGGACGGCTCTTCGACGGCATCGACGGCGACGACCCCGCCGTGGTCCGCGTGTCGACCGGCGACGACCACGTGTGGGTCGAGATCAAGGCGACCGCCATGTTCGATGTCGCCGGCATCGGCGGCATGGTGCTCACCGCCCGGGACATGAGCTACCGGCTCGGCCTGGAGGCGGCGCTGCGGGACTCCCACCGGCGCTTCGAGTCCCTCGTCCGTCACAGCAACGACGGGATCGTGGTGCTCGACGCCAACCTGAAGTTGACCTACGCAGGACCGTCGATCGAGCGGCTGAGCGGCTATCCGCCGGACGTGCTGACCGGACAGGACGTGTCGTCGGTCGTCCTCGAACCGGGACGGACCGAGCTGCTCGCGGCGCTGGACCGGGTGGTCGCTGATCCGGACCTCGTGGAGTCGCTCCGGGTCAAGATCAGGCACCGGTCGGGCGAGCGGCGATGGCTCGAGGTCCGGGTCTCGAACCGCATCGACGACCCTGCGATCGCGGGCGTCATCGCGAACCTCCGCGACGTGACCGATGTGGTGAGAGCAGAGACCGAGGCGGCGCAGCTCACCGAGATCTTCGACCTCACCGACGACCTGGTCGCTGTCGTCGATGGAGAAGGGAAGCTCCAGTACATGAACCCGGCGTGCGCCAGGTTCTTCGGCCTCGACCCGACCGCACCGCCGATCGGAGCGGTGTGGAAGGTCGACGAGCTGCTCCCCGCTCCCGGCGAGGGATGCCTGCTCGGCGACCACCGGAGCTGGAACGCCGAGGTGGTGATCAGCAGCGCCGACGGTCGAAAGGTGCCCTTCCGCGTCCAGATCATCGCCCACGACGTCGGCGATGGCGTCACCCGCTACTCCGCAGTCGCCCACGACGTCAGCGAGAGCAAGCGCCTGGAGGAGTCGCTCGAAGCACAGGCCCTGCACGATCCGCTGACCGGACTTCCCAACCGGACGCTGCTCGAAGCGCGCCTGCGCGACCAGCACGAAGAGCGACGATCTCTGCTGTTCATCGACCTCGACCACTTCAAGGTCATCAACGACAGCCTCGGCCATGCGTTCGGCGACCACCTGCTGCAGGCCGTCGCCGACCGGCTGGGGTCGCTCGTGCGAACGACCGACACCGTCGCCCGCTTCGGCGGCGACGAGTTCGTCATCCTGTGTGTGGACGCATCCGGGGATGGCGCGGCGCAGCGACTGGCGCGTCGGATCGCGGCGTCGATGGAGGACCCGGTGGTCGTGGACGGCAGCCCGGTCCACGTGAGCGTGTCGATCGGCATCGCCGACGAACCGAGCGATGGCACCACGGACCCCGTCGCGCTCATCCGCGACGCCGACACCGCGATGTACCGGGCGAAGTCGGAGGGTCGCGGACGCACCGTCGTCTTCGACGACGAGCTCCGGCGACGGGCGGTGGAACGCCAGCGGATCGAGTCCGCGCTGCGCGACGCGCCGTTCGACGGGTCGCTTCGGCTGCACTACCAACCCATGGTCGAGTTGGCGACCGGTCGCCTGACCGGGGTCGAGGCGCTGGTGCGTTGGCACCACGGCGGCCGGCTGCTCGGTCCGGGCGACTTCATCTCCATCGCGGAGGAGACCGCCATGATCGGCCCGCTCGGGGCCTGGGTGCTCGACGCGGCGTGTGCGGAGCTCGCAGCGTGGCACCGCCTCGACGGCTGGGACCACCTGACGATGTCGGTCAACGTGTCGGTCCGCCAGCTGCAGCACGACGGGTTCCAGGACATCCTTCGAGACGTGCTCACCCGGACCGGGATCCGAGCCGACTCGCTGACGCTCGAGATCACCGAGTCGGTCCTGCTGGACGACACCGCCATGCACGGATCCCGGGTGCAGCGGCTGCAGGACCTCGGCGTCGGCCTCGCCATCGACGACTTCGGCACCGGCTACTCATCGCTCACCTACCTGGCCCGGTTGCCGGTCGACGTCGTCAAGCTCGACCGCAGCTTCCTCGAGGCTGCAGGCGTCGACGACGGCCGCAACCGGATGGTGTCGGGGGTGCTCGACCTGGTGCGAACCCTCGGGCCGCGCTGCGTGGCCGAGGGCATCGAGTCCGAGGAGCAGTACCGGCTCCTGTCCGAGCTGGGCTGCGAGACCGCACAGGGCTACCACATCGCCCGGCCGATGCCGGCGGAGGACCTCCTCGAGCTGCTGACGCGACTCGACGCCGCCGAGCCGTGGCCCCGCGCCGGCAACCTGGCCGGCACCGCCAGGGCCTGAACCCGGGTCGACGTCGCTACTGTCATCCAGCACGAGAGTCGCCACGGCGGTCCGCCGGCCGGGGCGAGGTCGACGAGGAGGCCCCGATGGAAGCGAACTGGTATCCGGATCCGAGCGCGCCGGGGGTGTTGCGCTACTGGGACGGCCAGGCGTGGACCGAGCACACGGCGCCCGACCCGGCCGCCGCAGCGACGGATCCGGCCCCGACCCCGCAAGAGGGTGCAGCGCCGAACGCCGCGACGGGACCGACGTCACAACCGCACGCGCTCCCGACCTCGCTTGCCAACTCGACCTTGTTCGCCGACAACATGGAGGCGCCGACCACCGGTCGGATGACCCGCCAGAACCCCGCGGTGATCAAGGCGACGCTGTCGGGCCAGCCGCTGCTCGTGACCCGCGGGGCGATGATCGCGTTCCAGGGCGACATCTCCTTCGCCTATCAGGGCTCGGGTGGCGTCGGGAAGTGGATGAAGGCGGCGGCCACGGGCGAGGGCGTCAAGCTGATGCGCTGCGAGGGAACCGGCGAGCTGTTCGTGTCGCACGGCGGCCACAAGCTGCACCTGCTCGACCTCGCGGCGGGCGAGCAGCTGTCGGCGTCATCACGATCCCTGCTCGGCTTCGACGCCACGATCAGCTACGACATCCAGATGATCAAGGGCGGCATCGGAGCGATGGCCGCCGGTGGGCTGTTCAACGTCACGCTGAGCGGACCCGGCACCGTGATCCTGGCCTCGGACTGGCCCGTCGTGTTGAACACGTCCGAGGCCCGCACGTTGGTCGACCCCAACGCGGTCGTCGCCTGGACGGCCGGACTGGCGGTGACGCCCCGGTCGTCGATGTCCGCGGGCGCGCTGATCGGCCGCGGATCGGGCGAGGCGATGCAGCTCGAGTTCTCACCCGGTGGCTACGTCATCGTCGAGCCGGAGCCGGTGTTCGGCTCGCCCTCAGCGTGATCCGACCGTTCGGCCGAGAGCGACCGTCTAGCGTCCTGGCGTGGCGTTCACAGTCACGATCGGTGAGCTCAGCGACCGCACCGGCGTCGCCCGGTCCGCGCTCCGCTACTACGAGGACCAAGGCCTGATCCGGGCTGACCGGGCGCCGTCGGGCCATCGACGGTACGGCAACGACGTCATCCGGCGCGTGTCGTTCATCCGAGCCGCGCAACTCGTCGGCCTGTCGCTCACCGAGATCGCCGATGCCCTCGCGTCGCTGCCGTCCGATCGGGCGCCCAGCCATCAGGAGTGGGCCGACCTCTCGGCGAGCTGGCGCGATCGGCTCGACGACCAGATCGCGATCATCGAGCGACTGCGGGACCGCCTCGATGGATGCATCGGCTGCGGGTGCCTGTCGATGTCGTCCTGCGGACTGCTCAACCCCGGCGACGTCGCCGGCGTGCGAGGCCCCGGCCCGAGATACGTCCTCGAACCCGACGCCGGGGCCGGGCGTGACGCCAGGGCACGACAAGAGGATCCTTGACCTCAAGTCGACTTGAACCCTTACCGTCGTCGACATGAGCACCACCACCCGACCCACCGGCCGCTCCGCGACCCACGCATCGGGCGATCCCGCAGCGACGCTCAGCCGTCTGCTCGACGCCGAGCTGAACTGGGGACCGATCGCCAGCGGCGGCTACATCTCGCACCTGGCGATGGGACTCGTCGCTGCCGAGCGACTGGGCGCGTCGGCCGAACAGCTCGAGCGCCACTTCCACGTCACGACCAGCGGCAGCTTCCTCATCCCACGGGAACGCCCGCAGGAGGTCATCGAGCTCAGCACCGAGATCGAGCGCCGAGGCATCGACGCCGTCGTCACCGAGCGACTGCCGTCGATGGTCGGCCATCCCGGCGCGCAGTTCCTCCACGCCGCGATCCGCCTCGACCTGGCGATCGACTCGCAGCATCCGGGCCAGGTGGCGAACGCGCTCATCAACTGGTCCGACGACGCAGTGCCGCCGGAACCGGACCTGGCCGGCCACGGCGATGCGTCCTTCGCCGAGGTCATGGCCCTCGTCGCGAACGGCGACCGCGACCACGCCCTCGACCACCTGCACGGGAGCGACGACCTGCTCGACCAGATCAGCGACTGGGTCACCGCCGTGCACGACGATCCGGGCGACTTCGGCACCCTCCACTACGTGACGGGGACCCGGGCCGTGCGCGCGGTGGTCGGGTACCTGGACGACGAGAACCGACGCACCATCGAGCGACGTCTCGCCCAGGCTCTCGTCGGGTTCACCGACCGGTTCGGCTTCGCCTCCCCCGCGGGGATCGACGAGCTCGATCGGCGCCGTGCCACGCCCGTTCCCGACTGGGACGAGCTCGGATCGCTGGCTGTGCGGTCACAGGACCCGCACATCATCAAGCTGACCTATGCGTGCCGACTCGAGCACGAGCGCGACGGCGATCCGCTGCACCAGTGGGTCGCCGCCCGCCAGACGGGCGTGGCCTGAGCGCTGTCACCGTGATGGCTCGACGCCGAAGTTCGGCCGCTGCGCAGGCGAACCGCTCTGTCCCGAGTACCGTGTTGGTCGGATACGCCGCGAGGGCGTCGTCCAGAACACAGTGAGTAGAGACCAACGTGACGACAGGAACCGTGAAGTTCTTCAACGCAGAGAAGGGCTTCGGCTTCATCTCTCGTGAGGGTGGAGACGACGTCTTCGTGCACTTCTCCGCAATCCAGGGAGACGGGTACAAGTCCCTCGACGAAGGCCAGACCGTGGAGTTCGAGGTGGGCCCCGGCCGCAAGGGTGACGAGGCGCAGAACGTCCGCGTCATCTGAGCTGAACCAGCTCGTGTGAGAGCCGTCGGTCCTTCGGGGCCGGCGGCTCTCGCCGTTCTCGGGACCGTTCCCGGTCGACACCCGAAGGTGGGCCGAGTCGTGCCTACGCTGCGGGGGTGCCGCTCATCTACGCGTTCTCCCACCGCCATCGACGGTCGCCGATGGAGCTGAAGGACCGCCTCGGGGGCAAAGGGGCGAACCTCGCCGAGATGACATCTGTCCTCGGGCTTCCCGTACCACCCGGCTTCACGATCACCACCGACGCCTGTCGCAGCTACATGGACAGCGGCTGGCCCGCCGGCCTGGACGCGGAGCTGGACCGCCACCTCCGCCGCCTCGAGGTCGCGACGGGCAGGACCCTGGGCGACCCCGACGACCCGCTGCTCGTGTCGGTGCGCTCGGGTGCCAAGTTCTCGATGCCCGGGATGATGGACACGGTGCTGAACCTGGGCCTGAACGACCGCAGCGTCAAGGGCCTGGCCGGCAGCGGCGGCGGCGAGCAGTTCGTCTACCGCTCCTATGCCCGGCTGCTGTCGATGTACGCCAAGGTCGTGGCCGACCTCGACCCCGAGCCGTTCGACGAAGCGCTGGAGCGCGCCAAGGACGACCGAGGCGTCGCTGACGACAGCGAGCTCGACGCTGCCGGATGGAAGCAGCTGTGTCGGGACTACAAGTCGGCGATCCGACGCGAAGCCGGCCGACCGTTCCCACAGGATCCGCGGGCGCAGCTGCGCGCTGCGGTGGACGCGGTGTTCCGATCCTGGAACGGCGCGCGGGCCATCGCCTACCGCGAGCAGGAGCGCATCTCCCACGACCTCGGCACCGCGGTGAACGTCCAGGTGATGGTGTTCGGCAACCGCGACGACGACTCCGGTACGGGCGTCGCGTTCACCCGCGACGCGGCGACCGGCGAGGACGTGCCCTACGGCGACTTCCTTCTCAACGCCCAGGGGGAGGACGTGGTGGCCGGCGTGCGGATCACAGAGCCCCTCAGCGCGCTCGCCGTTCGGTTCCCGGAGCTGCATCGGGAGCTCCTCGGCCACATGCACGCGATGGAGGCGCACTACCGCGACATGCTGGACCTGGAGTTCACCATCGAGCAGGGCACCCTTTGGATGCTCCAGGCGCGGGTGGGCAAGCGCACGGGCGCCGCGGCGCTGCGCATGGCGGTCGACATGACGGCCGACGCACACATCCGCCTGAGCCGCGCCGAGGCCGTGCGGCGGGTCACGCCGGAGCACCTCGAGCAGGTGCTGCACCCGCGGCTGGGCGACACCGACCTGCCGGAGCTCACCACCGGGCTCGGAGCGTCGCCGGGCGCCGCCGTGGGTGCTGTGGTGTTCAACGCGGAGGACGCCGTCACCGCGGCTGCTCGCGGCGAGTCGGTGATCCTGGTCCGGAAGGAGACGAACCCCGAGGACATCCACGGCATGCTCGCCTCGTCGGGCGTGCTGACCAGTCGCGGTGGGCTGGTCAGCCACGCGGCGGTGGTGGCACGCGGGTGGGGCAAGCCGGCCGTCGTCGGAGCAGACCGGATCAGGGTGGTCGGCAACCAGTTCCGGGTAGGCGAGGTGACGGTTCGCCAGGGCGACACGATCTCGATCGACGGCTCCAGCGGTGAGGTCATCCTCGGTGCGGTCCCGCTGAGCCTGCCGGAGCCGACTCCGGAGTTCGACACGATCCTCTCGTGGGCCGACGCTGAGCGGCGGGGACACCTGGCCGTACGTGCGAACGCCGACAACGGGTCCGACGCCGCCACCGCCCGCCGCCTGGGCGCCGAGGGCATCGGTCTGTGCAGGACCGAGCACATGTTCCTGCGCGAGGACCGTCTACCGGTCGTGCGTCGCATGATCCTGGCCCGCACCGAATCGGAGGAAGCCGACGCGCTCGAGGAGCTGCGACGCGTGCAGCACCTCGACTTCCTGGAGCTCCTCGAGGAGATGGACGGCCTTCCGGTGACGGTGCGGCTCTTGGACCCGCCCCTCCACGAGTTCCTGCCCAAGGTCGAGGAGCTCGACCTGAAGGAGGCGCTGGGCACGATCTCCGAGGACGAGCGGCGACTTCGACAGGCGGCGCTCGACTGGTCCGAGCAGAACCCGATGCTGGGGATCCGCGGCGTCCGCCTCGCGGTCATGAAGCCCGGTCTGTACGCCATGCAGGTCAGGGCGCTGCTCGATGCGGTGCGGGACCGGGTCGCCGCCGGCGGCAGGCCGATCGTCGAGGTGATGATCCCGCTCACCGTGTCCGGCGACGAGCTCGCCCTGGCCCGCTCCTGGGTCGTGGCGGCGGCCGAGGAGCTCGGCATCACCTCGACGCTGCTGATCGGCACGATGATCGAGACACCACGCGCCGCGCTCGTCGCCGACCGCATGGCCAAGGTCGCCGACTTCTTCAGCTTCGGCACCAACGACCTGACGCAGATGACGTTCGGGTTCTCCCGCGACGACGTCGAGGCGAAGATGATGCCGCAGTACGTCGCGAAGCAGCTGCTGCCCGGCGACCCGTTCGACTCGATCGACGTCGACGGCGTGGGCGAGCTCGTCCGCATGGCGGTGCAGCGCGGCCGGTCGGTCAAGCGGCGGTTGAAGATCGGCGTGTGCGGCGAGCACGGAGGCGACCCCCGGTCCATCGCCTTCTTCCTCGACGCGGACGTCGACTACGTGTCGTGTTCGCCGTACCGCGTGCCGATCGCCCGGCTCGCCGCAGCGCACGCCGTGATCGGCATCGACGGCGACACCCGCTGAGGAACTGCACCTTCTCGGCACCGGGCCCGGGGAGTACCCTCCGTCGTAGGTGGGTGGTGCCACGACTGGGGTGGCACCGGAGGGAGCACGATCATGGGTCGCAGCACAGCGTCGACGTCAGTGCGACGTGTCCATCGAGGTTCGCTGACCGCGATCCTCGCCACGGCGCTCGTGGTGCTCGGTGTCGCCGTCACAGCACCGAGGACGTCGGCGGCGGCAGCAGCAGTGCCGCTGAGCACGGGCTCGAACGCGTACGGCCAGCTCGGCGCGCCCGGAGTTTCGTCACGCACGAAGCCTGGTCCGGTGTCGGTGCCGGGAGCGGTGATGATCGCGAGCGGCCGCGACCACGCGTACGCGATCGACGAGAGCGGCGCCCTGTGGGCCTGGGGCCTCAACGACAAGGGCCAGATCGGCGACGGCACCACCACCAACCGCGCCACGCCCGTGAAGCTCGGTCTCACCGGGGTGGTCTCCATCGAAGCGGGCCACTACCACGGCATCGCGATCCGTTCCGACGGCACCGTGTGGACGTGGGGCTACGGGGCGCTCGGCCAGCTCGGCCTGGGCACCACCAACAACCGCACCGTGCCGACGCAGGTCCCGGGACTCACCGGCATCGCCCAGGTCGCTGCTGGTCGCGACATGAGCTACGCGGTTCGTGCCGACGGTTCGGTGCTGGCGTGGGGTTCGAACGCGCTGGGAGAGGTCGGCGACGGCACGACGACTCGCCGCAACAGCCCCGTCGCGGTGCCGGGCCTGACCGGCGTCGTCGAGATCTCCGGCGGCCGCAACCACGCGCTCGTCCGCCTCTCGAACGGCACGGTGCGCGCCTGGGGCGACAACCAGTTCGGCCAGCTCGGCGACGGCACCCTGGTCAAACGGTTGAGCCCGGTGACGGTGCCGATCACCGACGTGGCCCACGTCGATGCGGGCGCTCATCACAGCGTTGCGGTGCGGACCGACGGAGCCGTCCTGACCTGGGGTCGCGGCTACCGCGGGCAGCTCGGCTCGGGCTCCACTGCCAACCGGACGAGTCCCGCCGTCGTCGCGGGCGTGCCCGCTGCAGTCGAGGTCGGCGACGGCCGCGACCAGACCTTCGCCATCACCGCCGGTGGCGACGTCTGGGCCTGGGGTCAGAACACCTCCGGCCAGCTCGGCGACGGGACGACCACGGTGCGTTCGTCCCCGGTGAAGCTGTCGATCACCGGCATCGTTGCGGCGCAGAGCGGTTCGGCCCACACGATCTTCCTGCCGGGCACGACCTCCACCGGCGGCACGACCACGAGCAGCACGACCACGAGCAGCACGACGAGCAGCACGACGAGCAGCACGACCACCACGACCACCACGACCGTGCCCCAGCCCGCCGGCGACATCGCGCATCGAGCCGCGACCACCGCTTCGGCCAACGCCGCGTCGACGGCCGTCACCGTGCCGGCGTCGGTGCGCGCCGGCGATCAGCTGGTGCTGTTCGTGTCGCTGAACGTCGTGGTGAGCCCGACAGCCCCCGCCGGCTGGACCCAGGTCGCGGACGAGGTGCACACGACGAACGACCTGCGGACCAGGGTGTTCACCCGCGCCGCGACAGCCGCCGACGCGGGCAGCCGCGTGACGGTCGCAACCGGTTCGGTCGTCAAGACCGACCTGGTGCTCCTCGCGTACAGCGGGGTGAACACCGCCTCGCCGATCGCCGCTGTGGCGACGGCGGAGGAGTCGGTGACGGGGAACGCCCATGCGACGCCGGCGCTGAGCACCGTGCCGCAGGGAGCCTGGGTGCTCAGCTACTGGGCCGAGAAGACCTCGACGTCCACCGACTGGTCACCTCCGGTCGGCCAGACCCAACGAGCCGAGTCGGCCGGCTCCGGCTCGGGGCGCATCGTCACCCTGGCGACCGACTCAGGCGCCGGGGTCCCGGCAGGCCCGTGGCCGTCGAAGGTTGCGACCTCCAACTCGGCCGGCCGCAAGGTCACCTCGGTGTCCATCGCGCTGAACCCGGCCTGACAGCAGGGGCGAACGAGCCCCGGCATCGGAACATGCGCACGATCGTGCGTTCAGTCGGTAGGTTCCGGCGATGTCGTCCGATCCACTGCCGGGAGAAGCGGCGTGGGCGGAGCTCGTCGAGGGACTGCGCGTCGCCGGTGATCGGATCGCCGCCGACACCTCGGAGCTCGGTCCGGCGGAGCAGACCGATGCCTATCGTGCGCTGCTGCGGGCGCTGAGCAACCAGCTCGGTCGGTTCGAGGTCGACCGCGACCGACCGGAGCTGGTGCCGTTCAACGGCTGGCGCCAGAAGATGCTCCTGGACAACCCCGACTTCCGCTACTGGGTGGCCGACGTCAGCGGCGATCGCCGCTACCGGATCACGGGCGCGCTGGGCGACGCCGTGTACACCTCGATCACGGCCTACTCGTCGAGCGCACCGCTGACCGCAACCGCCACCGGACGGATCGACAGCGACTCGCTCACCTTCGACGACGACGGGTGCTTCAGCCTGACAGCGTCCCGTGAAGCGCCCTCCGACGGCGGCGACTGGCTGGAGCTTCCCGAGGGTGCGGCGGCGGTGTGGGTGCGTCAGTTCCACCACGATGCATCAACGGACAGTCTCGGCTGGTGCCGGATCGATCCGATCGACGCCGTGCCGGCGCCGCCGGCGATCGACGCCGGCCGCATCGCCCACCGACTCGTTCGACTCGGCACTGCGATCTCCATGTTCCCGACGGTCGTCGCCTCGTCGATCGACCACGACCTGGAGCACCCGAACGAGGTGCGCCACTGGTCCGAGATGGCGGGCGGGGCCGCGTTCACGGAGCCGGGCATCCACTACTTGCGCGGTTCGTGGATGCTGGAGGACGACGAGGCGCTCGTGATCGAGGGCGATCCGGTGCCCTGTCGCTACTGGAACGTGATGCTGTACAGCCGGTTCCACAACTCGCTCGACTACCGGGCGCGCACGGTGTCGGTCACCGACGCCACGGTGGCACCGGTCGACGGCCGGTACCGCATCGTGATCTCGGCCGCCGACCCGGGAGGGCGCGGCGACTGGCTCGACTCGGAGGGCAGGGCGTTCGGGTTGTTCGTGTTCCGCTTCCTCCAACCCGAGCGCGCACCCGAGCTGCCGAGCGTCCGCCGGTGCCTCCTCGCCGAGCTGATGGCC
>WPCI01120813.1_pt1 | contig 11379 bp, 11 predicted proteins | sample 5399871 | NCBI WGS metagenome assembly WPCI01 (sample SAMN12869469, study PRJNA574797) | sludge metagenome | isolation source: wastewater treatment of pH7 | place: China:Beijing | collected 2019-05-20
GCGGCCTCGTGGGCGTCGAGGACCTCGTCGAGCAGGTCGAGGGGGAGGGTGAGATCGGCGTGGCCGACGATGCCGACGATGGTGGCGCCGGCGGCGGCCGCACTGGCGTCGGCGATGGCGGCCACGTACGCCGACTCGCCCACCGGGCGCAGGTGCTCGGGCCCGTCGGTCCGGTAGGAGGCGCCGCACTCCATGAAGACGGTCTCGGTCACCGCGGGGACCGTGGCGGTGTCGGCGTGCAGGTCCTCGAGCTCGTACCGGCCGACCAACCCACCCCCGAAGTCCGGGCCCCAGAGGTGGTGGTGGGGATCGACGGCGCGGCGTCCATCGAGGCTCATGACGAGGGTCCTTCCTCCAGCACGGCCCCGGACCTTACGGCCGGCGGCGCCCCGTCAGCTCTGGGGGGCGACCGGCGTATCGAACACGACGTTGACCTCGTCGTAGCCGAGCTCGCTGAGCAGGGTGGTGAGGAAGAGGTCGGTGTTCTCCCGCGCCCGCTCGAGCAGCTCGGTCTGGCCGGCGGCGTCGATCAGGCGGTCCTCGGCCACGCCGTACAGGTCGGACTCGTTGACGGCGTCCTCGGTGAAGAGGTCGGCGAACCGGTTGAGAACACCCCGGTCGACGTCCACCACCCTGCTCTCGTCGGGGTCCACCCGGACGTTGTCCAGGGTGGGCTGGGGCAGCGTGATCGTGACCTCCTTGTCCTCGACCACGATGGCGTCTGCGGTCAACGAGCTGAAGTCGACGACGCCGTCGACCGAGCCGTAGGCCTCGAAGCTGATCGTCTCCCCCAGGAGGAAGTCCGGCAGGATCGACTCGTCCTCGATCTCGAAAGAGGTCTGGAGGTTGGCGGTGGCTGCCGTGTAGTCGCTGACGTCCTCGAGGGCCTGGAGGATGGCGGGGGAGTCCCGCTGCTCCCGCTCGGTCGCGAACGGGTTGGAGAGCGACGGCAGCCAGCCCGCCGCGCCCATCACGACGACCAGCACGAGGACGATGGCTGCGGCAATCCCGAGTTTCACTCCTGAACGGATCACACCGTCCTCCCTACCCACGACGCGACGCTAGCGACCGCGGCCTCGGGGGGCTTGCCCGCCAGCCCACCTTGCTAGCATCAGCTGATGGCCTCAACCCGCACCACCTTCACGCTGGAGGAGTCGCTGGCCGCGCGGGCCCGGGAGCTCGGGATCAACATCTCGGCTGCGGCCCGCGACGGCGTGGCGGCCGCAGTGCGGACGGCACTGGCCGAAGTCGATCGGGAGGCGTATCGCCGAGAGCCGGAACGGGCGGAGTCCTTCTGGGTCGAAGCTGAGGCCTGGGGCGAGCCGTGACTCGCGGTGAGATCTGGCTGGCCGACGCCGGTGGCAAGGTCCGACCGGTCGTGGTGTTGACCCGATCCGAGGTCCTCGACGTTCGCCGCCTCGTGACGGTCGCCGAGGTCACGACCGCAGCGCGTGGCCTGTCGGTCGAGGTATCCGTCGGCGACGGGGCGGGACTGGACCAAGCCTCGGTCGTCAACTGCGACGGTCTCCACACGCTGGCTAAGACCTCACTCACCAAGCGACTGGGCGTCCTCGACGCCGACGCCATGGTCCGGGTGTGCCAGGCCACGAGCTACGCCCTCGGGTGCAGCTGACCGCCGATTGGCGTTCCGCGGAACGCTCGCTAGCCTCGCTCCTGCGGGGTGGAGCAGTCTGGTAGCTCGTCGGGCTCATAACCCGAAGGTCGGCGGTTCAAATCCGCCCCCCGCCACCAACTGAAGTACCTGGTCAGAGGCCCTTTTCGAGACATCGAGGAGGGCCTCTCCCATGCCCCGGCAGCCGAATTTCTACTGCTTTTTCTACTGTGCGGTCTGGGATCGACCACGCGGCACCGGTATGCAGCGCCACGGGACGGCATCTCGGCTCCCCGCGACGGCGGTCCCGACGAGCGCAGAGTGGCGACCCGATCGAGGCCTCTGCACCCGTAGGGGTCGATCTTCGGGTTCTCGAGGCGTATGGTCGATGGTGCAGCGCCAGATCCCCGCCGGACGTCGCGGGATCGCCGGCCTCGTCCGCTGCTCGATGTCCCCACCCGGTTCGATCCGAAGGGGACGCTGATGCGCGGAACCATCCAGAAGAAGGGCAAGAAGTGGTACGCCGTCGTCTACGACGGTGTGAACCCGGCGACCGGCCAGTACCGGCGGCGGTGGGTCCAGGCGGGCACACGGCGCGGCGACGCCGAGAAGCTGCTGGCGGATTTGGTGAAGCGCAGCCACCAGGGCGAGACCGTGGTCAGCGAGAAGCTGACGCTCGGCCAGTACCTGACCGAGCGATGGCTGCCGGTCCAGGAGGCCCGGCTGCGCAAGAGCACCCATGACGCCTACCGGCGCAACATCGAGTTGCATGTGATCCCCGCCCTCGGCAAGCGACAGCTCGACCAGCTGACCCCCGAGGACATCGACCTGTTCTATGCGGCGCTGCTCAAGTCCGGCCGCAAGAAGCGCCCCGGCGAGAAGGGCCCGACGAAGGGCCTGGCACCCAAGACGGTGCACAACATCCACGTGATGCTGAACAAGGCGCTCGGAGACGCGGCCCGCAAGGGCACCGTCGTCCGCAACGTCGTCGCTCTCGCCGACGCCCCGTCGCTCCAGGCTCGCAAGCGCCCCGAGATCAAGGCGTGGGAAATCGACCAGCTCGTCCGGTTCCTCGATGCGATCGCCCCGCACCGGATGGCCCCGGCATTCTACTTCTCGGCATACACCGGTATGCGCCGGGGCGAGGTGCTCGGGGTGCGCTGGCGGGACCTCGACCTCGACGCCGGTCGGGTGTCTGTCCGTCAGGCCCTGGTGTCGGTGGCCTACGAGGTCTCGATCTCGGATGTGAAGACCACAACCAGCCGTCGCACCATCGACATCGACGACAACGTCGCCCAGGTGCTGAAGGACTGGCACAAGAACCGCACCGAGGAGCGCGACGGCGTGCAACCGACGGCCGACGACCTCGTGTTCGTCAAGGCCGACGGCACCTCGATGCACCCGGACATCTTCAGCCAGCTCTTCGACCGCACCGTCGCCAAGATCGAAATCCCGGACATCTCATTGCACGATCTCCGCCACACCCACGCGACCCTGCTGCTCAAGGCCGGCGTCAACGTCAAGGTCGTCAGCGAGCGCCTTGGTCATGCCAACGTCGCCTTCACCATGAACGTGTATCAGCATGTCCTGCCCGGAATGCAGGCCGCCGCCGCCGACACGTTCTCGTTGCTTCTCCGCAACGAGCGGAACAAGGCGAGGCCCGATGCGAGCCGTGGCGACGGCGGCGAAGACGACGAGCTGCCAGAGGAGGCATGCTCAGCCTCGGCTCGCCGCCAGCGGGACACACCTGACGTGATCGAGAACTGACCGATCAGCCGCTCCGGGTTCTATCGGATTGATCTCGTCCAGAAGTCTCCGGTGGCGTCATCGGCGATGACGCCCTGTCGGTGCAACTGCTGGAGCGCCGCGCGCACATGGGTTGCTCGAGCAAGACCGAGCTGTTCACCGTAGGTCTCCTGCACCGCATCGACAGGTCGAAGGGACTCGCGCGTGCGGACGAGCTCGGCCAAATGGTCAGGGAGGTAGGCAAGGGACTCGCGGCGAATCTGCTGCTCGATCTCGTCCTTGTCGGGTTCAGGTTCCTCGAACAGGGAAAGGACGCCGGCTTCTGCACGTAGCTGAATGTTCGCTTCGTAGTCCGTGTGGTCGCAGTGGTGCAGCCAGTCCACATGCGTCTTGCCCGCTACGTCGGCGTAGTCCCAGTGGGCCTTCGGATCGGCAGAGAACAGCATCAGGACGTACTTCGGCAGCTGCCCAGGACGCTGACGGACGGGCACGCCAGTACTCGGTACGTTGGCCGCCTCGCCCACCGAGGATCCGAACCGCCTCGCAACCTCGAGCGCAGCCAGCGTGGGAGCGTTGGGGTCGTCGGCTGTGTCGAAGTCGTGTCGCCAGTCCACCCCGCCGAGGGCAGTGTCCAGCCGCGCCGCGTTCTGTTGCGATGTCGGTCCACCGAGGACACCAGCGCGGCCCATGCGGGCCACCGTCGAGAGGCTGAAGTGGTAGAGAACATCGATCGGCTGCTGGCGGGTCCGGCGGCCCAGGATGCGCTTCAGCGTCACTTGACTGAAGGCCAGGCCGAAGGGATCGACGAAGAGGAGAATCGCGTGTCGTTCGTACCTGTCGATCAGGCCATCAACGACTGATTCGAGGTCGCCGTCCAGGATCTGGTCGGCCTCGACTTGGTTGTCGTCGAGGGATCGCTGGAGCCGAAGTCGGCGGGCATCGTCCTGCTCGACGAAGGCGAGCTTCACTTCGCGGCCGAACATCTCGGCTCGGGTCGCCTGGGATGCGAGGAGCAGGGGAGAACCGGGGCTGCCGTCCTTGTAGCGCCCTTCGCCCGCGTACCCATCGATGAATGCGACGCGCCCCTGTGTCGCAGCGCCTGCCCGCCCCGCGAAGTAGTGCGCATAGCGGGCCAGGACCCCGTGTTTGAGGACTGCCTGGGCGTTTCGCTGCCCGAAGAAGGCGGTACTCGCTGGCATAGAGCCCCTACACCGCTGCTGGGATTGGCATGTCGTCCCACGTCCGGCCGTCAAGCTCACGGCCGCCAGCCTTCGGAGTGCGGCCCCCCCACTGCTTGAAGAAGAACTTGACCCCTTGGGTAAGGCATTGGTCGCGGAGGTCGCGACCCCACGCGATGTCCATGGGTCGCGCTCGCGGTCCTGACTCGCCGCCAGCGATCACCCAGTCGATGCCCTCCAAGTCCACGCGACCAAGTGGGCCCAGGAGCGGCTCAGCCGAGACGAACCGGACGGCGGCAGGGACCTCGCGTAAATGGTCGATTCGGAACCGATAGGGGGCGGTCTCAACGCTGGTGCCCATCCACACGTTCGTTGGCCAGTCCAGGTTCGGCGCGAGCCTGGTGAGCCGCTTCGTCCGCTTGGACAGGATCTGGTACGTGTGGCGCGGTGTCTCGGCCATGACTGTGAAGATCCGCCGGATGAAGTCCTCGGGCACGTCGTCGTGGAAGAGGTCGCTCATGGAGTTCACGAACACCAGCCGGGGGTTCTTCCACCGGTAGGGGACTTCGACGAGGTCCTCGTGCGTGGTCAGCCTGAATCCCGGTCCGCTCGTGCGAGCATCGCCGTCGTTCTGGTATCTGTCGACGCCCATCGCTTTAAGTCGCTTCGCCAGCGCGAGCGCATAGCAGTTGTCACACCCGGGCGATGTCCGGTCGCATCCAGTCGTCGGGTTCCACGTCGCGTCGGTCCATTCGATGTCTGACTTCTGTGCCACGGATCCTCCTCTCGATCGAAGCGAACAGATGTTCGCACTGTTTTGCGATCCGCTCCAAGGCCGCCAGCCTCCAGCCTTGTCGAGTCGGCGCGACGGGCAGGCGATGGCTCGGACTGGGCCGTCTCAAAGCGCACCGCTGGCGGTACGTCCGAGGAGCCGGTCGAGGTCAGCGCGGGGGACGCGAAGGGTACGACCGATCTCGATGCAGGGGATTCCGTGCTCGCCGCCGGTGGCTCGCCACTGGCGGGCGGCGGCGTAGGCGGCGTTGCGACTGATGCGCAGGATGGCGGCGGCTTCGTCGATGGTGAGCACCTCGGTCGAGGTGTCGGTCTCGGTGGCAGACATCGGGTTCTCCTCGATGGTCGGTGGTCTGTCTACGTAGGCCCCGGGCGGCGCCAGCACTTCGCGAGGAACCTCAGATTCCGACGGCCTGATCCCTCGCCTCGCTCTGGTCGGCGGGGTGAGCGAGTTCCCACGCGGTCAGCTCGCCGGTGGAGCGGTGCAGGCGTTCGGCGACGGCGAGGTCGGCGGGCGCCGGCGGGATGCGGGGCAGGGCTTCACCGTCCAGCGGGTCGGTTGTAGCAGTGAGGTAGAGGTGGTTCTCGTGTCGCCCTCGGGTGATGTCCACGTAGGTCTCGGAGCGGGTCGCAGTGGCGTCCACTCGGCTGGTGGAGATGTCACGGGTTGAGCCCTGGACGGCGTAGCTGGTCAACGCGTAGGCGTGATCGATCCCGACCTCGGGTCGCCCGGCCGGGGTCCTGTGGAGGTCGAAGAAGGTCCGTGGGATGTCGATGCAGCCGATCCCGTCGAACGCCACGGAGAGCGTGTCGCGCGCGCTGTCTCGGCGGTGCCGGTCGACGGCGACGACGGTGCCGAGGGCGCCGTTGCGGACGTAGGCGCGTCGGTCGCCCTCGACGTGAAGATCGCGGTTCGGGGCGCGGGCGGTGATGCGGTCGCCAACGGCGAAGGCTCGACCCCCGCTGGCTCGGATCTCCTCGTCGCCGAGTTCGCCGTTCACTTGGCGGAGGAGGTGAGCCAGGCGGTTGAGCTGGCGGCGGGTGCTGTTGCGACGGTCGACCATCGGGTGATCCAGTCCGTCTCGGTGGGCGTCCCACCAGTGGCCGAGGACATGGCGGTACATGGTGAGGTCGTCGCCGACGACGTGGAGGTGTCCGGCCGTGGCCAGTTCGTCGAAGGCCTCATCGATCCGACCTTCACGGAGAGCCTGGGCGGCAGCGCGATCGTGGGGGTTCTGGAGCCGGTGCGTGGTGGTCAGCTCTGGGGTGTGCTGCGGATGGCGTTCGCACAGCACTCGGAACATGCCGCCGGCGGCAATGGCGCCGTGCTGGGCGGGGTCACCGACGAGTCGGAGGCTGGCGCCAGTGGTGGCGGCCATGCCCATGAGGGTGTCGAGGTCGCGGTCCGAGAGCGTGGACGCTTCGTCGACGACGAGGACCGTCCGCGCGTCGAGCGGGAAGCTCTGTGGGTCGGTGTGGGCGAGGTACCAGGCGACGGTCTCGCACTCGATCCCGGTAGCGGCCGCGAGCGTGCGAGTCGCCTCGCCCTTCACGGCAGCACCGACGACTCGGTACCCAGCGGCGGTCCACGCGTCGGCACAGGCGGCGACCGTGGTGGTCTTACCCGCTCCGGCACGGCCGATGGCGGCTTGGAACCGGTGACCGCGCTGGCACCACTCGGTGACCAGCCGTTGCTGTTCAGCGGTCAGGTGTGAGTGGCGGCCGACCGTGGCGTCGAGCTGCTCGTCGGGGACGAGGTGTGCGGCGCGGTGGAGACCCTTGGTGAACCGAGCGGTGATGCGCTCCTGCACGTCGAGCATCTCGATTGTGGTGAACAAGGGGTCGTCAGCTTCGGTGAGCGCGACAACGTGTGGTGAGGCGAGGAACTCGTCGGTCAGTTCGATCATTCGGCGCGCTCCACACAGCAGCGGCTGGGCCTCGTCGCCGTCGGTGGCGGGAACGGGATGGTTGGCTATCGCGGCCAGCGCCTCGGACCGGGAGAACACAGACCCTCCCGCGCAGATGCCGTCGGGCCCGGCGAGCGACGCGAACAACTCATTGGCATCGACGGTCTGCTCGTTGAGTTGCTGGCTCGTGATCGCGGCGAGCGCGTCGGGAGTGAGGCCGTGACGAGCGGCGCGCTCCCGCCATACGGCAATCAGGTCGTCAGCGGGGACGTGGTTCTTGGCCGGGCGGGTGCGCAGCACGATGTGTTCGATCTCGTTGGGATGCGCGCCTCGTCCGATCTCTGCTTCGAGTTCGCGGAGGGCGTCGTCGATCTCGTTGCGCCGCTTTGAGAACTCGCCGATGACATCCCTAGTGATGCCGTCGATCTCCCAGCCGGACTTGTGGCCTGGTCGCCACCGCACCCCGAGCAGTTCGGTGAGCTGGTGGCGCATCTCAGCGGTCGCGAGCGCTGAGGCCGCCTGGGCATGTTGGTAGAGGCCACGGGCGTCGAGGGCCCGGTGGGTGCCGTCAGTGAGCCGGACGGTGTTGGCGATCACGTTGTGATGGTGCGGGAACGGGTCAAGCGCTCGGGAGGTGAGGTGCCGGAACGACGCCACCATCCACCCGTCGCCCTGGACCTGACGGCCCTCGACGCGGCCCGTCCCAGCGCGGTCCTCGAGCCAGTCGAGCGCCCAATCGTTGCCCGCCTGGATCGACCCCAGCACCGTGTCCCGAGTCGTGTCGTCAGCGAGGAGGGCGAGGACGCCGAGGGACTTCTCGGTAGTCAATGTGAGGTCGTAGCCGACCCGCACCGAAGGTGGGCGTCGGCGTTCTAGGAACTCGGCCAGGTGCTCGCGGGTGACCAGCCACTGCCCCTTCGTGCCCCGGTGAGCGACCAGGAAGGCTTTGCGTGGGTGGCGCCCGGCGGCGAGGGATCGTTCGATCTCGACTTGGTGTTCGTCGTGGTAGCGGGCGAGTCCGCGCACGTACTGCTTGGTGAGCCCGATCAGGCGGGCAGCTTCGGCCAGGCCGAGGTGATCGTCGGGAGCCCCTAGTGCCCGGATCTCGCCAGGTTCCACCCCGGCATCCCTGGCGCGGTCGCAGCGGGCCAGCTCGCTGGCCCGCACCCACCGCGAACCGTCGCCCTCGACCAGGGGCACGAGGTAGGAGCCTCCCGGCTGCGCGAACGTGCTGGTTACAGGGGTGGCGGGAGGTCCAACGGGAGGTCGCTGCGCTCCGGTATCCCTGTCGGGAGGTCGCACGGGAGGTCCCGCTGGACCTCCCGGTGGTGATTGCGGCCCCAGGGTCGTAGCGAGGGAGCCGAGTGCGACGGCCGTGCCGGCATCGAGCATCCGCTCGACCTGGCGGTGTGACACCCCGAGCGCAGCCGCCGTGTCGGCCACGTCGTACAGCGGTTCGCCGTCGGCCCCGACTTTGGTGTGTGTCCCCGATCCGAGGGTGGGTCGCCGACCTGCTGAGCCCTGAGCGGTGATGAGCCGCTGGTCGGTGTGCGGGTCCCGACCCGCCAGGACCGATGTGAGGTCAGGCCGCTGCACGACCCCGGCGAGCCCAGCGTCATGAGCGGCCCGTCCGAGCCACCGACCCGGCTCCTCGCCCCGGTCCGCGTAGTACCGCGCCGGGCCATCCCCACCCGACGCCGGGGAAGGACCCGAAGGCGTGACCTTGGGCGGCGGCTGGAGGTAGCGAACGATCGCGTCCACGACACGGGCGGCATCGGCCCGCCCGCCGCCCAGCGGGGTGACCGTGAACTTCACCGCGCACCGCCGGCGGGAGGTCCAGCAGGTTTCCCGGAGGGAAACCTGCAAATGTGTGCGCGCCGGACCTGCCGTTCTGGAGCGATGTGGATGGCAGCGGAGGCCGGTGGTCCAGGGGAGCCATCCCGGTGACTGAGGGCCTTCATCCGAGGGCCTGCCCGAGTGGGTGGGGTTCGTGTGCCACAGTCGGTGACCCGTGCTGGAGGCGGTCCAGTCGAGCGCCCATCGATGCGACGCTCGCTCGGTGCTGGGCGACGTCGTCGATGTGCTCGAGGTGGGTGCCGAAGAGCCGCTCGTGGGTGCCGTGCGTCCACTCCGGAACCCGAGCGAGCTGGCGGGGGCTGAGCGGCGCAACCTTGCGGAACACATCGAGCCCCGCTCCGTCAGATGATGGCGTTGCCAGCCGGTACTGGACGAGCCGATTCAGCGTGTTCGCGAGCCGGCTTCGGTCGCCGACACCCACGCCGAGGCCCAGGGAGCGGGACAGGTCGCTGGCGCCGATCTCGGCGGGCACCCGCGTGACCCACAAGGTGGGAAGTCGACGGAGCAACAGCGTCGAGCTGGGGCCGACGACCGCCGACCAGCACTGCTCGACGTAGGGGTCGGTCAGGTCGAACCCGATCCGTTGCACGCGTTGGTCGGGGTGGTCGACCGGGGTGAAGAACAGCGTTCGATCACGTTCCATGCCCTCGTAGGCCCCTGAGCGCGTCCGAAGCGCGCGGCGACGGACCATCCGGGAGGTCGCGCGGGAGGTCGAGCGCCCGACCGGGAGGTCAAGAGCGAGAAATCCGTTCCACGGGAGGTCGCGCGGGAGGTCCAGCGGGAGATGCCACGCGGACCCTCCTGGTGTCCGACGACATCAGGAGGCTCTCGATGGCACAGATCCTGCAATCGCTCAACAAGGAGTGGTCGACGATCGCCGACTCACCAGCCGCACGCCGCGCGCTCATGCGCTGGCGGGCGGTGCATCCCGTGCTCCTGCCGGCGGCCGATCTCGACGACGTGATCGATCTCGGCTATCGACCTGACATCGGTCCCGAGGTCCGCCGTGCGCTGGCCACGCTCGCTCCGACCGACCACCTCGCAGCTCGCACCCTGCTGCAGGAGCTCCTCGGCGGCCTGGTCAACCTCGCACACCGGGTGGGCCGTGACGCTGACGCGGTAGACGACGTCGTTCGGCTCGCCTGGGAACGCATCCGCACCTACCCAATCCACCGGCCCGGCTCGGTGTCGGGCAACGTCCTGTTGGACGTTCGCAAGCGCTATGGGCGCGAGCACGACACGCCGCGGCAGTGCCCTCCAAGCCTCGGCGACGCAACCGATGAGCCGTCGGCTGAGGACCGAGTCCTCAGCAACGCATTCATCGAGGAGCTGATCGCTTTGAGCGAGCGGTACGGCGTCTCGAAGGACGTACTCGGCACGATCATCCGCAGCCGGGTCGGCGGCGAGTCGATGGCCGACCTCGCTGCCGAGCAGGAGGTGTCGCTCAAGGTGCTGTGGCACCGCCGGTGGCGAGCCGAAGCCCGGTTGCGCGACCTGCCGTTGGCGAGCTGATCGAAACGGACTGTCCAGACGATCAGACCGAGAAGACCAGCGCTCAAGCTCGCCCCCTTCCCGGTGCCGCTGCAAGGTCTGGGTGGACACTCAAGGCCTATCGGTTTACCGTCGACATAGAATCCATTAGGTACTGGGTACTTGGGCGTTCCCCCTGCGGGTCGCTCGAAGAGAGGAGCCTGGGACATGGCCAAACGCAACTGGATCACTGGAGCGGCAGCGGCGCTCCCTCTATGGGGCCTGCTGGTCGCAGTCGTCCTCGTCGCCGTCGCTTGCTCGGAAGACGACTCGGTCACGCCAGCGACTTCAACCGGCCTGGGCCAGACGCCAACCGAGCCGTCGGCGACGATCGGGTCGCCCACGACCGGGCCGGCGACGACTTCCGCGTCGTCGGCTCCGAGCGGCCAGAGCGTCGAGGACGAGATCATCGCCCGCTACATCGGGTACTGGAATGCACGCTTCGCCGCGAACAGCGACACTCCGAACCCGGACGACCCGGCGCTGCGCGAGTACGCCACGGGCGCCCAACTCGACGCCGTTCGCGCAGAGACCCAGGCGAACCTCGATCAAGGCTTGGCGTTTCGCCGCGCGGCGAACCCCGCCGAGATCCAGCGCGTCACCGTCCTCCAGGTGAACCGTGACCGAGCCATCGTGCAGGAGTGCGTCGTCTCGGACGGCGTCATCACCCGGCGCGACTCGGGCGAGATCGTGAACGACGAGGTGAGCACGCACAACGTCCGGGGCGAGATGCAGAGAGTTCAAGGCGTGTGGCGTG
>WPCI01175767.1_pt1 | contig 11379 bp, 11 predicted proteins | sample 5399871 | NCBI WGS metagenome assembly WPCI01 (sample SAMN12869469, study PRJNA574797) | sludge metagenome | isolation source: wastewater treatment of pH7 | place: China:Beijing | collected 2019-05-20
ATTGCTCTAATACTTCCAAATATGTACCTGCACCTAATTGAGAAGCACATAAACAAATGACTGTAAGTACAATAGCAATACGAAACATACGATTACTAAATTCCCATACGATAAATAATGCTCCTATTCCTAATAGTACAGACATAGCCTTCTTCCTTTCCTAGACAAGTTCTTTGACTTCACCTTTTGGCGTTGCAATGATAAATTTAGCGCGACGTTTTTGTAAAACAACTTCTTTTGTTGTTTTTTCCAATTGCTCAAATGAATGTTCATAATACACATTTTCAGATCCACGAACTGCATGGAGTGTATCACCTTCACCAAGCAAACCATCTGCCACACCCGTTATCAGCAATAGTCCTAATTGTCCGGAAGCAATCGGCATTTTTGCTCTTTCAGCTGCTGTTTTCTCATCTTGAAGTGAGTAACCATTCCCTCTATTTAAACGCTTTTTGAATGTCAAGATACCTTCCGATTTTCCCACTCCTTCATAAGCACTTTTATAGTCCACTCGTGATGTAAAAATTAGTTTGTTTTGATGACGCAATTCAGGTATAGTCCAGTCCTTACGATTCACCATTTGTGCTAATGTATTCACATGTTTTCTTACGAAAGCAAGATCGGACATATTTTCACAAAAATTAGCAAATCGATCATTGAAATATGTATCATTCTTCATAGCTGCACGCTTTCGGCCAATAAAAACACATTGCTTAAATTGCTCAAATTCTTCATTTTCATCGCCAAAACGCATTAATCCTATTTCCTCATAATGTTTTGCTAAGAAATAACTGATGTCGTCTCTAGCAAATCTATCGTATGGAATGACATACACCATAATCCCACCTTCTTGTAAATAAAGGTGAGCACGCTTTAGGAAGCTGAACTCCATTTTCTCTGATTTTGTATTTTCTGTACGAAGCTCCGTATTATATGGAGGATTTAAAAATATAAGCGGAAAGTAGTCATGACTAATCATCATGCTTTCAAAGCTTGAGCGTACCACTACATCTAATTGCTCTTTTGCTTTGCCATATCGATTTGCATCTACTTCCACACCATATGTATCAAGTTGTATGCCAACCTGTCTCACCTCATCTGCAAAACTTCGTAAAATTGTCCCTTCTCCACAGCATGGATCAAAGCAAGCATAAGCTCGCTCTGATTCCATTTGTAATAATTGTACTAAGTGTTTCCCTTCTGTTAGTGGTGTTGGATAAAATCCCGCCGCTAAATCATTTCCTAACCGCATAATCGTTCCCTCCAAGTTCTTTTTTACAATAAAAAAAGGAAGCTCCAAGTAAATACATCACTTAGTTCTTCCTTTTACCCTCTATACACTACCTCGACTTTATTAAAACGGTAGTAAATCATCTGTAATCTCCAATAGCTCATCCAAACCAGCGAATATATCATCCGACTCTTTGGATTGCTCGTTTGTTTCCTTCTCTTTGGGATCGTCTAATATTGTCCAAATGTTATCCTTTTTCATGTTCATACTCCTCTATCCTTCTTATTTTTCAGGTTCATAAACAACTTCCTCGTAATCAAAAAAGTAATCTTTCAGCTTACGTAGGATCTTATGAAACTTCGGTTCGGCTACGATCTTAGTACCACTATAAAAACTTCGTTGCCCAACAAAGCGCCATAAGATGACATAGCCTACCTTCATTTCCTGTATCCCTTCAATATATAATGCGATTTCTTGAATGGCTTCTTTTTCATTACGAACATGTGGCTTAAAATATTGAACTTTACCATCAGGTAATATGATTTCTGCCTCTAAACAACCTCGCAATTGATTAATTCTCGATCTGGATTCAGATGACATTTCTGGTGCAGCATATGACTTCTGGTTATTTTCCATTCGTATTTTATGCTCCTCTACTGTTGGTACTAATTTTAAGTGTCTACAATCTTTATTCATTTTCATATCTCCTCTAATTTGTTATTTTATTAATTATAAATAACCCCGCCGGCGAACTTGAAAACAACACAAAAAGGGCTTCTTCAAGTCGATTAAAAATGTGCATAGCAAAATAAGCTATATATACACTAATCGGCTCAAAGAAGCCCTTTCACAATTGAAACAAGACGCAACTTGCTTCTACAACTCAACCACAACACAAAAAAAGGTGTGGGAATAAACGGAATCAAATAAACTAACAATATACCCATATATTACACAATTTAAATTTTTATATCAAGATTTTTTTAAAAATATGAAAATCTTACTCTTTTACTATTAAAATACGAGCCTTCGATAAGTAAAATATGCAAATAGAGAGTCTAGCTTTAGTTCCTAGCACTCTATTAACTAATTAATAAGGAGATGTTAACTATGTTGAAACATATCAAACAGGCTAAAAATGAAATCTTACTTATGGCGATTCTATTTTCTCTATTTTTTATAATGCTTTTATATAATGAGGGGGCTGCTGTACTTAGCGTATCTGCGTGCTTATTTAATATTATTGCAAAGGATCTTTTCTCTCAGAGAGCATAAAAACTATTTATAAATTATTATTTAGAAACAGACATAGTAAAAAGAAGAAAAAACATCCTACAAAATGTTTTTTCTTCTTTAATAATCTGGTTAGCCACTACATTTTTTCTAATATTTCTTGTCTCTCATACCACTTAGACATTTTTTCAACTGCATTTGCAGATAGCCGCTTGGTTTCTCTGTTACAAAATCTAGATAATGTAGGTGCTGATATTCTTATTTCTTTTGCTAATTCTCGTATAGACTTATTTTCAAATTTGCGTTGTTTAAGGATTTTCTCTCGAACAGCCTCTTCATCAAATCTATTAAGCTCTTCATTATTTTTTTTCGGAGGCATATTAACGGCATCCGTAGCCTTTTCAAAATATTCTATAGATTCTTCAGTATTATTTTCTAACTCTAGTGTTTTTTTCTTAGGTAAATTATACATTGACTTAATTAATTCTTCCGGTGGAAGTATAGTAATATTTAAATTCACCCAATAATCTTTAAACCAATTCTTCTTATTAAAACGTTCTTCATCTAATGTTACTGTATACTCCCACTTAGAAATTACGTTCTCTTTTTCTAAGTCAGTAAGAACATTCTCTAGATGTTCTCTAATCCGACTCGGCTTCCAAGTAAGCGGGATTGCCATAACAGCTAATAAGCCTTTATCTCCTCCAATGGAGTATGGTCGCTTCAAAGTTGAATATATTTGTCGTATTCTCCATTGCCATGTTAGATAACGAATTAAACGTTTATGATACTTATGTCGATAACTATTATACTCAAGTGCCTTTTTAGATAATAATGCTGTGGTATTATTTGAACCATATAAATAACTTGTTAAAAAACTCCCTGGTTTGATACGGCAAGATTCAATGCCCATATATTCATTTGTTGTATTGTGTCTCCATAATACAACTGAATCCAAGACAAATAACCGTTTGACAACTTCTCTCTTTACTTTATATTTTTCGTCATGTTCATTTTCTTCATTTAAGACTACTACTTCATTATCATCATTTAAATAAATAAAGATACTTGCTAGTGCTGCAATACGCTTAGCAACCTTAATTTTATCTTCAGGTCTGTAGTACTCTCCTTTACTTACTTTCTTTTTTGGTACATTGCACATATCCAATACTTGCTCATATGAAAATTCTATAAATTCATCTGGGGATTTTGCTTGTGCTAGCCACTGGATGGTAATGGAGTCCAATACATCAGCTGTCAGATCATCCATATTGCTCATTACATCATTCACCAAAGTATTCCAACGAGATGCTTCGTCATCTTTAATAAGCTTTAAATCTTCATCTCTGTGAGAAGAGAGCTGAGCTATTGCATTACTTTCCTTTGTTTCAATAGGGTAAGATTTTACACCCATACCTGCGTCTTCTTCAAAGTGATTTTTAGAGATTCCATCACGTAATTTAAAATAAACTGCGGAATTATTAACTTCAAAATATTCTTTATCATCTGGTTCATCTGGTTCATCTGGTTCATCCTCATTTACGTCTCCCTGGATGATTGTTCCATCATTAAACTTATTAGCATTCTTAAACTCGTCTTCTAATACCTTTTCAATAATTGCATGAATTTCATCTTTATACTCTTTTAACTTAATACCAATTTGTAACGAAGTAATTCCTTCTTCATTCTTTTTATTCAACCATGATACTAATGCCGAAAAAGATGGGGAAACATATTGAGACGTCACAACCTTAGTATTATCTTTTTCTACATCTGAACTATAGGCAGTCCATTTGTTCCAAACAGCTTTATTATTTCCATATAAGGGCTCAGATATTAATAATGCATCCGTAAACAGTTGTGTTAATCTCTCCACATTTTCACTCCTTCCGTATTTTCTTTCAAACAAACATTTAATCTAATACATATATGTAAACAATTATTTTTTCCAGCTTTAGTTATATTCAAGCAGTACTGACACGATTTTTCTTTATTTACAACATAAAATAACATTAATTATACATTAGTTTTCAATAGGTCTTCAATCAATCTAATAAATTAAGAGATGAAACACTTTTTACCATATAGTGAACCTTCACTACAAATATGAAACATTTTTATCTAATCGTGTCCCATATTCTCATAAAATGTTCATTTGAATAGAATTTATACCGCATATACACTAAATTCTTTACTATTTATTTGAAAGAAATTTGCCATACCCTTAACCTAAACCCGAAAACATAAAACATCAATTAATTTAAATACGTAATACAAAATTTTTTCCAATACCTTATAAGCCCATTGATATCAACATTTCACCTTTATTTTAATGCATAAAACCTTTGAATTTTAACAAATTGTTTTTGCCATATCCTTGACCTAAATACATACATGAAACGGCCATAAACCCTTATGTACCAATGTTTTACCTTATTCCCCCAATAATTTCATTTTATATTAAACATGAAACACTTTTGCCATATCCTTGACCTTATAAAAATCAAAACATGAAACACCTTTTACCATATCCTTGACCTTATAGCTATTACATTTTCTCCTATAACCCTTTATATAAAGGGATTTACAGTATTTTCCCCTAATGAACGACCTATGATTAAAACATGAAACACTTTTGCCATATCCTTGACCTAAAAATTAGAAACAATTCTCCTTAACCCTCTATATATCAACAATCTTCCCGTGTTTCATTATTGTGTTTAGACAATTAGGACATGAAACGTTTTTTACCATATCCTTAACACAAATTTTTTTCCATAGATTCTCTAATCCCTTATAATCATTGGGTTTATAACGTGTTTCATGTTTTAAAAATTCCTCTTAAAGGGGCACCTTTCAACATTTTTCATTTTGCTATAATCAAAATTGGTATATTTTATAGTATTTTGGCATATATTTCTGAATTTGTAGAACGGAGGTGAAAAAGATGGGAAAATCATTTGTGATACGTAATCAACGTAGCTTAAATGGGGAAACAACCAATGCTGTGTTAGTAACATTAAAAGCTTGGCAAAAATTTGTGGAAACATTTGAGGAGAAATACTACAGCTATAAAGATACATATTTAGAAGATATTCTGCAGCACATGACATACGAAGAACGTATTGCTGACGTAGAAGGCTTTGTCGAAAAAGCCAAACCATCTTTTTCACGTCGCGCAATGTCTGCACTTGCAGGAAAAACAGGAAGAAAACATAAATTATACGGCATTACAAATGCTGATCTCGAAGTTTTCTTATATCTACATAAGAAATGCTTTACTAATGGTGTTATTCCAAATGTAACAATACATATGATGTGGGAAGATTACAAGCAATACAAAGAAGAATTTGCTTATATCCAACACTCTCAATTCTATATTGCATTAAAGAAATTAAACTTACATAACATTATCTCCATTGAAAACGGAGTAGATGGCCGATATACTATCAAGCTGACTCATTTTATGAATGAGGAAACAGGAAAAGCAAATCCATACGTATATATTAGTCCTGTTGTATTTACAAAGGCTTTCTTTAAGCTATCTGTAGCGGCTAAGAAACTATTCTTAGATATCGCCATGCAACAACATACAGAAACAACATTAAAGCGTTCTTTAGACAAGCAGGACGAAAGAGGCAACAAAACTCACTTCGGTGGGATGTATCGTTTCTTACATAAAAAATATCCGCATCAGATCCGTGCGGTTATCGAGGAGTTAACAACTGCATTACCATGTACGGGGAATCCCCTATTCAAAATTTGCAAAATGCAAAAAGGGGTAAAACATACAAAACGATATACAACCTTATATCTATCTATCCATTCGGACTTCTTATGTACGAAAGAATCTGGTGAAGAACAACACAGGGATCCATTTACACCAAAGGCTACGTATGCGCGTAAAGCGAAATTCATTGAATCAGTCCTACAAGAGATGAATATCGGTGAACTTTCTGCAGACATGAATAAATTTATTCATGTATTAAAGCATACTTGTCATCGTCAAATCCGCAGCGTCATTCGCGGACTTCGTGACATGATTGATCGAAAAGAAGGATATCCAACGAAAATTGTATATACATTGAAAAAGCTATTACATCAAACATCTCAATATCAAATCCTTGATACAGCAGCAAAAGAAGGTATCTACCCTCTTATTGCGCAGCATATACCAAAAGAGAGAGATAGCGAACGTGAGCAAGCTGTCTTTAATTTCGGTTTACATTATTCTATGTACTCTCTTCACAACATTAAGAAGATGTTTAAGAATGTGCATGCACTACTGAAGCAGAAGTTTGCGGTACCAGTGACGGAAGAGTCTTATCACCGTAATTATCTAAAATACCAGGAAGAAACGTTATTTAGAAAATATGCATATGATCAGGGGGTTAATCTCCATGCATATATCGCTTTAGAAATTGAAATGCGTGAAAAACTAAAAGTTCGTGGCCATAAAGAACGCACGATTCCAAGTGATGTACGTGAATGGTTTATCGAGGCAATTGATAAGCTGCCACAAGAAAAACTTCGTGTTATTGAACTACCAAAGCAGTTTAATTTACTAGAGTTTATGCGTACCTTCGAACGTTTAGTACGTGCTGGAGTAACAATAACAGCTCCAGATCAGGTGCTAAACGCAATGGAAATAAAATAATAGTAATGAGCTCTCTATTTTTGAAAAAATCGAAAGTAGAGGGCTATTCGTGTTTGTTTGATTAGTAATCTATTTCTGCTACTCTACTTATACATACCAAATCAGAAGAACTTCATGTAAAATGGAGTCTTTTTTTATGCAATTCTATACAAATTCGCTTCTAGCAATATATAACTCTCCACATAACACTAGGGAGTATTCTTCTAATGTATTAAAACCTATCTTATAATACCTACAAAAAATCAAAAGGAAAATTATAAAAATAGTGGATATGCGGACAAATATGATTCAATGTGAATATAATCTTTCTAAAATCATTGTAATTACTAATGTCGTTGTATATATCTAATAAAAATCATCAATAATAATGTGAGTTATGTGTAAATACTGAGTAATGTTAACAAATAGCTGCCTAACCTGAATGAAATGTGGATAATTAGAGGATAAATATCAACTCAACAACCAAAATAAGTAAAATAACTTCTATTTACAAGGTTGAATATATATAATGTGATTGGTATCAAATTCTTTCTGATTTCATGTAGAAATGTATTATTTTCTTTCTGCTTTTTTGTAGAATTAAAAGTCTAATAATCCTTGAATCTATGGATAAATTTTATGTAATTTATGATTTTTTATGTTCTTATATTAAATTTCCCCTTGCGGGAGTAAGCCTAACCTCTATTTTGAATAACCTATAAAAGTTTTATCTTTATTTCTTTTTAATATATAAGATATATATTTATAATAGATTTTTAATACAACTAGTATGATTGTTAATAAGATCTCTGACCTAATTGAAAATATTTGTAAATTACGTTATAATAATGGTAATTAAACATATCATTACCCCATACAAAAGGACAAACCTACGTATCCCTACCAGGACTAGGTTTGTCCTTTTTTCATTTTAATAAACAATTTATATTGGAGGATTTAACATGACAGCATTAAATGATACAACTTATACAGAAACAAATACGTATAATGAGATTAGTTTTTTTAAAGGACTGCTTTGGGGATTAGTTTTTGTAGTTCCTTTTTGGAGCATTTTAATAACGCTATACATTTTACTTTGCAAATAATAATCAACATATAAAAAATACAAAGGGTTGTTTTTCCGTTTGCATTTTTTATATGCCAGCAACCGTGCGTAGCAAAGGGCGGTAGCAGGTCTTTCACTTATTTTCTGTTATAATATATCCTAAGAAATTAGGTGATTATTATGAACGAAACAATTTGCTTAGAGAAAACATTAGAGGCTTTTTCAGCGTATTTAAATGAACAAGGACGAAAACATTCTACAGTTCAACGTTATGCATACGATATTAAGGATTTTTTTAAGTGGTTAGAAGTAAGTGAAATACTTTTTCATATCAAATCATGGAATGAACTTTCTGAAGCAGACTATCAGATGTATTTCTCTGAGTTAGAAGACAAACGCAAATATTCTCAGAAAACAAGACACAGAATATGGGTTGTTTTAAAGAAGTTACACATGTTTTTAGGTATAGTTAGTCCGTTGGATGGTATTAATCTCTCTTTAATTCCGGATCAATCACTAAATGATAATGATTTTATTACCGAAATGGAAGAAAAGCTTTTAAAGCAAACTGTTCTATCAATAAAGGGATTAACGGAAAGACAAGCCCAATATCGGCCTTTAATCATGGATAGAAACGCTTGTATAATTAATTTAATAGTAAACTATGGTTTGTCTTTACAAGAGCTTGTATCGCTTAATATGAGCCATATACAGTTTGCTAGAAATATATTAATGATACCTGGGGAAAATGGAGCAACTAGGTCTGTTTCTTTAACTATGGAAGATACGCAGCAGCTTTATAAATATTACACCACTATTCCGGAACCTGTAAGACCTAGACAACACACAGATAATCCCCTATTTGTGGCATTTGATTTTAATCGAGGTACGTATCGATGGGTGTACGAAAATGATGCACCAAAGGCTTTGTCTGAAGTTGCTATACAAAAGATGATACGACTTGAAGTGAAACGTGCGGAGTTAAATAGGCGTATCTCTGCACAGCAGATGAGAAACACTTTTATTCTCCGTCTTATTAAGAAAGGGTTAACTGAAGATGAGTTGGTAAGTAGGATGGGGTTCAAAACTAAAATATCTTTAAAAAGATATTATCAATATTTACAGTGACCTATATTAACCATACTAAAATAAGAAGACATGTTCTATAAATAGAAGACGTCTTCTTATTAATGTACTTTTCTTTGATTACTTTTTACTTTTCCTCATCTATCTTTTTACTTTTCCTCATCTATCTTTTTAATTGCAGCTTCATTCTGACTGATTATATCTTGAAAATGCTCTTGCTTATTTTCTTCTACAAACTGTATAAATTCTTCGAATTCCATTATTATCACCTTATTTCATTAACTTTGATTACTTGTTCTAATTCGAATACAGAAAGTACCTGGATGTGTAAAAATGCCTTTAGGGCATTCCAAACCTCTCTGTGATCATCTAACGATACCTGGAGAGCGCTTTTCCAAACATCCATCCCAACCTTGTTATATTCAGGATTTCCTTTTATAAGGCATGCTTTATGTATAGCAAACGAAACCGGATCAGCTTTTACATCTTGATATAGTACAAGTGTAGGAACCCAATCAATTGGAGTATATAAGTGCATAAGATTCTCCAAACATTTCTTTAGAACGCTATTGTCTCCTATGCAATGTATTTCACCGCTTATTGTATCCATTATGATTTTTTCACTCGGATGTATCTCTCTAACGTAAAATGGTACTTGTTCTTCATAATGTTTATATATCCTTTTAAATGCTTCTATGGCCTTTTCTATTGATGTCGCATGAATAAAACTGATTTTATGTTCCGTAGTAATTTCTAATATGTATAGGCGCATAATTATTCATCCCCTATATTATATATATATATATTAATTGATACATTGTATCATCTTATTTTAATTTAAAGAAAGCACCTACGTTACTGGTACTCTCTTTAAATATAGCTTCTATTTATTTGTTAATCTATTAAAAAAGCCTCGTTTCTTAATTCCTTAAGTATTTTTACAAAGAGATGGTTTGTCTCTTCGGATAGTATTTCCTCTGTTTCTATTAATCTAGAAAGTCTATTTGTAAACTCTGCAGCATACAAAAGCTTCGTACTAGCTTTTTCATCTTCTTTAAATAATTGTTCATTCTTCATGGATTGAATTAATAGCTGAATTAGCATTTGTTTATGTTGTTCGTTCTTTTTTCCATGGTACATATCCATTCCTAACCAATGACGAACAATTCGTTCAGCGTCTCTTGCTTCTGTTACATCTACTCTAGATACAACAAAGGTTAGTTTGTTCCATGTAAGCTTTGCAGAATCATTAGAATAATTTGAAGGAAAAAAGAAAAAACTCTGCTGCGTAACTTTCTGTCGTTCCTTCATCCAACGAAATATCTCCTGCTTCCCTAAATGAACATCAATTTCCACGAAAAACACAGGGAATGGAGACGTCGTTTTTTCTTCATTTATTGTACAATCAGGTTTGAACACCAATTCACCAAGACATGCGTGATGTATTGGCTCCAATTCATCTCGATATACACGAATACCATCTGTGTCATACCAGCCTTGTAGTACTGCCTCAATTTCTTCTTCAGATATAAGACTCGTATTCATTTCTTGTTGAATATAAAGTAGATATTCTAAAAGCATTCTTCTACCTTCTACTGTTAGTCCTCCAGGTGCATAGTCTCCCTTTTCTGTACGATCAAACATAATATAATCATATTCAACATGATTACATATGGAAAACAAGTCTGAATCCCTTTTATTTTCGTTTCTAAGGAGCGTTTGCAGGCTTCGTCTATTCATTACATTCCGATACCGAATATCGTTTCTAATCGAACGTAAGAAGCTTTTCCAGGATTGTAGATAAGCATAGTCCGTATACCCCTCACTAATTAGCTGGGTCAACATTTTATCCTCACCATTCATCATTAGGCAAGTCCAACATCCACTACGTGAGTTTGCAGCTCCACAAGCATTTCCCTGCTGCTTCCCACCTGTTTTTATGCCACATTCAAACATAGCTTGTCCATACTGTATGCTCATTTCTTCCACATCCACACCAAAGGGCAGTATCCCTCTATCTAAAAGTAACATCCATACTTCATCACCGGTTAAAAATTTAACTGGATTAAAGCAGAGGATATTCTTCATATCATTATGACGTGAAAATAAGGAATCATTACTTATCTC
>WPCI01455606.1_pt1 | contig 11379 bp, 15 predicted proteins | sample 5399871 | NCBI WGS metagenome assembly WPCI01 (sample SAMN12869469, study PRJNA574797) | sludge metagenome | isolation source: wastewater treatment of pH7 | place: China:Beijing | collected 2019-05-20
GCCATCGGCGCATGGCGCGGCCTGCACGTCGGCCGCTCCGCCGTCGCCTCGCACCGCCGCAGCGTGCGGGTGGGCGTCAGGTTGGGTCGCTGGCAGACCGTGCTGGTGGCTGTGATGGTCGTCGCGCTGATCGGCGGGGCACGGTGACTCAGGCTCTCGCCGCGGTGGCCGGCGTCACCCTCACCGCCCTCGTCGTCCTCGGCCTGGTCGTGGTGGTGGTGGTCATGCAGGACTGGGACCGGTTCCGGCCGTGACGAACTCGCCGAAGAAGAAGGGCACGGCGTTCGAGTCGGCCGTCGTCACACACATCCTCGAAGCGGGGTTCCCAGCCATCCGTGTCGCACTGAAAGGCGCCGCCGACCAGGGAGACATCTGGGTCACAGACGGCGATGGCGATATGCACGTTTTGGAGGCCAAGAACCGCAAGGGATATGCGATTGCGGAGGCGGTCGACCAGGCGAAGATAGAGGCTGCGAACGCCGGGTCCGTGTTCCCCGTCGCGGTGTTGAAGCGCAACGGGGTCGGGGATGTCGGCCGGTCGTTCGTGGTGCTCGAGCTGGACGACTGGCTCGCACTCCTCCCGAGGCCGCTGTGATGGCCGTCGCACCGAAGGTCACCCTCGTCACCATCGCCGTCTCAGGCCCCTACGACAACGGCAAGGCGTGGGTGTGGGAGGTTGACGGGCCAGGCGGGATGCTTGACGGCCACGAGTCCACCGAGGCTGAGGCGTGGGCGACCGCCCGCCGTCGTGCCGTCGGTGTGCTGGGACGGCTAGAGGCGCCGCTGGGTGGGCACACGCTGGCCGACGCCATCGCCGGGCCGACACCGCCCAGGTGCATTCCGTGACCGTCGTCGTCGACCTGTTCGCCGGCCTAGGCGGGTGGGACCACGCCGCCCGCCAACTGGGCCTCGACCCTCTCGGCATCGAGTGGAACGCCGACGCCTGCGCCACCCGTGAGGCAGTGGGCCTTCGCACCCTCCATGCTGACATCGCCGCACTTGACCCCGCCGACTTCGCCCCATGCGAAGGACTCATCGCCTCGCCACCGTGCCAGGACTTCTCCGTAGCAGGGAAGGGCGCAGGACGCACGGGTGACCGGGGGCGGCTGGTCGACGAGGTGATGCGGTGGACCGACGCCCTGCGGCCCCGGTGGGTGGCGTGCGAGCAGGTCCCGCCGGTGCTGCCCATCTGGCGGGAGTTCGCCCACCGCATGGAAGCGTGCGGCTACCGGTGCTGGACCGGGCTGCTCTCCTCCGAGCGTTACGGCGTCCCGCAGACCCGTGAGCGGGCCATCCTCATGGCGTCGCTGGACTTCACCCCGCAGCCGCCCGCCCCGACCCATCAGGAGTACCGGCACGGCGAGCCTGCCCGTCGTGAGGTGGGGCTGTTCGGTGACCTCGAGCCGTGGGTGTCGATGGCCGAGGCGCTCGGGTGGGGGATGACTGAGCGGCCCGCCATGACGCAACTCGGCGACGACCGTGGATGTGGCGCCAGTTCCGCCCGAGCTGCCATCCGTGCCGAGCGGGACCGGGGCGCGTGGATGCTCGATCGGCGTCAGACCGGGGCACCCGTCATCGACACGTCGAAGGCACTATGTCCGACGCTGACCGGGACCGCCATCGCCAAGGGTGTGTGGACCCTCACCCGCCCCGCCACGACCATCGCCGGCGACCCCAGATGCTTCTCGCCCGGCGGGCACATGGCGAACGACGGCCGCAACAACGCCAACATGGTCGGCCGCTCCGAGGACGCCATCCGCCTCACCCTCCCCGAAGGGCTCACCCTCCAAGGGTTCCCCCCGGACTACCCGGTGCAGGGCACCAAGACCGCCCAGTGGCTCCAGGTCGGCAACGCCATCCCACCGCCGCTCGCCAAGGCCATCCTTGCCCAACTGGTCCGAGCGGATGAGGCAGCAGCGTGAAGCCCGTCGCTGACGCCATCGCCGGGCCGACCCCGCCCAGGTGCCTGCCGTGAGCACCACCGGCCAGCACGACTACTCCGGCGCCGTCGAACGCCTCGTGCTCGTCCACAACGGGCAGCCCCTCCCCGCCCTCACCCGCCTCCGCCTCGCCGCCCGCACATCCGACCTGGCGTGCGCATGGCGTCGAGCACGGGCACTCGACCGCCTCGCCACCCTCAACGAATCGAAGAAGGGACAGCGATGACCTGGCGCACACAGGCCAAATGCCGCACCCTCCCGACGCGCATCTTCTACCCCGAGCAGGGCGCCAACGCCACCCTCGCCAAGCAGATATGCGCCGGGTGCCCTGTCCGCTCGGAATGCGAAGACGAAGGGCGCGACGAACCCAAAGGCGTGTGGGGCGGGAAGTCACCCAACGAACGCGGCGGGCACGGCATCCACAACCGGGGCGAAGTGTGGCGCCTGTACGACGTGGCCGCATGTGACGTGTGCGACGCCCGCTGGTGGGCACCGAAACGTCTCGCCGCCTCCGGTGCCGCCCCCTGCCCAACGTGTCGAACCGGAGCCTCCGCATGAGGGACCACGGCACCCACGCCTGCTTCGTCCACGGACCCAACCCCGGCAGCGTCAAAGGCGGCTGCGGATGCGAGCCCTGCCGCCAAGCGAACGCCGCCTACGAACGCCAACGCACCCGGCGCACCGCACCCCCCTACGTCGCCGCCGACCGCGCCCGCCAACACATCGCCGCCCTCGCCACCCAGGGCATCGGCCTCAAGACCGTCGCCCGGCTCTCCGGCGTCTCCCACGGCGCCCTCTCCAAGCTCGTCTACGGCGACCGCACCCGAGGCCAAGGCCCCTCGAAGCGCATCCGGCCCGCCACCGAGAAGGCAATCCTCGGCGTCACCGCCGCCCAGGCCGACGGCCGCCACCGCACCCACGACGCCGACGACTACCGCCAGCTCCTCGACACCCTCACCGGCCGCGGGTGGACCACCACCGCCATCGCCAACGAGATCGGTGTCGCCCACTCCAACCTCCGACCCCGCCCCGGCCAAGCCAAGGTCACCGCCGCCAAGATGGCCGCCACCCGGGCGCTCCTCGACCGCACCCCCATCACCCGCCGCTCCCGATGGGGCGGCCAAGCCGGACCCTCATGGACCCCCGAGGAGCACCGGCGCGACACCGCCCGCAAGGCCACCAACGCCGAGGCACGCGCCCACTACCGGGCACTCGAACGCGAGTCCGTGGACGACCTCCCCAACATCGACCTGAGCGCCCTCGCCGCCCAGGAGTGGCGCCAACGGGCAGCGTGCCGGCTCCTTCCCGACGACCAGACTTTCATCTTCTGGCCGGGCCGTGGGGACAGCGTCACCCTCGGCGCCGCCCGCACCGTGTGCCTCTCCTGCCCCGTCGCCCAGGATTGCCTCGACTGGGCGCTCACCAACGGCGAGCACGGCGTCTGGGGCGGCACCTCCGACAAGCAACGCAAGGAGATGCGCAACGGGCGGGTCCCCGCCGTCGCACCCAAACCCGCCGTCGCAGAGGTCAAGGCGTGCCAGCGGTGCGGCACCCCACTCCGCCCCGGAGCGAACCAGTCGAAGTTCTGCTCGAGGTCGTGCGCCATGCTCCACCGCCACCACGGAACCGCAGCGTGAGTGACCAGCCCGTCTGCGGGGCCGCCACACGCCTCCCCTCCTACGGGCACCGCGTCTGCACCCAGCCCGCCGGCCACCAACCGGCCCCCGACCAACCCTCAACCTCGACAGAAGGTTGGCACCAGTCCGCAGACGGCATCCGCTGGGCCACCGACGAGGCCCTCGCCGCACGCACAGCCCCATGAGCGACACCCCCGCCGTGCCGCACCACGCGGACGCCGAAGCCGCCCTCATCTCCTCCTGCCTCACCTCCACCCGCGCCCTCGAACACGCCGCCGCCACCGTCACCCCCGACGACCTCTACACCCCCGCCAACCGGCGCGTCTACGCCGCCATCCTCCGACTCCACACCCGAGGCGAACCCATCGACCCCATCACCGTCGCCCACGAAGTCCAAACCGGCGAAGGCCAGCCCGGCATCGACCCCGCCAACGTCACCACCTACCTCACCGCACTCGGCACCACCGCCAACTCGCCCACCTACGCCCGCATCGTCGCCACCATGGCCCGCTACCGGCGCATCCTCCACGCCGCCGACGAGCTCACCCACGCCGTCAGAGCGTTCGACGACACCGCCATCGACCAGGCCCTCGACGCCCTCCACAAGGAACGCCAGTGACGCCCACCACCCTGTATCGGCTCTACGACGAGAGCGGCGACCTGCTCTACGTCGGCATCTCCGTCGACTTCGGCCGGCGGCTCGGCCAACACTCCGAGAGCAGGCCCTGGTGGCAGTACGTCGACCGAGTCGAGCTCACTCACTACGACACACGCGCCGAGGCCCTCACCGCTGAGGCCAAGGCCATCAGCGTCGAACTGCCCGCCTTCAACAAGAAGGGCATCAACCCCGAACGCCACTCGGTCCAACTCCACCCCGGCACCCTCAAGTGGTTCGGCGACTGCTGCAACCGCTGCCGAGACCTCGACCCGCTCGGCTACGACTGGAAGCCAACCCTGCCCGAGAACGCGTGGGCAGAAGGCGAGTGGATGACCGCCTTCTACACCTGCGAAGTGTGCCGCAACACATGGACGTGCGGTTGGGCCTGGCAGCACCACTGGCGGTGCGCGTGACCGACACCGCATCCAAGCGCATCCCCAACGAGGACCCCGGCTACGACCGCGAGTGGATGGACCACGTCGTCAAGCAGCTCGAGCACCAGGCCCCCGCCGTCAAGCCCGCCCTCGACGACCCCACCGACAGGCCACTCGACGAACGAGCCACCGACCTGTTCCACCGATGGACCGTCGCTGAGCTCCTCGCAGCCGACCGCACCTTCCACTGGAACATCCGAGGGATGCTCGTCAGGCCCACCTACGGCATGGTCGGCGGTGAACAGAAAACGCTCAAGTCCTACGTCTCCACCTTCATCGACCTTGCCTGCGCGACCGGCACCAAGCTGTTCGGCCAGTTCGACATCGACAACCCAGGGCCCGTCGTCTCCTACGTCGGCGAAGGCGGACGCATCCCGTTCACCCGCCGGCTCGAACGCATCGCCAAGGCCATGGGCGTCCACCTTCCCGACGCCGACTTCCACCCCACCTTCGACGTGGCCCCCGTGTCGTCGCTCATCTTCGAAGAGTCCCTACGCCGCGACCTCGACGAGCTCAACCCCGCGCTCATCCACATAGACCCCTGGTACGCCTACCACGGCGCACAATCCGAGGGGAAGAACCTCTACGCCGAGGGGTCGCTCCTGTCAGGCCTCTCGCAACCGTGCATCGACCACGGTGCGTCGCTCCTGGTCAACCACCACTTTAACCAGACCGGCGTGTCCAAGGGCATCAGCCGCCTCACCATGGCCGGCGCCCAGGAGTGGGTCGACTCCTGGATCCTTCTCGCTCACCGCAAGGAGCCCGACGTCGACAACGGCCTCTTCTACCTCACCATGGGCATCGGCTCCCGACAGTGGGGCGGGTCCACCTGGGACCTCGACATCGAGGTCGGCCGGTTCGACATCGACACCGCCGAGTACGACGGCTCCATCACATGGGACCTCCACCGTGCGTCCACGGGCGCCAAGACCTCGGCCCGCGACGCCAAGGTCAAGATCCTCGCCGCCGTCATGGAACAACCCGGCGAGCTCACCAAGGAGCAGGCCGCCAAAGCCGGCGAGATGAACCTCGAGAAGGCCCGCGCTCTGGTCACAGAACTGGAGACCGAAGGTCACATCCAGGCCCGTCCGGTGCGCGTTGAGCGCTCCGACGGCAAGACCACCACATCCATGCGCTACTACGCCACGTCCAGCCTCGTGGACGAAACGGACGTGACAGCCACATGACACCCCGCGATCGCACTCATAGCAGCGTTCTTGTCACGTCTGAGCGCTGGACGAAAGATGCAGATTCCACGCTCACGTACTCGGACGGACGCTCCTACGTCCGTCCAGACGTACGTCTTAGGGACGGACGTAGGAGCACGACCCGCCCCTTGGACCCCGGGTGACCGCCACCATGACCCCACGCCGCTACCCACTCGAACCCCTCGAGAAAGCACTCGGCATCACCCCCAACCGCCCAGGCCAACGACGCCACCCCAACCACACCAACCACGACGACCCCCTCACCGGCGACCAACTCCTCGCCCAACGAACCGGCTTCACCGAACGCACCATCCGCTCCTGGAGAGCCCACGGCCTCAACTCCAAAGCCGCCGACACCGCCGCCATCCACGCCGGCCTCCACCCCGACCTCATCTGGGACTACGACCCCGAGGACACCGACCTTGCCTAGCTACCCCCCACAATCACCCCCGTGGCCAAACCCGTCACCCCCGACGAACGAGCACGCATCGTCGACCTCCTCCACGAAGGCCACACCTGCGGCCACATCGCCAAGACCGTCCACCGATCCAACGACACCATCAGCCGCATCGCCGCCGCAGAAGGACACCGCTTCGGAGAGTCGAATCTTGCGCGTGCACACGAAGCGCGCTCGGCGTACGCGGCGGAGGCCCGTGGCGAGGTGGCGTCGGCTGCTCTCGAGCGGGCCCGCCAGTTGCTGGCCGAGTACGAGGCGACTCAGCCGGTGGTGTCCGGGACTGCCGACGGCCCGGTGGTGGTCGAGGTGAAGCTCGACGCGAGGGGGCAGAAGGATCGGGCGCAGGCGGCGTCGACGTTGATGCGGACGGTGTTGGACATCGACCGCCACGACAACGCCGGTGGGCGTGATGTGTCGGCGATGGACCAGTGGCTCCAGGCGATGACGGGGGGCGACGGGTGAACCCGCTCCCGGACCGCCACGAGGGTCGAGTGATGGTGAGCGAGCGCGTGCAGGTCGACGGCCTGGAGGATCTGCGGGCGACGTTGCTGGCGGCAAAGCACTTGCCTCCACCGGACCAGAGGCGGGTGATTCGCGAGGAAGCTGGGGCGAGTCAGCAGCAGGTTGCCGATGTCCTCGGAGTCAGCGTGGGAACGGTGAGCAGGTGGGAGTCTGGGGACCGATGCCCAACGCCTCGCCACATCGCCCGGTACCGCGCAGTGCTGGACATGTTGCTCGAAGTGGGCGCGGATCTAGCGTGAACGTCGAGCCCCTGGTCGGCAAGGCCCGCCACTCCGTCCAACTCGCCGACCACCGCCTGAATATTTTCGAGGGCAGCGTCCGCTCCGGCAAGACCATCACCAGCCTCCTCGCCTGGCTCCGCTTCGTCCGCACCGGCCCCGCCGGGAACCTCCTCATGATCGGCAAGACCGAACGCACCCTCAAACGCAACATCATCGACCCCCTCATCGAGATGCTCGGCACCGACCGGGTCCGCTACGTCCAAGGCGCAGGCGAAGTCCACATCGCCGGCCGCCGCATCTACATCGCCGGCGCCAACGACGAGAAAGCCGAAGGCAAGATCCGCGGCCTCACCCTCGCCGGCGCCTACGTCGACGAGGCCTCGACCATGCCCGAGTCCATGTGGTCGATGCTCCTCACCCGCCTCTCCGTCGACGGCGCCCGCCTCTACGCCACCACCAATCCCGACTCACCGAACCACTGGCTCCTCAAGCGGTACCTCGCCCGGGCCCGCACCTGGCTCCGCCGCGACGGCCGCCTCGAGCAACACGCCAACGACGAGGGCCGCCTCGACCTCGCCCGGTTCAGCTTCCGCCTCACCGACAACCCGACCCTCTCCGCCGACTACATCGCCGCGCTGTCCGCCGAGTTCACCGGGCTCTGGTACAAGCGGTTCGTCGAAGGCCTCTGGGTACTCGCCGAAGGCGCCATCTACGACATGTTCGACCCCGACCTCGCCGCCGGCCAGGTCGTCGACGAGCTCCCCGACATCGTCGACTGGTGGGTCTCGATCGACTACGGCACCACCAACCCCTTCGTCGCCGTGCTCCTGGGCCAGGGTGTTGACGACCGCCTGTACGTCGCCCGCGAGTGGCGGTGGGACTCGGCCGTCGAACGGAGGCAGCTCACCGACCTCGAGTACTCCCAGCGGCTCCGCACCTGGCTCAACACCCTGGCCGAAGAGGGCCGCGAGGCGTGGGCCGGGTGCCGCACACCCGACCGGATCCTCGTCGACCCGTCCGCCGCGTCGTTCATCGCGCAGCTGCACCGTGACGGCTGGTCGTCGGTGCGTGGTGCCGACAACGCCGTCGAGGACGGCCTCCGTGACGTCTCGACCCTCCTCGCCGCGGACCGGCTCAAGATCCACGCCTCGTGCGACGGCGGGATCGACGAGATGGTCGGCTACGTCTGGGACCCGAAGGCCCAGCTCCGGGGCGAGGACCGGCCCCTCAAGCAGCGCGACCATTTCCCCGACGCCCTCCGCTATGGCATCCGCGGCACCCGCACCGTGTGGCGGCACTGGATCGGCCAACGCCACCTCGAAGCCGCCTGACCGGCCCCCCCTTCCTAGCTGGCCATCATCATGGGCGCCGGTGCCCCTCCCCGCCGACCCAGGCCAACCCTGGCCCCCACGCCACTACGCCCCGTTCCAGGAAGACGCCCGAGAAGCGGCAGCCTGGTACGGCGGCGACCCGGCCGAGCTCGGCGCCCTCTACGGCGGCGCCGCCTCCACCTCCCGCACCTCGACCGGCGGCAGGTTCTCCCGGTTCTGGTCTCGCCGCACAGCGTCGGCCGGCGACTCCCGACAGCGGATCCACGTGCCGCTCGCCGCGGACGTGGCCGCGACCTCCGCCGACCTGCTCTTCGGTGATGACCCAGAGCTGACCATCCCCGAGGCCCACGGCGACAACCCCGACCCGGGGGCGGTGGCGTGCGAGGACCGCCTCAACCAGCTCGCCGGCCTCCTCGGCCTCACGAACACGATGCTCGAAGCCGCCGAGATCGCCGCGGGGATCGGCGGGGTGTACCTGCGGCCCGGATGGGACCACGACGTCGCCGACCACCCGCTCCTCGACGTCGTCCACGCCGACGCCGCGGTCCCCGAGTTCCGGTGGGGGATCCTCACCGCTGTCACGTTCTGGCGGGTCGTGTCCGAGGACAACTCGCAGGTCGTCCGCCACCTGGAGCGCCACGAGCCCGGTGTGATCTTCCACGGCCTCTACCGGGGCAGCAAGGACAAGCTCGGCGTGAAGGTCGACATGGCCGACGACGCCTCCACCGGCGCCCTTCGCGACCGTCTCGACGAGACCGGCGCCCTGGTCCTCCCCGACGGTGTCGACGGGTTGGCGTGCCGGTACGTGCCGAACACGCTCCCGAACCGCAAGCACCGCACCTCACCGATCGGCCGGTCCGACTGCGCCGGCACCGAGTCCGTGATGGACGCCCTCGACGAGACGTTCACGTCGTGGATGCGCGACATCCGCCTCGGCCAGGCCCGCCTGATCGTGCCGGACGAGTTCCTCAAGAAGGCCGGCCGGGGGAAGGGCTCGGCGTTCGACCTGGACCAGGAGATCTTCACCCCGTTGGACATGGACCCCGCGCACACGGAGCGGGCGGGGATCTCCGATGTGCAGTTCAAGATCCGGTTCGAGGAGCACGCGGCGACGGCGGAGGCCCACATCGAGCGGGTGGTGCAGACCGCCGGCTACAGCCCGCAGACGTTCGGTCTCCAACGCGGCGCCGGCAGTGGCGGGGATCGCACGGCGACGGAGGTGCGGGCCGCGGAGGGCAAGACGATGCGGACCGCAGCCCGGAAGCGCCGCTACTTCGAACCGGCGCTCGAGGCGGTGCTGTGGAACCTGCTGGTGATCGACCGGGCCGAGTTCATCCCCGGCCTCGAGCTGTTCCGGCCGAGGGTCGAGCTGTGCGACGACGTGGACTCCGACGCTCACCGCACCGCGGAGACGATCGACCTGCTCCGCCGCGCGCAGGCCGCGTCGACGCTCACGCTAGTCGGGATGCGGTCCCCGGAGCTGGAGGGCGACGAGCTGGCGGCAGAGGTGGCCCGCATCCAGGCGGAACAGGGCCTGATGGTGAACGATCCGACCGGCGGGCTACCCGCTCCCAGTCCCGACGAAGGAGATCTGTGATGGCTGCACCGAAGAGGCGAGGCCCGACTGCGGCGCTGGACAACCTGGGGGCTCCGACTGACGGGGCGACCCTCATGGGCAACGCCGACAGCCGTCTGGGCTCGAGTGGTGTGCCCAGTCGGTCATCGTGTCCGCCGGATCGTTTATGGCCCCGGATAGCACGTTCCCTGGGATGGGGGTGGCCGGGGCCGGTCGCGGCTTCGACCAGGCCGACGAGGAACGTGTCACGTTTGTCACCGCCGTCCCGTTCAAGTGGCAGGCGGTCGACGTCTACCTGTGGGTGTTCGCCGAGACCACGGGGAACGCGTCCTTCCATCTCCAGGCGCTGGGCATAGACCTGGATTCCGCCACGCTGTCGATCCCCTCCGCCTACACGTGTGTCCGTGCGCTGATAGCAGAGTCGGTCCCGTTCGTTCCGACCGACATGGTCCCGGAATCGGTCAACTCGCGCCTCAAGGTGGGGTTCTTCGGCCTCATCCGAGACACGGGCGACACGCCGGGAAGTGGAATAGTCGGCAGGCCTGCTCCATCCGGCAACCTCGCCGGAGACGTGACCGTGTCGTTGGTGGAATTGGCGCGCGGCTCCGACTGATGCCCGCCGGGGGTTGCCGAACGTGCCGGAAGGAACGTCGTGCCAGCGGGCGCTGATCCGGAGCTGGCCGTCCGTCTGGCGAAGCACGTGCTCGACCTCTACGCCCAAGCCGAGGCCGACCTCCTCGCCGCCATCGCCCGGCGTGTCGCCCGAGGCATCGACCAGCCCGGGTGGGCCGAAGCCAAGCTCACCGAGATCACCCAGCTCCGAGCCGAGGCCGAAGCCCGCCTCGCTCAACTCCAGGCCGACCTCGAGCCCGCCGTCCGCCAACTCATCGGCGACGCCCACACCGCCGGCGCCGCCCAGGCCGACACCGACCTCGCCCACATCGGGATCCGCACCGGGTTCGGGCGGACCAACACCGCCGTCGTCGACACCTACGTCCGTCAGGCCGTCACCAACCTGGCAGGCACCCACCTGCGGATCTTCCGGTCCGTCATGGACGCCTACCGCGACGCCGTCGTCGAGGACGCCGGTCGGGTCGCCGCCGGGACCGCCACCCGACGGCAGGTGTCGCAGCGGGTCCTCGACCGGCTGGCCGACCAGGGGATCACCGGGTTCGTCGACCGGGCGGGCCGCAACTGGCAGCTCGACACCTACGCCGAGATGACCGCCCGTACCGCCGCGGGCCGCGCTCAGGTCCAGGGCGCCCTCGACCGGTACCAGGCCGCCGGGAAAGATCTGGTCATCGTGTCGGACGCCCCGCAGGAATGCCCCGCGTGCCGGCCGTGGGAGGGGCGGGTCCTGTCGATCTCGGGGGCCACGACCGGCGACGTCGGCGG
>WPCI01225018.1_pt1 | contig 11367 bp, 8 predicted proteins | sample 5399871 | NCBI WGS metagenome assembly WPCI01 (sample SAMN12869469, study PRJNA574797) | sludge metagenome | isolation source: wastewater treatment of pH7 | place: China:Beijing | collected 2019-05-20
GGTGTCCCGCCACCGCTCCCGGGCCGGCCCGTTGCCGGCCGCCTGCTCCAGGGCCGCGCCGAGCCGGTCGTAGCCCGCCACGATCAGCATCGTCAGCAGGGCATCGCGGCTGGCCACGTACCGGTAGATGCCGGAGGAGACCATGTCCAGCTCCCGGGCGACGGACCGCAACGACAGGCCAGCGGCCCCGTCGCGGGCCAGTTGGGCCCGGGCCTCGACGGTGATCTCCTCCATGACGGCCTGGCGCGCTCGCTCCCGTTGTCCGGCCATGGACCCAGCATGCCACAAGAATGTGAGCACTGCTCTTGACAGTGAGCAACGCTCTCAGTAATGTGAGCACTGCTCACAAACAGGAACGGTGCTCACGCACCCCGAACGAGGAGATCTCATGTCCACCACCGTCGACGCCACGGCCATCGCCCCCCGCTACCTCCGACCCCGGCCGGGTGACCTGGCGTTCAACCGCCTGGTCGGCTGGCTCGTCCGACGGGGCATCAGCCTGGCCGGCGCCCGCCGCCTGACGGTGCGGGGCCGGACCTCCGGCGAGCCGCGGACCACCGTGGTGAACCTGCTCGAGCTGGACGGCGAGCGCTACCTCGTCGCCCCCCGGGGCCACACCCAGTGGGTCCGCAACCTGCGGGCGGCCGGGGAGGGCACCCTCGCCGTGGGCCGGCGCCACGAGTCCTTCGTCGCCGAGGAACTGGCCGACGCCGACAAGGGTCCGGTCCTGGCCGCCTACCTGGACCGCTGGGCCTGGGAGGTCGGCCGCTTCTTCGAGGACCTCGACAAGGACAGCGACGCCGACGCCCTCGCCGCGGCCGCCCCCGACTTCCCGGTGTTCCGAGTGGTCACGACGGCCTAGAGGGCATCGGGCTCCAGGAAGATGCACTCGCCCGGGCAGTCCTCCGCTGCCTCGACGACAGCGCGGTCGAGGCCGGCCGCCACCGTGACCATGCTTCCCGCGCCGCCGGGATCGTTCTGGGCCACGCCGTCGGCCTGGACGTAGGAGATGCCGTCCTCGAGGAGCACGAAGACCTCGGGGCAGTGGTCCACACACAGCCCGTCGCCGGTGCAGAGGTCCTGGTCGATCCAGACCCGCATGCCCACCTCCTCGACGTCCGCGATGCTACGCCGGGGGGAGCGAAGGGTCGAGGCCCGGGACGCCGCGTCCGCCGGTCACCGACTCCGCTGGACAGACCGCGCGCGGTACGGTCCGCGGATGCGATCAGTGCGGCGGGGCTCGTGGTTGGTGGGGATCGTCCTGATGGGCCTCGGCTTGTCGCTCCTCCCGGCCTGTTCGGATGACAGCGGTGACGACGGTGGGGGCGACGCCAGCGCGAACGCGTCGGCCGCCACCGAGGACCTGAGCGAGGAGGAGCAGGCCAAGGTCGACGCCGCGCAGGCGTGGATCGACGACGAGGCCGACCTGTCCGACGACCAGAAGGACCAGCTGGCGTTCACCGAGCTGGCCAGCACCCCGGCGGTCACCAACGTCACCTTCGGCCAGTTCATCGACGACCACCGGGTGGTGGGCGCCGAGCTGATCGTCCACGTGCTCGATGACGACGAGGTCCAGGGGGCCAGCAACGCCCTGACCGATGCCGAGCCCGCCGACGACGTCGATCCGATCGACGAGGCCGAGGCTGAGGACAACGCCAGCAAGGCGGTCGAGGGCACGCCCGAAGAGGTCGGCCCCTCCGAGCTGGTCTGGGTGGCCGCCGGCCCCGACCTCACGCTGACCTGGCTGGTCGAGGTCGTCACCTCGGATCCCGAGGGCTCCTGGGAGGTGAAGGTCGACGCCGAAACGGGGTCGGTCACCGACGTGGACGACTCGATGGCCTCCCGCCTGGTGCGCACCCTCCACGCCCCCTGGAGCCCCCGCCGCGCCGCGCTGACGATCCTGCCCGCCTCCGCCCGCCTCCAGGCCGACGACGACGCCTGTGACCCGGGCCCCGCCCCGTCCGCCTGCCTCTTCATCCCGGACCCGATCTACGCGAACGGCGGCGACGCCCCGGACGTGGCCGAGGCCAACAGCACCCTGGAGGGCCGGCCCCTGGAAGGCCTCGTCGACGAGTCCGGCGAGCTGGTCGGTGACCACGTGGACACCGTGTCGGTGAACACCGGCGAGTACCCGGTCGAGACCGACGGCACCTGGGCCGCCGGCCGGGCCCGACCCGGCCTCGAGTACGCGATGGCCTACTACTGGATCGACACCGCCCACAGCGACCTCGAGCGCCTCGGCTTCGGTGACGTGTGGGACCGGCCCATCCCGGTCGAGGCGGTCGACGCCGACACCGTGGACAACGCCTTCTGGGACGGCGAGGCCGTGCACATGGGCGTCGGCTCCGACGGGATCAACGAGGGCGAGGACGCCAGCGGCATCGTCCACGAGTACGGCCACGCCGTGCTCGGTGAGATGGCCCCCGTCCTCTGGAACTCCGCCGAGGGCGGCGCCTACCACGAGGGCTTCGGCGACATGTTCGCCTACTACGTGACCCTGGCCGGCCGCACCGGCGACCAGGGGTGCCTGTTCCCCTGGACCGAGTCGGGGGAGTGCCTCCGCCGCCTCGACACCGACCTGGTGTACCCCGACGACCTGGTCAACGAGGTCCATGCCGACGGCATGATCTACACCGGCGCCATCTGGGACGTCTTCGAGGGCCTCCTCGCCGAGGACGGCATCGCCATCGAGGACTGCCCCGGCTCCGACGTGTGCCAGGAGACCGCCGACCGGGTCATGACCACGCTGCTGACCTCCCACGGCTACCTGGTGGAGGGCACGACCCTCCCCGACATCGCGGCCGCCTTCATCTCGGCCAACGACGCCGTCGCCGGTGGTGACGACGCCGAGCTGATCACCTCCGCCTTCGAGGCCCATGGCCTGGTCGGGGGCGGCGGCGGCACGATGGACCCCAACGGCGACCTCCCCGAGCCCGAAGAGGGCGTCCCCGCCGTGGCCTTCGAGATCTCCCACTCCTACCGCGGTGACCTCGACGTGGTGGTCGGTGTCGTGGACGCCGACGGCCAGGACCTGTGTGACCCGGTCAGCCTCCACTCGCCCGACCAGGCCGACGGCGAGGACAACCTGACCGGCCTCACCGACCTGAGCGGCACCGACTGTGCCGAGCTCATGCCGCCGTCGGCGGACCAGCAGTGGTACCTCCAGGCGGTCGACACGCTGGCCCAGGACACCGGCCAGATCGATTCCTTCACCGTCTACGACGGCGAGGACCCCTACGAGGCTCCCGGCCTGCCCCTGCCCATCACCGACAACGACCCGGCGGGCACGACCGTGTTCGTCGACGGCAGTGGCGACTCCGCCGACACGCCGGACCTGCCCGACACCGGTGACGGCGACGGCCCGTCCTTCGACATCGAGATCACCCACTCGTACGTGGGCGACCTGTCGATTCGGGCGGGCACGGCTGACAACGACGGCGGCAACATCCTGTGCTCGGTCGACGTGCTGGCCCCGGACTCGTCCAACACCGGCGACGGCGGGCTGTCCGGCAGCATCGACATGTCGGACTGTGCCGACCAGTTCCCGCCGTCGGACGAAACGCGGTGGTTCGTGCAGGTCACCGACACCGCCGCGGTCGACGAAGGCACGGTCGAGTCCCTCACTCTGAAGGGGCCCGACGGCGAGTCCATCGAGTTCGACGGCCTCCCGGCCACGATCCCGGACAACGACCCCGCGGGCCTGGTCCTGCTGACCGACGGGGAGCGGGCCGAGCCCACCTCGTCGCCGGGCGGCGGCGCCCCGCAGCTGAGCGTGACCATCGACCACCCCTACGCCGGGGACCTCTCGGTCGAGGTCGGTGCGGTCGACGCCGGCGACAACATCCTCTGCCAGGAGCAGGTGGCGACGCCGGACGCGTCGAACAGCGAGCCGGGCCTCCAGATCGACCAGGAGCTGGCCGACTGCGCCAACGCCTTCCCGCCCTCGGAGGACATCCGCTTCTACCTGTTCGTGGCCGACACCCTGGCCGAGGACACGGGTTCGCTGGTGGACGCGACCCTCACCGGGCCCGACGGCGACGTCTACCGGGTGCGGGACACGGGCCGGATCCCGGATGCCGATCCGGACGGCGTGACGACCTTCTTCATCCCGGCCTGATGGTCGGGCCCCGCCGGCGAGCGCCGGCGGGGCTCAGGGACGCTGGATCAGGCGGCGTCGAAGTGCTTGCGGAAGGCCTGGCCGATGGCCATGTTCTGGCCCATGCGGTCGATCCATCCCTTGACCGCGGCGTTCCAGGCGGCGGCGTCGTGGCCCTCGGCCGCGGCGATGGCGTTCATCCCCGCTTCGTCGGTCACGCCCTGGTTGGACCCGATCTTGGCGATGCGGGCGTACTCCTCGAGGCTGATGCCCTCGATCGGGGCGAAGATCGGGTCGTCGGCGCTCACCGCGGCATTCGACGGGCCGCCGAAGGCCGCCGTGTCGATGCCCATGGCCCGCTGCTGGGCCGCCACGGCCTCGGGGTCGGTCGGGACGACGGCGTCCTGGAGCTTCTTGAACAGGCCCATGCTGATCCACCTCCGGCTCTACGGCTGAGAGCACGAGCGTAGACCGGCGACCCCGTCTCGTCCCGGGCGCGGCCAGAATGCCCTGATGGGGCGACGGGCGCTGGTGATCGGGGGTACGGGACCCACCGGGGTGTGGATCGTGCAGGGGCTGCTCGACCGCGGGTGGGACGTCACGATCCTGCACCGCGGCACCCACGAGCGGGCCGAGACCCCCGACGTCGTCGAGCACCTGCATCACGACCCCTACGACGCCGAGGACCTGGCCCGGGCACTGGAGGGGCGTCAGGAGGACCTGGTCGTGGCCATGTACGGCCGCCTGCGCCGGATCGTGGAGCTGACCGTGGGCCGGACCGATCGCTTCGTCTCGGTCGGAGGGGTGCCCGCCATCCGAGGGTGGATGAACCCGTGGTTGCAGGAACCGGCCGGGCTGGCCGTGCCGGTCGACGAGGACGCGCCGGTCGTCGGCGATCCGTCGGAGGACGAGAAGGGCTACCGGGTGGCGCGGACCGAGGCCGCGGTCTTCGCCCACCACCCGACCGCGACCCATGTCCGCTATCCGTACGCCTACGGGCCCTATCAACTGGTGCCCCGCGAGTGGTCGGTGGTCCGCCGTGTCCTCGACGGCCGCCAGCGGATCGTGGTGGCCGACGACGGGCTGACCCTGCACCACCACGGCTACACCCGGAACCTGGCCCACGCCGTGCTCCTGGCGGTGGACCAGCCCGAGGCGGCGGCGGGCACGTTGTTCAACGCGGGGGACGAAGAGGTGCTGTCGGTCCGTCAGGTCGTGGAGGTGGTCGCCGCCGCCCTGGGCGCCGCCCCGGAGCTGGTGTCGATGCCCTACGACCTGGCCGTACCCGCCCGACCGCTGCTCACCCAACCGCTGCCCACCCATCGGGTCCTCGACCTGAGTCGGCTGAAGCGCCGCCTCGGCTACCAGGACGTGACCCCCGCCCGCGAGGCGGTGGCCCTCACCGCCCAGTGGCTCGCCGAGCACCCGCCCGAGGCCGGTGGCCCGGAAGAGACCGTGCTGACCGATCCCTTCGACTACGGGGCCGAGGACCGGCTCATGGACGCGTGGGCCGTGGCTCGGGCCGGCCTACCCGCCATCGAGTGGGAACGGCCGCCGCGCTACGGGCTGGCCTACAGCGGACCGGGGGGACGACCGAGGAGTCAGAGCGGCTTCGATCCGTGAGCCCGCCTCAATGGGGACGGGAGGACTCTGACTCGGACTCACCTGCAGGCAGGCGGCGGGCCCGGTCACGCTGCAGGATCCAACCCGTGAGCTCCTGGCCGGGCAGCGGGCGAGAGAACAGGTAGCCCTGGGCGAGGGGGCAGCTGAGCTTCTCGAGCAGGTCGCGCACCGGCTCGGTCTCGACCCCCTCGGCCACGACGGTCAGGTGGAGGGACCGGGCCAGCTCCAGGATGGTGCGCACGATGGAGTGGTCGGTGGCGTCCTCGGCAAGGGCGAAGACGAACGACCGGTCGATCTTGAGCTCCTGGACCGGGAGCTCCTTGAGCTTGGACAGCGATGACCATCCCGTGCCGAAGTCGTCGACGGACAGGCGCACGCCCAGCGCGCCGAGCTGGTCCAGGGTGCGGGTGAGCATGCGGGTGTTCTCGGGGAAGGCCGACTCGGTGATCTCGAGGGTGAGTTTTCCGGGCGGGACGCCCGCGTCCAGCAGGGCCTGACGGACGCTGCTGACCAGGTCGGTCTGGCCGAGGACCCGGGGGGAGAGATTGACCGCGACCGGGAGGTCCAGGCCCTCGGCCCGCCAGGTGGCGCACTGGCGGAGCGCGGCGGCGACGACCTTGGCGGTGAGGTCCCGGATGAGGCCGGTGCGTTCGGCCAGGGCGATGAACTCGTCGGGCGGGAGGAGGCCCCGGGTCGGGTGCTGCCAGCGCACGAGGGCCTCGACGGAGTCGACCAGGCCGGTGCTCAGCTCGATCTTCGGCTGGTAGTGCACGACGAGGTCGCCCCGGTCGATGGCCTGCCGGAGCTCGGCGGCGACCTTGACGCTGTTGCGCCGCTCCTCGTCGTCGCCGCTGCCGTAGACGGCGTGTCCGGTGCGCTGGCGCTTGGCCCGGTACATGGCCACGTCCGCCCGCTGGAGCACGGCGAGGGGATCGTCGCCGGTTCCACAGCCGGCGATGCCGATGCTGACGCCGACCTCGAGGGTCACGTCGCCGAGGCGTATGGGCTCCCGGACCAGCCCCCCCAGGTTCTCGGCGATGGCGGCCGCATGGTGGAAGGCGGGGAGGCGGTTGAGGAGGATGGCGAACTCGTCGCCACCGAGCCGGGCGACGAGGTCGTCGGCGCGGGTGACCCGGTCCAGGCGGTGACCGATCTCCACCAGCAGTTGGTCCCCGACGTCGTGGCCGAGGCCGTCGTTGATGTCCTTGAAGCCGTCGAGGTCCATGAGCAGGAGTGCGGCATGGCCCTCCTGGGCCTCGGTGCAGATCTTGGCCAGGGCCGCGGTCATCAGGTTGCGGTTGGGCAGGCCGGTGAGGGGGTCGCGTCGGGCCTGGCGCTTGAGCTCGTCCTCGGCGGCGACCTGCTCGGTGATGTCCCGCAGGTTGCAGACCACCCCCCGGATGCTGGGCTCGTCGACCAGGTTGGTGGCGATCGCTTCCACGTGCGCCCAACCCCCGTCGAAGCGCCGGATCCGGACCCGTTCCCGCTCCTGGTGGCCCGGCTGGGCCAGCACCAGGGCGAAGCGGTCGGCCACCCGCTCGAGGTCCTGGGGGTGGATCAGGTCCGCGAAGTGGCGCCCGTGGTTCTCGTGGTCCCGGTAGCCGAGCAGGGTCCGGGTGGTCGGCACCTCCTGGGCCAGACGCCCCTCGGCGTCCAGCACGATGGTCATGTCCGACGAGTGGCGGACCAGGGCCTGCCACTTGGCCTCGCTGGCCTCGAGCAGCGCCTGTTCGGCCAGTCGCTCGCTGATGTCCCACACGAAGGCGTGGACCCGGAAGGCGTCGTCCTCGCCGGTGTGCCAGGCCGCGATCTCGATCGGCACCTCGGAGCCGTCGGGCCGCAGGTACCGCACGTCGACGCCCTCGTCCCAGACGGAGGCGTCACCGGTGGCGACGAACTCGGCCATCCGACGCTCGGAGCCCTCCCGGTTGTCCTCGGGGACGATGTCGGTGATGGGTCGGCCCAGCACCTCCTCCGCCTTCCAGCCGAACACGGCTTCGGCGGGACCGTTCCAGACCAGGATGTGGCCGTCCCGGTCCAGTTCGACATAGGGGTCCCGGGCCTCGTCGATGACCAGGTGGGTCCGCTCCCGTTCGGCCTGCAGCGCGCGGACCTTCTCGGCCAGCACACGGTTGAGGCTCGTGGTCTGGCGGGACGAGGCCAGGTGGCGGGCCACGTTGAGCACGCCGACCACCAGGATCAGGCCGATGGTCGTGGCCGAGACCGAGCCGTCGTCCAGCTGCTGATCGACCACGACCGCCCCGACGACGATGGCCGGGAAATTGGTGACGATCTCCGCGAACCAGTGCTGCTCGGCGAGATCGACCTCGACGGGTGGTGGGGGTGGGCCGGCGGCCAAGGCCATGAGGAGGAAGCCGGCGAACCAGGCCCACGCAGTCAGGTCGCCGCTGGTGTACTGGCCGGTCGCGGTCATGTAGGCGAAAGAGGCATCGGCCAGGGCGAAGAAGATCAGGCCGAGAGGCAGGAGGGTGAGGGCCCGACCGCGCCCGCGGGTGACCGTGATCACCGAGAGCGTGACCGCCAGCATCACCAGGTCGCCGATGGGATAGGCCAGCGAGAGGCCCTGCTCGAGGACGCCCTCGGTGCTGGCGGCGACGGGTGAGAGCACCAGGATCCAGCCCACCCCACCGAGGCCGACGGTGATCAGGATCACGTCCATCGTGCGCTTGAAGGTGCCGACGGTGCGGAACGAGGGCCCGAGCAGGACGATCCCGATCAGCGCCAGCGGTACGAAGCCGAGATAGCCGATGTCCGCGGGGGACGGGAACGGGGCGTCCCGGTCGAGGACCAGCTCGTAGACGGCCCACACCGCGTTGCCCGCGGCCCACGAGGCGCAGGCCAGCCCGACGAAGCGCCAACCTCGTCGGGTCCGGGTTGCGGTCGGGTTGTTGGGCCCGGAGCCGGGCAGGGAGAACCACAGGCAGGTGACCGCGGCGAGCGCGGCTGCCGACGTGGTGCCGATGTCATCGACGAGCAGGGCCAACTGGGTGTCGGGCGCGAGGTTCACGACGAGGCCGAAGGCGATCATCGCGAGCGCGGCACATGACCACGCGAGCGTCCGGGAGGGTCCCACGCTGACCCATCGGCCGCAACCGGCTGAGGTTCAGCGAGTGGACACCGTTGGCCCGGGGATCGGCCTCCCACACAGGAGGGAGGCGGCACGATGGGCCAGGGCCACGATGGTCAACGTCGGGTTGTAGCCGGCCGAGGTCACGAAGACCGAGGAGTCGGCACAGAGCAGGTTCTCGATGTCGTGGAACCGGCCCTCGGGACCCACCACGCTGGTCGCCGCGTCCTGGCCCATGCGGCAGGTCCCCATGACGTGCTTGGACGCCGGGGCGAGGCCGAGGGGGTGCTCGAGGGCCGGATCGAGGTCGCCGATCGGCGGCGAGGTGCTCGAGAACGACCACTCGGCGCCGGCGTCGAGCATCACTGCCTCCAGGAGCGGCGCCCAGTGGGCGGAGGCCACCAGCTCGTGACGGTGCGGGGCGTAGGTGACCCGGCCGGCGGGGAACCCCCAGGCGTCCACCACCGTCGGGTCCAGGTCGATGCGGTTGCCGGCCTGGGGCAGGTCCTCGCCCTGCATGGTGAAGACCCAGAGTCGTTCCCGCAGCGCGGAGTCCCGCATGGCCCGGTTGTGCTGGGGGCCGGGCGGGTGGTTGCGGGCCTCCTGGATCGGCAGGGTCGAGGAACCGTGCTCCACGGTGCCGCCCCGGATCCACGGCAGGCCGGCCGCGCGGGCGGCTGCGTCCTCGGCCGGGCCGGGCACGATCGGGTCGTCCATGAGGTGGGTGACGCATCGGCCCCGTTCGCCGTGCAGGGGGAAGGGGAAGCCGCCGACCGTGAAGGTCTGGAAGTGGTACGTGAGGTGGCGGCCGACCAGGCCCGACGAGTTGCCCAGCCCGTTGTGCAGGAGCAGGCGGGGCGTCTCGAAGGCCCCGGCCGCCAGCACGACGTGGGCGGCCCGGACCTCGTGGTGACGGCGTTCGGCGTCGAGGTAGGCGACCCCTGTGGTCCGTCGGCCGGAGGCGTCGACCAGCACGGTGGTCACGTACGCCTCGGGGCGGAGCTCGGCCCGGCCGGTCAGCAGGGCCCTCCGCAGCGAGGCCACCGGGTCGCCCTTGGCGTGGATCGGGCAACCGAAGGCGCAGAAGCCGCAGTTGTTGCAGGCCGGCCGGCCGTCGTAGGGCACCGAGTTGGCCCCCGTGGGCGCCCGGTAGGGGTGCAGGCCCCGACGCTCGGCCGCTTCGGCACTGAGGACGGCGCCGAACATGTCCGGTCCCGGCGGCATGGGGTAGGGGCCGGAGCGCCAGGCCGCGAACGGATTGCCCTCGGCGTCACCCGCCGTGCCGATGAGGCGCTCGGCCTCGGCGTAGTGGGGCTCGAGCTCGGCGTAGTCCAGCGGCCAGTCGGCGAGCGCGGCCCCGTCCACGGGCCCCCGGGCGTCCAGGAGGGCGAAGTCCTCCTCGCGGAAGCGGGGCAGCTTGCCGTCGGCGTGGGTGCCGCCACCCCCCACCGTGGAGGGCAGGTTGTTGACGTCCCCGGTGTACAGCCGGTCACCGTCGGCCTCGGTCCGGCGGAAGGTGCGGGGCTCCACGAGGGGATCGGGACCGAGGAAGTGGCGCTGGGCGAACTTGATCTCGTCGTTGGAGAACTCGCCCTTCAGCCCGTACGGGGGCTCGAGGTCGAGGAGGTGGTTGCGGCCCTTCTCCAGGATGATGACCGACCAGCCCGCCTCGGTGAGGACGTCGGCGAAGGTGGCGCCGCCGGGGCCGCTGCCCACGATCACCACGTCGGCGTCGAGGTCACTCACCGGTGCGCACCTCGTCGTCGGTCCAGCCCCGGGGCTGGACATCACCGCCGAAGCCGACGGCGACCCAGCCGGCGCCGTTCCGGTTGCCGCCGTAGACCGGGTCGCCGTACATCCCCTCACAGGCGTGCTCGTAGAGCAGACGGGAGAAGGCAGGGTCCCCAGCCAGGCGGGCGTCCTGGGCGTCGGGGTCGAGGGCCGAGAAGTCACCGCCCAGCCGGTCGAGGCCCTCGGTGTAGCGCTGCTGGAGGCCGACCACGGGTCCGTTGAACTCGCGTTCCGGCCGGCCCTGGCTGCCCTCGATGCGGGTCCGCCAGGCCAGCTCCTCCACGGCGCCGAGGGGGAGGAACTCCTCGAAGCCGGCGGCGCCGCCATGGCGGCCAGAGAAGGGCCCGCCCGCCCAGATGCGGGGCGGGTCGACGAGGAAGGCCCCGAGGAGCCCGTCGATGTACCCGGCCACCCCCGTCGCCCTCGCCCCGGGCGCGCCATCGTCGTCCGGCGGGATCAGCCGGTCGACGGCCGCCTCCAGGACGGCGTACTGCTCAGGGGTCAGCCAACTCGGGATGGCGTGACACTAGGACCGCTCCTGTGGTCGGCTGGACCGTGCTACTCCGAGCGGAGGACGGCGCCCGGGTGGGTCCGGGCCTGACGGCCGGCGGCCAGCGTGCCGACGAGGGCGGCGAGGGCCAGCGCGGCCAGCGCCAGGACGATGACCTCCCGCGGGTTGGTGACCGGATCGGGCACGACGCCCAGGTCCTCGGCATAGGCCCGCCAGACGACCCGGCCGAGCACCAGGCCCACGGGGACCGCGACCACC
>WPCI01438998.1_pt1 | contig 11367 bp, 7 predicted proteins | sample 5399871 | NCBI WGS metagenome assembly WPCI01 (sample SAMN12869469, study PRJNA574797) | sludge metagenome | isolation source: wastewater treatment of pH7 | place: China:Beijing | collected 2019-05-20
CGTCCGAATATTGCTTTTACAGCAGCCAGTACCATGAAGATCCCGATTATGGTTTCAGTGTTTAATCGTGCACGAGATCCCATATCACCTGATATTTTCAATCAAATGGAATTAATGATTGAAAGATCGGAAAATGATCCAGCTGACAGATTAATGGAGAATGCTCTCGGGGGGAATCTGGGACCTTTATTAGTGACGGATGATCTGGAGTTATTGGGTTTTGAAAATACTTTTTTGACCGGGTATTTCTACCCAGGTGCACCTTTATTACGCCGCATTCAAACCCCCGCTAATAGTCGTAGTGATGTCAACACCAACCCCGATATTTACAACCAGACTACCGCTGTTGAAATGGGTATGTTGCTGGGTGACATCTACCAATGTGCCGGGCAGGATTCGGGGGCTCTGAAGGCTGTTTTTGAAAATCAGGTTACCCAGGATGAATGCCAAAAGATGATCGACTACCTCCTTCGAAACCGGATCGGTGTTTTAATTCAGGCAGGTCTTCCAGAAGCAACACAGCTGGCCCATAAACATGGTTGGATTACAGAATCAGATGGTTTAATTCATGCAATCAGCGATGCTGGCATTGTTTACACGACCGGAGGCAATTATGCCCTGGTGATTTTTATGTATCATCCTGTACAGTTGATTTTTGATAACGCTAATTATGTGATGGCGAAAATATCAGCGGCTATATACAACTACTACAACATTCCATTCGAAAATTGAGAATTTTTTTCAAAAAGTGCTTTTTTCAAGTCTGCGATTATCTCCTGTGAGGTCGTGCCCAATGCACTAAAGATTTCATCCTGTAGAGCTTCTACCAGGGGGGTATTCTTCTTAATCTTGGTCGCAAAATTGGGGTAGCGTTGTTGCAGTGCAGCCAGGCGTTCATCCAGCGAAACAATCGAATTTCCTTCAGAGAGCTTATCCGCGTAATTGACAATTTTTTCTTCCCAGGTTTGTGGTCTCGTTTCTTCTGAAACCAGATCACCAATCAGATGACGCCGGGCAATCTCCGCTAATTGAAATTGTTTTTTTGATTCGAGGAAATCAGCTGCTAAATCAGCATGATTCTTCCTCCCTTGATCCTGTAATTTGCAAAGGTCATGGGTAAGACCACCTCTGTGTGACAGTAATGGGTTGACTTTAAACCCTTTTTGTTCAAGCCAAAGCGCTAATTGGTATGCGATTGCAGCGACATTCTGCACATGTGATAATAGTGTATGGGTTGCACCGAATTCCATATACCAGCCGATACAGGTTTGATAATCAGGGAAAAAAGGTTTGCCTAAGACGTCTGAAATTTCAAAAAGATTTCTTATTTCCATGTCCTGAAGTGGCAGATGTCCAGAAGCTAACCGCCCTGCAGGGTTGAACCAGATCGATTTCCAGCCTGCCAATTTGGCCGCGACAACATCTTTGAGATAGTCATCACCAATCATGACAACCTGATCCAGGGATTGGTCCAGTTGTTTCAGGAGATTTTGGTAGAAATGGAGTTCTGGTTTTTTTGCGGATAATTCTTTGTAAGTAAAGATTTGATCGAAAAACAAGTCAAGATTTGCTCTCTTCAAAGCGCTGGATATATCCTGACGAGAGGAATCTTCTGCATTGGTAGCCAGCACCAGCTTGTAATCAGCGGAAAGAACTTTCAAAGATTGATAAGCACCCGCGACTGCCTCTACTTCTGGCCAATTCATCATTTTCCCTGGATGTTTTCCATTATCCAGCATGATTGTGTTGCACCAATCAAAAACCAATGTGGTAATCTGTCCCATATGAATTGCCATCTCCCTGTTTAAACTTAGTTCGATTATAGTGGAAAAACCAATTTGATCAAAAAGAGCGATGGTAAGGAACTCACATATCCGTTTTTTGATCGATGTCCGGACATAATTTAATAGTTTTTCTGGACATATTTTGTCATTGTCTCGTCATGGTTTAGAAATTGATTAATCATTATTTAAGTCATTCTTTAGAATATTTGTTCAGTTTAACTTAAAATGGTATAATCGCTGAATGCCTTCTCTGGTAGCCCTCGATTTGGAAACAACAGGATTAGATGCACGCAAAGATGCGATTATTGAAATTGGTGCCGTGCGGTTTAACGCATCCAGAATCGAAGCCGAATTCTCAACATTAATCAATCCGAACAGGTTGATTCCACCAGAAATTACTCAATTAACCGGTATCAGTAACCAGATGGTGATAAAAGCACCACCATTAACAGCTGTCTTGCAAGAGTTGGTCGATTTTGTGGGAGATTGCCCGGTTGTTGGTCACAATGTTCAATTTGACCTGGGTTTTCTTTTTCAGGCGAATATTCTGCGTTATGCTCAAGCCGTCGATACTTATGAAATAGCCTCCGTTCTCATGCCGCTGGCCTCCCGTTATAACCTTTCTGGTCTTTGTCAGCAACTCAATATCCCCAACCTGGGTGCACACCGTGCACTTACCGATGCTAAAATGACGCATCAGCTCTTTCTTGAATTGTATGATCTGGCGATAGAAAAACCGGTTGATCTTTTAGCCGAAATTGTTCGAATGGGCGAGCCAATTGATTGGGATGGATACTGGTTTTTTCAGGAGATTTTAAAAACCAAAATTCGGAAACAACCCATACAGGCGAAATACACCCGTAAACAGAATATACTAAACGGTTTATTTTTAGATCAGGAACTCCTGGCACAACCAATAAAACCAAATTCAGAAATAAAACCATTGGATGGTGACGCTTTGAGTGCCATCCTTGAACCGGGGGGTGAATTTTCTAAGTATTTTAAAAATTTCGAATATCGTCCCCAACAAGTGGATATGTTGCACAGTGTTTCATCCGCTTTCTCCAACCAGAATCACCTCCTGGTAGAAGTGGGGACGGGCACAGGGAAATCATTTGCTTATCTGATCCCTTCTGCTTTTTGGGCACTGGAAAATAATCACCGGGTAGTTATTTCCACCAACACCATTGCTCTCCAGGACCAACTGATTAATAAAGATATACCCGATTTGTGTGCCGCGCTGGATATTCCCTTGCGGGCTGTGGTCATTAAAGGACGTGCAAATTATCTATGCCCACGCAGGCTCGAAGCGATCCGTTTTCGCGGCCCGGAAAGCAAAGAAGAAATGCGGGTCATCGCGAAAATACTAGTTTGGATCGAAGCTGGAGGTGATGGGGATCGTACCCGCCTGAATCTGAACAGCCCAATGGAACGTGAGATCTGGCAAAGACTGAGCGCGGATGATGAGAATTGTAACGCTGAAACCTGTATGTCCAAAGCGGGTGGGATGTGCCCCTTCTATCAGGTTCGACAGGCAGCACAGACTGCGCACTTATTGGTTGTTAACCATGCTTTGTTACTTTCAGATGTTGTCACAGGCAGCCGCGTATTACCCCCGTATGAATATCTGATCATTGATGAAGGACATCACCTGGAAGACGCCAGTACGAATACACTTAGCTATCGAATTACACAAAATGACATGCAAAGAATGTTACGCGAACTGGGGAGCGTCTCGAGTGGCGTCATTGGTCGTTTGGTAACTTCCTTAAAAAATACGCTGAAACCTTCTGACTTTGCCAGTGCCTATTCCATTTGCCAGCGAATCACCGATCTTGCTTTTCGCCTGGAGCATGATTGGAATACATTTTTTGATGCTTTACAAGCATTTTTGGAATCGGAAAGAGATTTCCAGCCAATTGGAATGTATGCGCAACAGGTCAGGGTGTTACCGGCTACCAGAACCGTGCCTGCCTGGTCAGATGTGGAAATTCAATATGATCAGGCGAACGAAACGATGGATTTACTGGTCAAATTAGTGAAAGAATTCCTCAAGGATTTAAGCGATACAATCGAAAGTCCTGCAGAGGACCTGGAAGAGGCCATTGGAAGTTTGAGTTTCAACCACCAACGGATGGCTGAGGCACAACATTTTCTTTATTCCATGATATTAAATCCAGAACCTGATTATATCTATTGGATTGAACAACAACCCGATTCGACACGCATGGTTTTACAAATTGCACCATTGCATATCGGCAACCTGATGGAAAAATATCTCTGGCATGAGAAGGCTTCGATCATCTTAACATCAGCAACATTGACCACGAATGGCGAATTTGATTATCTGCGCAGTCGTTTAAATGCTGACGAAGCTGATGAGTTAATTGTAGGTTCTCCATTCGATTACGAAAATTCAGCAATGCTATATTTACCCAACGACATCCCAGAACCTTCCCAGACCTCTGCTTATCAGAGGATGGTGGAACATACCCTTGTTCAGCTTGGTAAAGCAACAGGCGGAAGATTACTTGCGTTATTCACTTCGTACGCACAATTAAAGAAAACCTCGCGGGCAATTGGACCTCGCCTGGCAGAAGCAGAAATTCAGGTTTATGAACAGGGTGAAGGTGCGTCCGCGAACACTTTGTTGGAAAGCTTCCGGGAAACCGATCGCGCTGTTTTATTAGGTACACGCGCATTTTGGGAAGGTGTGGATATCCCCGGCGAAGCATTGTCCGTGTTGGTGATTGTAAAATTACCCTTTGCAGTCCCTTCGGATCCGATCGTGGCTGCCCGCTCAGAAACATTTGATGACCCCTTCAATGAATATTGAATTCCTGAGGCTATCTTGACATTCCGCCAGGGTTTTGGTCGTCTCATCCGGACTCAATATGATCGTGGGATCGTTGTGGTTCTGGATCGGCGGGTGATGAGCAAAAAATATGGCCGCTTTTTTGTTGAGTCGCTACCTACCTGTCACCTGGAAACAGGATCCGTCATGGAATTACCAAAAAAGGCAGCCCGCTGGTTAAGCATTTAAAAACAAAAAGGCTGGTTTTTAAAAATCAGCCTTTTATCAATGGTTAACTTCTCAGGTTCTTTGCCATCAAAGCCTTCGTGGCAATCTTTTGAATTTCTTTTAACTTCGCCACCAACGCTTGCTGGTTACCATCCTGTTCTGTTTGAGCAATGAGACTGGCAAGTAATTGAATGAACTCATCATTAATTACCTCTGGTTTTTCGTTTAATAACGTTTTAATGGTTTCAGCATCCGGTGCTTTTAGCAATGATTCAACAAATTCAATTTCTGCTGGTGGTTTATTGGCTTCTTCGATCATGGTGTTTAATTGTCCTAATTTGGCAATTTTTTCCAAATCAGCCGCTTTCCGGGCTTCCTCTAATCCATCCTTAACCGCTTCAACAAAAAAGTCATTCAACTCATTCCCATATTTTTGTAACCCCGCCTCGATATTGGCCTCAGCCAGGATTTTGTTAAGGGTTTCCCTGGCATGTTTTTTTTCTTCCTGGATTTGAGCATCAATTTGTGCTGTTAAATCTACTAAAAAATCTCGTAAGGTCGATAACTTCGCTTTTTGTTCAGGATCGGGTTCAGAATCGATTTTTTGGGAGAGGATCTGGAAAAATTCATAATCCAGCCCGGAGCGGACCATGCCAATCAGCGTATTGGTATAAATTTCATCCGGTGCTTGTATAAATAAATCCAGTAGTTTTTCTCTGCTTAATCCGGCTTTGGCTGCTTCCTGTAAATCCTCCATGGCTTTCTGCGAGGATTTCATTTTCTCCTGAATTTCCTGACCAACCTTCGTTTCCTGCAATAATTCCTGCTGGAAGAGGGCCAGTTGTTGCGCAGATTGTTTGTCTCCCTGTGCAACAGTCGCTTCCACCAGGCGGTTCAATAAACCAAAGAATGTTTCATCTATTAAAGCTTCTTCCTGCTGAATAATTTCTTTCCTTGAATCAGCGTTGGCGGTGGATAATAACCTTTGAATGAGCTGCAATTTTTTTTGCTGTTGGTCAAGCATTTCTTTGGTGATTCCATCTGCCTCGAGAATTTTTTCCATCATGGTCTGGTACGTGAGCATACTTTGTGCCTGGAATAAATAGGCTTTACGTTTTTCCATAGGAAGATCATTAACCACTCTTTTGATTAATGGGCCGACCATTTTTTCCTGATCATTAATGGACATACCTAATTCTGGTGGAAAATAGGTTAATAACATTTCTTTTTCAGGATCATGATAAACGATTGGTGTCGGATACAGACCTTGATATCCACATGCCTGGCATTGAATCATATTGGCAGAACCGCTTAACAATTTCTGTTTTGCTTCAGGATCAGTATTCATATCGAATAATTGCTGAATTTCAGCTGTCAGAGGTGTATGACAGCGAGGACAACTAATTTGTGTTTTTGGCATAAATGGCCTCTCTGTAAATAATTTATGGGGAGATTATACCACCGACAATTTTTGGGGAAGGGGATCCGTTGTACGTGGTAATGAAAAACAGATGCGTGCTCCTTTACCGGATTCCGGATTGACCCAAATTTGACCACCATGCGCTTCAATAATGGAACGGGTCAAAAATAATCCCAGCCCAGCCCCACGGGAGTTGCGTGCCATATCCGGTGCCCGGTAAAATCGATCAAAAACATGGGGTATGTCTTCAACGGCAATGCCAGGTCCCTGATCACTGACACAGATAATGACAACATCCGTTCGGATTTGACCGGAAATTCGAATTTCTCCCTTTGGTGAATATTTGATGGCATTTGATATCAGATTGGAGATAACATGCTCCAGTCGGGATTCATCCGCGAGAATAACTGGAAAATCCTGCGGTAGATCAACCACAATTTCATGCAAAGTGGATTGTGTTTGGAGACGTTTGGCCATACGTTGAATGATTTCTGGCAAAAATACATCAGAACGTTTGATAGATAATCCGCCAGCTTGTAGACGCGAGGCATCCAACATGTTTTCGATCAATAAACCCAGGCGATCTGCTTCTTCCTCAATGACAGTGAGACTCTCCTGCACAATCGATCGATCCCAGCGGGCATCTTCACGGCGCAGTGTGCTGACATAGCCTTTGATCAAAGCTAGCGGTGTTTTTAATTCATGACTGATAATTGAGATAAATGTGCTTTTCAATTCTTCAGCCTGGCGAAAACGCGTGATGTCTCGAATGGTGGCAATGATATTTAACAGTACATTGTCAGCGGATACCAGAGGGGCGTAGGTGATTCCTACCGGTAATTTTAATTTAGAATCTCCAAGTTTTAAATCCCCTTCAACGTAGAGATGGGCATGCGCGGTCAAAGGCCAACCACCCGCAACCGCGTCTTCCAATGTGATTCCGATCGGTGGCTGCGCCCATTTGATAAACTGACTGTGTTCTTTGTCCTGGATATCTTCTGGAGATATTTGTAACATCCTTTGAAAAGCCGGATTATAGCGCTCGATATGCAAAGCCGGTGATAATATCATGATTCCATCCGCGACAGTATCGAGGAGGGCAGACATGCGTTGACGTTCCTGGTTTACCTGTGTGTAGAGCTGTGCATTCTGAACAGCTATAGCGGCTTGATTGGCAAAGCTTCCTAGAATGGTACGGTCATTTGCTGAAAATAAACCCGAGTAACTCCGGAATATATAAATGACCCCGACAGCTTGTCCACGAGCAACCAAAGGGATGCCAACACCATTCAATAGACCAAAACTCCCGGACCGAGCCAATTCATTGATAATCTGGTTGATACGGGTCAACTCTAATTGACCTGGTTTTTCACCCACTTCGGTGATTTGAGTGAGGTAAGGCTCAATATATTTCACCAATGGGATCGGCAGCCCATGCCAGACACGTACGTGCCATCCACGTATGTCTGATTTCAAGGCAATAAAACCAGCCTGACCAGCTAACATCTCAACAGATAAATTTAGAATTTTCTCTAAAAGTTTGTCAAGATTTAGCTCTTCAGCCAGGGCACGGGCGATGTCTAAAAGATAATCTCTTTGCCTAACTCTAAAATCAGGTAGCATGGACTAATTTTACTTGTTTTCAGCCAAACTGATCACATAATCCATAATTTCGAGCGCTTCATCAACCTGTTCTTTGGTGGTGCAAAGCGGAGGAGATACCCTGATCACACTCTTGCCACATCCCAGGGTGAGCAGACCATATTCATATGCCAGGTCTACAACACGATCACGCAGTGCTCCATCAGATTTTTTACTTTGCTGGTCTTCAACGAATTCGATACCGATCATGAAGCCAATGCCACGGACCTCGCCAATCGATGGATGTTTTGATTGCATTTCTTTGAGCTTCTGTATGGTGTAATCACCAGTAACCCTGGCGTTCTCCATATATCCATTTTGAATTGCATGAATGGTTGCCAGGGATGCTGCACAGGCAATGGGATTGCCACCATAAGTGTTTCCATGCGAACCTTTTGTCCAGCTCATGACTGATTTTTTGGTGATCAAAGCACCAAATGGCATGCCGGAAGCTATACCTTTCGCTGAAGTGATAATATCCGGTTCAACGCCAAAATTCTCAATGGACCACCATTTTCCGGTTCGCCCCATGCCAGCCTGAACTTCATCGGCAATAAGCAGTATGCCGTGTTTATCACACAGCGCTCTTAATGCCGGGAAGAATCCTGCTGGTGGAACGATATAACCACCCTCTCCCTGAATTGGCTCTACCAAAATACCCGCTACTTCATCGGCAGGCAGGATTTTTTCAAATATTTGATCTTCAATATATTCCACGATTCTCTCGCCATAATCCTGTCCTGGTGCTACAGTGAACATTGGCCGGTATGGATCGGGAAATGGAACGTGAGTGACCCCGTTCATTAAGGGGAAAAAACCACGTTTGTAATTCGGTTTGCTGGCTGTAAATGTAACAGCACCTAACGTTCTACCGTGAAAACCACCCAAAAATCCGATGAAACTGGTGCGTTTTGTGTGATACCTGGCCAGTTTAATGGCACCCTCAACACTTTCGGTGCCCGAGTTAGTGACGAAGACCCTCGCTTCCTCCTGAAAGGGTGAAATTTCTGCTAATTTTTCTGATAGTTCAATCCACTTTTCATGATAAAAATCAGAGGAAATATGAATGAATTTTTCCGCCTGTTCCTGAATGGCTTTAACAACATCAGGATGGCTATGACCTGTTGCAGCCACGGCGATACCAGCTGCAAAATCAAGAAAACGATTTCCATCCACGTCCCAGACTTCGGTTCCTTTACCATGATCCATAACAAAGGGGTAACCACGGGGGTATGATGGTGACACAACTTTAAGATCACGTTCAATTAATGCTTTGGATTTTGGACCAGGCACATTTAAGGGTTTCATTGATATTCCTCCACTATTTAATTTGATTTTTGTGTTTTAATTTTTTTGATTTAAAGGTTGTTTTTTGATATTAATTTAAAATCTCAGGTTGAAATCTGAAGATGAGGAGACATTTTTGTGACTAACAATGCCAAAGCTCCTTTAAGACCGACGTCATCTCCTAATAGGGATCTGGCAAACGTTAAACCTTCGAGGTAAGCGGGGGACATCAATCGTTCCTGTAATGATTTGCGCATTGGTTCGAAGAGAAGTTCACCAGAATTTGAGACACCTCCGCCAAAAATTACAATAGAAGGATTTAACATGTGTAGAAAATTGGCCACCGCAATCCCCAGGTAATAACCAGCTCGATTATAGGCTTCGATAGCCAATTCATCTCCCTGCTGTGCTGCTTCCGTGATATCTTTCCCGGTTATCTTGTTGAAGGTGCTCAAAATCGTTGCCCTGCCAGTAGCGATTTCTTCATTGACAAACTTTAATATTCCGGTACCAGACGCCAATGCTTCGATATGACCCTGTTTTCCACAACCACAAATGGGGCCATCAGGCAATACGGTCACATGACCCAATTCTCCAGCCAGGCCTTTATGACCTAACAGCAAATGATTATCAATGATGGCACCACTGCCGATCCCGGTCGAAATTGTCAGGTAGAGAAGATTTTTGTGCCCGATTCCAGCCCCAAATTTCCATTCTCCCAGAGCGGCCAGATTAGCATCATTCCCTAAATGGACTGGAACCTGAAAGGCATCCTCCAATATTTTCATCAAAGGATAATTTTTCCAACCAGGAATATTCGGGGCCTCATAAACAATGCCTATATCAGGATCCAGAAAACCGGGAGCAGCTACCGCAATTGCTTTTACTAAATGATCTTCTTTAATTTCTTGTATTAATTGAATAAGCCGGTCTACTGGTAATTGACCTTTTGATTGGGTAGGAATTTTCTTTTGTTTGATCGGGTTTAAAGTCTCTACATCAAATGAAGCAGCCCTGATTTGAGTACCACCGACATCTGAGACAATATAGATTTCCATCAAGTAAATTATAGCATAGGCATACCGGTAATAATAATTATTATTTTGTCACGAAAAGTGGACAACGAATTGACATGACTGAATCAGGTTTTGATTCAATCAAAAACAATCGGTGGAATCACAACCGGTTGTTTGCTGCATCCCCAGAAATTTATTGACTCTATATATAAACCGAATTATCATCAATTAGATCATGTCAAAACAATTTTCACTTAGAAAAAGAATTACCTATCAAATATTTCGATTCTTACGCTGGTTTAGACCGGGAATCGGAATTAAAAGGTGGGGATTGCTGATTGTTTTGGGTTCCATGATGATCGGTTTGGGATTTGCTGTGGTTGTTCTGGATTTGTATCGAAATACCCCGGACTCATGGTACCTTCCAGTGGTTGCTTTTCTATCGTTGCGATTTCTATCGCGGCCGATCCGGGCGCTTATTTTTGGTCTGGGCGGCGTTTTAATGATCGTTATCGGCGTTTGGGGGATCAATCGAACGCTTTTGAAGCCCTTTTTACGCCCCGGAAAACATCTTGTTGACACAGTCAGCCAATTCCAGAGACTAGACAAAGGCAAAAAAATTGTGGTAATTGGGGGCGGCACCGGTTTGTCATCTCTGTTAAGAGGATTAAAAAAACATTCAGCGAATATAACTGCGATTGTGACTGTCGCCGATGACGGAGGGTCTTCAGGAGAACTGAGGAGACGGATGGGAATTCTTCCTCCGGGGGATATCCGCAGTTGTCTGGCAGCTCTATCAAATGATGAAGAATTAACCACCCAACTTTTCCAATACAGGTTTGGGGAAGAAGCTGGGTTAAATGGTCATTCTTTAGGTAACCTTCTCATCACAGCACTAACCGAATTGACGGGAAGTTTTGAAGAAGCTGTAGCCGAATCTGGTCGTGTGTTAGCCGTCCAGGGTAAGGTGTTTCCATCAACACTCCATGATGTGCGCCTGGTAGCTCAAGTTCAGGTTCAGGATTCAAACAAGGAATTAAAAATTCGTGGTGAAAGTGAAATTCCGCGCAAGGGTGGAAAAATAAAAAGGGTGTGGCTGGAGCCAAACAATCCGTTAGCTTACCCGCCGACCATTCAAGCGCTGCTCAGTGCTGATGTGATTATCGTTGGCCCCGGTTCTTTATACACAAGTATTAT
>WPCI01333430.1_pt1 | contig 11366 bp, 10 predicted proteins | sample 5399871 | NCBI WGS metagenome assembly WPCI01 (sample SAMN12869469, study PRJNA574797) | sludge metagenome | isolation source: wastewater treatment of pH7 | place: China:Beijing | collected 2019-05-20
AAAAAATTAAGAAAAAAGGTAGTTATTTATAGAAAGAAAAATGTTTAAAAAATACCAGGCCGAAAGGGCTTCGGTCTGTAAAGGGGCTTTCACGAAAAACGGGTCCGAATCAAAAATAAAAAGTCGGAAAAAGTTTTTATATTTTAATCCATGGCTTCGATCTGGCGGATCAAGTCAGTGGCGTATCTTTCGGATAACTCCACATGTGGACCGCATGGTACGACTCTCACCAGCTTCCCATACCTGGATACGTACATGTCAGGCCCATGTGAAGTTTTTACTTTTGTAAAATTATATCCTTTAGCAAAGGTCATTGATTTAACCTCCACTTGTTATTATGTATGGCATTCCATATTAATATTTTTTTACCTAATAATCATTATGAATTATGGCTTCTGTGGATGAATCTGTTTTAGACTTCTTTCAATTCAGGTATAATAATATTTTCACTTATATAAAATAAGTTTTAAATATCTCTCAATATAAAAGTCATTTTTATAACTCAGTTAACAGGCTTCATCATTTAAAATTAAATCGCAATCATATCGGTGAAAAATAAGCTGTATACAGGTAAAAAAAGGTTCAGAGACGGTTATAGTTCACTGGTATTTTTCAATTATTTTGATGAGTTCTTCTTCGTCTCTGGCAAGGGCAACTATAGCCATCTCCAGCATCAGGTTAACTATCCCGTCCGAAAGCTCCCTGAAATCCGTCCTGAGCCCTATCACCGGCTTTCCTTTTGCATAGGCATAACCTGCCTCCCATGCTGTCCCGGCATCCACGTCTGCACCGTCAAGGACTGCAACAATAATGTCCGAGGCATCAATGCCTTCCACACATTTTAGAAATATGCATTCCTGGTTCTGCCTTTCGCGCTCCTGTGCCGCATCTTCTGCGTCTTCCTGGGGCAAAAAAACAGAAAAACCATTATTGAGCAACGTATCTCTTAATTTTCTGTTATATTCGAGTTCGGCATGCGTAAAGAGAGGGCCTGCAAGATAAACTAACTTTTTTTCGCTCAAATTCTTTCCTCCTGTTCCTCCGGAAGTCAGCACTCATAAGAATTTTATTGCAGGAAAAAAGGCTGGTAAAGGTAAAATACTTTACCTTATTATTCGGTTTCCTCAGAGGCATTTGCTTGATTGAAGCTGGTATTACCTGACCGGAATATTCTGGAATATCCTTATATATCTGGAAATTTAAACTTTACTGTCTTAATATTAATTATATGACTTTTCTCTTCCCGGGGGATATGATGGTAAAGAAATTTTCAGCCTTGAAGGGCTCAGATGAAAAGGGGCTTGCTCCTGTTATCGGGACGGCAGTTACAATAGTCATCGTGTTCATTCTTGCAGGACTGGTTTCCTCAGTCTTTTTTGAGGAGTACGGCAATCCATCCAATAAGATATCACCAACAGCAAAACTGCAGATCTATTTTACCGGGGACGAGAGTTCCCTTGAGTTCAAACATGAAGGCGGAGATCAGCTTTTTTTCGACAGTCCTTCGATATCGGTTATTATGGACATTAACGGCAGCTCGTATCCGCTAAATGACTCCGAACTGGGGGCTCTCGAAACCGGAGAAAAAGGAGTTCTTGCGTTGAATAAAAGCGAATTGCTGCCTTCAATGGAGCTGAAGCCGGGAGAATGGGTTTCGGTAAAGGTAGTTGATTATGATAGTGGCAGCATTATCGCAGAAAATGATCTTGAAGTTAAAAGACAGATGCTTATAGAGCCGGAATGAGCCCGGATCAAAACAGATCTTATGAGCCATTATCTGCGTGCCAGCAACCCCCAGATCCTTCTCTCTTGTTTTTTTCGATAACAAGCTTAATTATCTTGTATTGACATTACACTGGCAGTGAATACCATGATCAAGGCAGGAATTATAGGAGCTTCCGGATATACAGGAGGAGAACTCCTGCGCTTACTTGTAAGCCACCCCGATGTCAGTCTTGAACTGGCGACCTCCCGGAGTCTTGCAGGAAAACCCGTAGCAAGCACTCACAGGCACCTCGAAGGCTTTCTGGACCTGAAGTACGAAAACCCCGGGCTTGAAGAAATCAGGGAGCGTTGTGACTTGGTTTTTTTGGCGGTGCCTCACGGGACCGGTATGAATTACGTCCCCGAACTGCTCGACGGTAGCACAAAGGTAATCGACCTCAGCGCGGACTACAGGCTTGATATTCCGGTATTTGAAAAAATTTATGGAATAAAACACAGCGACCCGAGGAATGCAGTGTACGGGCTTGTAGAACTTCACCCTGAAGCAGCCAGAGAATATTTTGTGGCAAACCCGGGCTGTTTCCCTACAGGAGCGATTCTCTCAGCAGCCCCGCTTGCCGCAGCCGGGCTGATAGATATCGCGGTATTCGACTCCAAAACAGGGATTTCAGGGGCAGGAATTTCTCCAACTGAAACCTCGCATTACCCGAATCTTGCAGAAAATATTGTCCCGTATAAACTTACAGCTCACAGGCACAGGGCTGAGATCGTACAGGAACTAACGAGGCTTGACGGAAATCTCCGAAACATCAGCTTCACTCCGCATGTAATCCCAACCATCAGAGGGATCTCTACAACTGCACACCTCTTTACAAAAGAGCCTCTTTCGACCGAAGATGTCAGGGGAATTTATGAGGAATTTTACAGGGATAAGCCTTTTGTCCGGCTCCCGGGAGGAGTCCCGTCCCTTACTGCGGTCAGGGGTTCTAACTTCTGTGATATTGGCTTTGAAGCAGATAAAGAGAATAACAGGGTTGTTGTACTCTCGGCAATCGATAATCTTGTCAAAGGCGCATCCGGGCAGGCTATCCAGAACATGAACCTTATGTTCGGGCTGGTTGAGACCCGCGGTCTCTGGACGCCTGCCACAGCTCCATAAACGCAGAGCAGGCGAGAATATATAACTGGTGACGGATAAAAATAAAGAATGGAATTTATTTTGGGGTAGTCCGATGAAAGTAAAAGATGTCATGAATCCTGATGTTGTATTCTGCAAGCCTGAAAATACAGTTCGGGAAGCTGCAAAGATCCTTAAGGAAAACAACATCAGTGGAGCTCCTGTCCTTGAGGACGGAAAGCTTGTAGGGATAGTAAGTGAGGCTGACCTTCTTGAGCTGCTGGTGATCCCGGAAAAAGGAAACCTCTGGCTCCCGAGCCCTTTTGAAATAATAGAGGTGCCCATAAGGGAACTCCTGAGCTGGGAGGAAACCAAAAAGATGCTTTCTGATGTTGGTTCTACAAAGCTGGAAGAGATGATGACAAAGAATGTGCACACAATCTCTTCCGAGGCATCCGTTGAAGAAGCCTCAGAACTTATGGTCAGGCACAGGATCAACAGGCTTCCTGTGATTGAAAATGGTTATGTTGTCGGAATTGTCACGCGCGGAGACATTATAGAAGGACTTGCAAAACTTTGAGTCTAAGGAGAGTTTTCATGAAGCAAATAGAGGGCGGAATTTGTGCAGTAAGGGGCGTATCTGCATACGGGATAAAACCCGGAAAAATGGGGATAGCTGTTATCCGTGCGGAAGGGCCTGCGGCAGGTGTTTTTACAAGGAATAAGGTAGTTGCGGCTCCTGTTACACTCAGCAGGGAACGGATTGAAACCGAACACAGGCTGTCTGCTGTGATTGCAAACAGTGGAAACGCCAATGCTTTTACTGGTGATGACGGTTTTCTGGACGCTATGGAAATGGCTTCTATGGTCGCTGAAAATCTAGGCCTGGACCCTGATAACGTTGCCGTTGCCTCGACAGGAGTAATCGGCAGGAGGCTTGACGTCTCCTTTATAAAGGAACACCTTCCTGAAGTCCTTGAAGGGCTGGGCAGTTCTCCCGAATGCAGCCGTGCAGCAGCAAAGGCTATCATGACCACGGACAGAGCCCTTAAAGAATCTGCTGTGGAACTTGACTGCGGGGTAAGGATAGGGGCAATTGCAAAAGGCTCCGGCATGATAGAACCGAATATGGGAACCATGCTCTGCTTTGCATATACTGATGCAAAGGTGCCTGCCGATGTCCTGGATGCGGCTCTGAAGATAGCTGTCGACAAAACCTTCAACATGGTTGTCGTGGACGGGGACACGAGCACGAATGATATGGTGCTTTTTACCTCCACCTGTAAGTCCGGAGTCAAGCCCTGCCTGGATTGCCTTGACGACTTTGAGGAAGGGCTTGTTTGTGTGTTTACCGACCTTGCAAAGAAAATGGCTAAAGACGGGGAAGGTGCGACCAAACTTATAGAAGCCAGAGTTACAGGGGCAAAAAAATACGAAGATGCCAGACTTGTTGCAAAAACCATTGTCCGCTCTCCTCTGGTGAAGTCTGCCATTTTCGGAAAAGACCCTAACTGGGGCAGGGTTGTAGCTGCAGCAGGGTATTCGGGTGCCGAGCTTGAGCAGGAAAGGCTCACTCTATCTTTCTCAGGAGGAGGAGAGGAGGTCGAACTTGTAAAAGCTGGGGAAATATCAACGGCTTCGGATCTTTCCCTCCTGAAGAAAATAATGGCAAATGATGAGATTATCATTAACCTTGACCTTGCAATGGGAGAAGAATCCGCAACTGCATGGGGCTGCGACCTGACTTACGATTATGTCAGGATCAATGCCGAATACACAACCTGAACCGAAAAAGAACGGTATTGTGTACGGGTATCGGGCACGGGTGTTGGGTGCACAGGGTAAACTCTGGAATATGCAGTTTTATGTGCCTGTTATGCCTGGATTTTATTTTTGATGCCTGCTATGGGTCTGGAAGCCGGCATCAGATCAGACTGGACTGCCCTCAGGCTCCCAATCTACACAATGTTAAATAAAATAACGTAGAATGGGAAATAGAGTAAATACAGCAGATAACTCCTGTATTCAAAACCAGGGATTTATCCTGGTTTATTTATTTCATTATTCCAGAATAATATGTTTCTTGATTCTGGATACTTTATTTTATTCCCAGGGGGTTTACTGACGTGGACATGGAAGAATGGGAACAGCGCCATAAAGAAGCATTTTACGATGCTAAAGAAGCCCTTCCTTATCTGGACGGGATGTTTGTAGCTTACAACAGCAATATTGATGCTATCAGGCACCTGGATGAAGAAGCCCTGACAAAGCTTATCGGGTTTTTCGATGAGGCTGAAATTCAGGAAAGGGTTGCGGTATACCCGAGAGAAATTGCCGATCCGTTGGATTTCATCGCCCGCCTGCTCATAGCTATGAGGGAAGGGAAAGCCGCAGAAGTGCCCACATATACCGAAGAAATCCATACGTGGCTGAAAGAACACCTTGGTTTCGACTATGCCAGAATGGGAGGCCAGGCAGGAATTATTTCAAACCTTCTTGCCCGGTTAGACCTGAAAAAGGTTGTGGCTTATATTCCCTGGCTTTCCGCAGAGCAGGCAGAATACTTTGAAGATAACGGCAACATCCTTCACCCTAAAGTAGAAAATGGAAAAGTCGTCCTCAAGCCTCCTGCAGAGGCTTTCAATCCCGGGATGGGGTCAAAGGTCAACTGGATATTTGAGTTTTCCAAAGACCTCAAAGTGTCCTGCGCAGGGAGCACTTTCAAAGTGCCCAGGGACAACCGCCTGATTATCTCTTCCCGCCCCAAATGGATCCGCCTTGATATGGACAGAGCGATATATGACCAGCTTGAGACCATCTTTCCGGTTGACGGGGCAATGCTTTCCGGTTATCAGATGATAAAAGAAGAATATGAGGACGGGTCTACCTACAAAGATTATGTTGAGCATTCCGTAGAAGTCATTAATAAGCTGAAGTCATTGAACCCTGACCTCCGTATCCATGTGGAGCTCACTTCCATCCAGAACCGGGTTATAAGAAAGGCAATCCTTACAGAAATTGTTGCAAGGCATGTCCATTCTCTCGGGCTTGACACTGTAGAAGTTGCAAATGCTCTTAATGTACTCGGATATGAGGAGCTTTCATATTCCGTGATCCGGAAGGGAGAAAACGGGATTATGTCCCTTTACCAGGGGGCTGTCCAGTTAATGAAGGACCTTAAACTTGAAAGGGTACATGTTCACTCTCTTGGCTTCTATATATGCATCCTGGCAAAAGGCCACCCTCTAACCCTGAAAGAACACAGGGATGCCCTGCTCTTCTCCTCTGTCCTCGCAGCTTCCCGGGCCCTTCACGGAAAAATCGAAGACCTTAATGAAGCCGAAACCGGCCTGGACGTGCCTGTCTCAGCCCAGGGCCTGGAAGATCTGGAGACCTTCAAGCTTTACTGTACAGGAAGAAAGCTATGCAGCCCGGATGAATTTGAATACGGGTACATATACGGGTCAGATCATGACGCTATCCTCATACCATCCAAAGTGGTGGACAGGCCAAAAGCAACGGTAGGAATAGGAGATACCATTTCCGCAGGGGCTTTTGCAGCCATGCTTGCAAGGATGAAACAGATAAAATCAGGGAAATAAGTTATGTTATAAATTTCCAGAAATTTCTGAGAAGAGACTTTTCTGGAAATTATTTTCCGGATAGGTTTTCCAGGGTAGATTCTTATCTTCCACGTTTTATTACGGATTAAGTGATTCCCAGCATGGAAGCCTGAAAAAGGCTCCCTCTCCGTTTTAATTTACAGGAACAGGTCAGATGAAAATACTTTGTGGCTATAATGTAAATATAGACTCCGTATACAGGATAAACGGAGCTGAAATCTCGGAACTGCTGAAGTCGTTTGAAAAGGCTCAAATTCTTGAAAAAATGGAGAACCCTCCCGGGAAAATCCTTTCAGAGTCTGATTTCGTGGCAGGGCTAGTTTACTGTATGAAAAACGGTTGTGGAGCCGAATGGCTTGTTTTTGAACAGGGAGTCTTTGAGTTTTTGAAGAACCGGTATCTTGAAAAGTCCATTGTAAGAATGGGCGGAAATGCAGGGATTATGGCAAACGTCCTTTCCGAGATGGGGGCTTCGAGAGTCGTCCCGAATGTTGCTGTTCCTTCAGAAACCCAGCTCTCTTTATTCTCAAAAAAAGCAGTCTATTTTCCGGGCACTCCTCTTCAGGCAGATAAAGAGCCGGGAAAAGTAAACCCTGAAGACGAATCTATAAAAAATACTCAGGAATCTGAAGATGCGCGTAAATCTGAAGATGCACATAAATCTGAAGATGCACATAATTCACGGACAGGCAGCACAGGTACTTCCAGAACCCAGGACCCTATCCATTTCGTTTTTGATTTTTCAGAAGGCGAAACTTTTTCCCTTTATGGAAAAGAAATCCGGGTCCCCAGGGAAAACCGCTTTATTGCGACCTGCGACCACCTGAACTTCAGGCTCTTTACCAGCGCTGCTTTTGAGAATTATGCCCTGGACAATGCAGGAGAAATGGACGGGGCACTCATATCAGGCTTCCATCTCCTTCTTGATACCTATCCTGACGGCAGCACTTACGGAGAATATCTTGAAAATTCTTTTTCCAGGCTTAAAACCTGGAAATCAAAAAATGAAAATCTCAGGATTCATGTGGAACTGGGACATTTCGCAAGCAGGGATATAGCAAACTCTGTATTTTTAAAATCTGCCGGAATTTCGGACAGCATCGGAATGAACGAAGACGAGCTTGCAATCTTTAATTACCTGCACGGAGTCCCTGCTGAAGGCCTTTTGCGTATGGAAGCCGAGTCCATAGGAAAGGCAGCCTGTAAACTTGCTTCTATGAACGGGCTTGAGAGACTCTTTATTCATACAAGGGAGTTTGTTCTGACTGTATCAGGGCCGGATTCCGGAAATTCTGACAGTTCAGGAATTTCAGAAAAATGGGATGAAAAAAAATGGAAAGACAGAGAAAGTCCAGCTCTGCTGAAGGAAGCCGGGAAAATAATCGAAGCCATGAGCTTCGGACAGAAGTGTGCAGGAGCATATGCCGCTTCAGGGAAGCTCGAAGGGCGGGGATTTATGGAAAAAGAGGCTTTGAAACTTCAGGAAAGCGAGATTGGAATAAAGCAGTTGCAGCTTTTCCTGAAAGCCTTCGGAGGAGCTGCCTGCGGACGGGGAGCATATGCTTTAATGGAAGGCTGCATGCTCTGTATTCTCCCCACTCTGCTCTGCAAATCCCCGATAACTACGGTTGGGCTCGGGGACACGCTGACTGCGGGAACTTTTTTGAGGGGGCTTGAGCTGGATGTACAGACTTGATCCCAATTTTTTCAACCTTGATTATACCCTGGACTGCGGCCAGGTCTTCCGCTGGGAAAAGAATGGAGACTGGTGGACAGGGGTTGTAGGGAACAATGTTATCCGTCTTTCCCAGGAGGAAGACAGCCGGGAACTGCTAATAGACTCCAAACTCCCTCCCGAATTTTTCTCCCGTTATTTTCGCCTTGACGACGACCTCCCTTTAATTTACGAGAGCATCAACAGGGACCTTCTGATAGACAGGGCAATAAAAAGATATAAGGGCCTGCGCCTGATCCGTCAGGATCCCTGGGAATGCCTGATTTCTTACATGCTTGCCACGGCTTCGAGCATTCCGACAATTCAAAAAAGGATCTGTCTTCTGAGCCGGATCTTCGGACAGGAGCTCGAAGACGGATATTTCAGTTTTCCGGACCCTGAAACTCTTGCAAACGCTGATATGTCCATGCTTGACCTCTGTAAGCTGGGCTTCAGGGCAGACCGCATAAAAATGGCAGCAGAGGAAGTCTGCTCAGAAGAACTGGACTTTGATGCACTCTTCCGCCTTGAATACAAATACGCCAGGGAACGTCTTATGAGGCTCCGCGGCATAGGAGAAAAAGTTGCGGACTGTGTCCTCCTCTTCGCTTTTGAGAAAATGGAATCTTTCCCTGTAGATACCCACGTCAGGCAGATCATCCAGCATTACCATATCGATGACAGATACTTTGAAACCTGCACAAACCTGAGCTGTATGGGAGACTGGGGGCGGGAATACTTCGGACACTACTGCGGGTATGCCCAGGAGTACCTTTATTATCAGAAAAGGGTTGAGGGATTTGTTCCGCTATATTAAAACCTGCTTTTGATTATGGTTTCTAGGATTTCAAATTAAAACTAAGGATTCAGGTTAACTTTTCAAGGATATCATCTTCATCATGCAGAAGCAAATAACCATTGACTTTGTTAGCTAATCTTTTTGGTAGTTTGGATAATTTGTCTATTGTTTTCCCCCTTATTTGTTTCAGATCTTCTTGCAATTCTGAATACGAAATTTCTTGTAAAGGAATAACGATAGAATGCTGAAATCCAGAACCAGCAAGTTGGAAACCAGTTGAAATTACTATCTCTTCACTGATGCCAGGTCTTGAAATAATTATGAGTTCCTCAACTTTTTTATTGATAGAACTCAGACTTGCATCAATTCTGCTTACACAAGTAATCATATCCAGTTGATAAGAAAATTTGCTTAAAATATCATTAATAAGAGGAATTTTATCTTCAATTGAGTGTTCTTCATGTATGGTTTTGAGTAACTCACAAGCTTCATCTTTTTGACCTTCAGGCAATTTAGAACACATTGAACTGAGTTTATTTTCTAAATTTTGAACCTGTTTTTTAAAACCTACCAGATCACGAACCTGTAAAAGAGATAAACTTCCTTCATTTAAGTCGTAACCTAATTTTTCAAATGGAGTTCCTTTTGTCTGCTTACGAATTACTTCTGTTTTCTTTTGAATCTCTTCGAGAAGCTCTTTTAGATTTCTGTCTAGGATAGGCAGACCTCTTTTCAACGTAGCTGTTGCAAAAGGTGCTGTTTTTTCGGTTTCTCTCATGAGTTCTGCTGCACGATCACAGTATTTTCTATAAAAGTTGAGCTCGCATTTTTTTGTCTCTAAATCTATACTCCCCAGATTCTGGACTTCTTTTAAGGCATTTGCAAGGTTTTCAACAGCTTCAAAGAGTAATTCTTTGCTTTTTGAATTTTCAATTGCTTCTCTCGCTTCTGCAAGATATTTGTTCACTTCCTCATTTGCGTCCTGTTTCTTGAAAATTATTGTATAGAAAGAACGGTAAAAAGGAAGACAAAATTGAGAAATACTTAAGGAAGACCCCCTCTCTGATGCGTTTTCAAAAAACTCTATAGCGCTTTCAAGTTTCTTTCTGTAGTTCTCTTCGGTTTGTGCTTGGGAAGCCTTCAATATAGATATTTTTCCAAGAGAGTGATTTGCATAGGATCGCACTATCCAATCTTCGTCAGTGGTCAATCTACACAAGTTTTCAAATGCCCGTTCTTTATCTGTAATACAAGCGAAAGCAGAACCAAGAGCAAGAGCTGCACCACATCTGACATTACTGTCATCATTAGTCAATCTACATAGGTCACTCCATGCTTGTTGTTTCTCGAACACATAAAAGAAAGCAGAACCAAAGGCAAGGGCTGCTTCCCATCTTACGTCACTGTCATCGTCAGTCGTAAGTCTATGCAAATCTTTCCACGCCTCTTCTTTAGGCATATGAGAAAATGAAGAGCCAAAAGACTTTGCTGCATTCCTTCTCACGGAACTGTCTTGGTCACTGGTCAGTCTATGTAAGTCTTCCCATGCTTGCTGTTTATCGAGTAATTGAGAAAAAGTAAAACTAAGAATATTCGCTGCCCATCCTCTAACAGAACTGTCTTTATCGTTCGTCAGTCTATGCAAATCTTTCCAAGCCTGTTGTTGATCTGGCACTTCAGAAAATGAATGGCGAAGAGCAGCGATTGCCCCCATTCTTACATTCACGTCCTCATCACTGAGCAGTCTATGTAAGTCATTCCATGCTTGTTGCCTATTGGGCAACTGAGAAAACGAGGAGATAAAAACAACGATAGCTCCCATTCTCATATCCCTGTCTTTATCGTTCGTCAGTCTATGCAAGTCTTCCCATGCTTTTTCTTTATCTGGTACATGAGGAAAAACAGAATATAGGGACTTTGCTGCACTCCTTCTCACGGAACTGTCTTGATCAATGGTTAGTCTAATTAAATCATTCCATGCCTGCTGTTTATTTGGAAATAATAGGAAGTTGAGTCTTAATTGATCTAATACCTTGAGACGCTCCTCTGGATCATTACTAAGACATTGAGTACGAATCTCCTCTTGATCAATCAACTGCCCAACACCATAAGTTCCGATAAAACTTAAAGCTTAAAACGATTTCTTTTTAGAATTAGGATTAACGAAAAAGGGCTGATAAAAAGGATTTGTGCGGAAAAATTCCGCTTTATATAAAAAACCGAATCTTGAGGGGCTACTTATGCTTAATGGTAAATTTACACCCATTTCCTCAAAAAAACCCTGAAATCCTGATCTTTCAGCCTGCAAATCTCTGCATCTTCAAGAAGCTCAAAGCCTTTATTCACGCTCTGATAAACCTGTTTTCCCAGGGAGCAGTTTAGAAGCTG